>Ga0065714_10002218_pt1 | contig 49853 bp, 77 predicted proteins | sample MisRhiReplicate2_FD_59101 | JGI IMG/M metagenome (GOLD analysis project Ga0065714, IMG submission 59101) | Miscanthus rhizosphere microbial communities from Kellogg Biological Station, MSU, sample Rhizosphere Soil Replicate 2: eDNA_1 v2... | ecosystem: Host-associated > Plants > Roots >...
AGACAATCTCCACGGAAGGTTTTTCCCCCGCGGCCAGTAGGGAGCGAATCCAATTCGCGGCATAGTGCTTCGTTTGGTTGCTCCGCGCTTTTGATATGTGCGCTCGCAATCTCGCCTCAGGGTCCGTGCTTTTACCTATGTACCGGATCTCGCCTTGCGGACAGAGGAGGGCGTAAATGTAATCGGTCATTTTCTTTCACTCTCAATGAAAGGTCGTTCTCTCAGAAACGAAAAAGGTTCGCCACATCGACCGCTGAGAGACGGTACACGGGAGCAACCCCGGATGTGGCGAACCTAGTTTACAACACTTTCAAACAAATCACATAGCTTTACGCGCCGTAGTTAGCACCACTGATGTAGGCAACGGCCTGTGGGCGGCGTTTTTTCCACGTTACTAGTCTCTCGACACGAATCCCCACGAGATTTTGCTGCCATAACGATGTCATAACGGTGGCAGCAGTCGGCGGACTGTCCGGAGTCGAGTTCATCTGCAGCGAGGCTTCACGACTTACGTCGATGGTCACGCCACCCTCATCAGCCAGGAGGATCTCGCTCTGTTTGGCGAGGACGATGATCGAGCCGCTGGAATCACTTGGAACAGTTTCGGAGACGATAACCGGCAAGCCCATGAAGGAACCGCCTTCTGCGCCGAGACCTGGGAACTCAGGTTGGCCGAGTGGATTCAGCATCATGCCGATGGACATCGCCATGGTCGAAGTCATCACCCATACCGCAGATGCGGTACTCAGGTTAGCGTCGATGAACTGCGAGTACAAAGCGCGCACATCGGCTCGTACGTCATCGGCGGTAGTGCCGGATGCTGGCACCGGGGTAACGCCGTTCGTCACACTCGCCGGCCGAACATCACCGACCGCAGCGTACGCAGGGTTGATGAACGAATCATCCATGAACTGCGCGATTTGCGCGGTCAGGTCAGTGCGGATGATGGCCTCAGCCGATGGCGTCGACAGACGCGCCAGTTCGTCGGAGATAACAACGATGCCGGCGAGCTTGTTGAAGCGCAGGGTGATGTCTTGGAACGCCAGGGCCGAAACCGGCTTGGCCCCCAACTCCCCTACCCAATTCACGGTAGAACCCTGCGTTTGGCCGGGGATTCGAACGTTAAACGGAACGCTTCGCAGTTGAGACATTTTCCCAACAATAGTTTCAGGGCGCAACAGTTCGATAAAATCGTTGGTCATGTTCTGGTAAGGAACCAACGGGGCCGCCCAGGTGGCGTCGGTAGTAGTACCGGCTGCGACTGCGGCTTTCAGAACTTGTTCAACCTCCGGGGTGTCGGACCACTGCTTGGCGATTTCGGCCGCCTGCATCAAGTTACCCTTAGCGCGACATTGTGCGACCACGTAGCGGGTGAAGGCGGTACCCTTTGGAACTGGGTTGGTCGCTTTCACGGTGATTGGAGAACGCTCACGCATACCGGAAGCGTCAACAACGGGCTTGGCGGTAGCGATCGCGGCTTTCTGCATAGCTTCCAGGCGACCGATGTGAACTTCGGTGGCTTTGATCTCGTCGACCAGGGTGTCGAACTCTTCCGACTCTGCGCCGTCCAGGGTGCGGCCTTCCGCGCTGGTCATCAGCTCGGTTTGTCGCGCGGCCTTCTGTTCCAGTGCTGCTTGGAACGATTTGATTTGTTCAGCGATATTCATGTCTTGGCCCTCCTGGGGCTTCGGAACGGATTTAGTAACGGTTTTGGTTGCCGAAGCGCCGGCGGGTTTCGCAAGTTTTACGACAGTGAATTCCTTTTTGCCGGACGCGGCAGGTAATCCAGTATCGAACGACTTAACGGTGTTAATAGTTGCTGAAGCGTTCGCCGGGATGGTCACGGCGCTAAGCTCAAAAACTTCTGTTTGAATGTACCGCGTGCCCCAAGTGCCGGCGATGTTCTCCGACTCAAGGGACCGGAAACCGATCGACACTGCGCGGACCAGGCCGGATTTGATCGACTGCCAGGCCTCTTCGATACGATCCTGCAAAGCGCCAGGTTCTTCGATACGCGGCAGCGTTGCGGTAAACGGTACACCCTTCGCGGTCGGCTTGCCGAACTCAACCAGGCCGATAGGCTTGTCGTGTTCGTGCTGCCACAGGAGCGGCAAAGGGTTTTTGTACTTGACCCCGAGCGGTTCCACAACATCACCCACGCGATCTACTTCGGGGCTCGTTGCGATCCCGGTAATCGTTCGAGTTTCCTCGCCGACCGCCTTAACCTCAAGAAAACTGTAGGCTCTGTTCATGTATACAGCTCCGGTAAATTACGCGCACTGTAACCTAAAGAAATAGCATTGTGAACTTTTTGTGCGCTGCCGGAGGGTTAAGCGCCATCAGCGACACCGCATTGAACAGCGCCATAACCGGGTCGATCTTGGCCGAGCCGGAAGCCTGCTTCGTGATCAGGATCGAGTTTGCCCGTGGCTCTACGCGGCAGTTAGAGACGCACCACGACATCAAAGGCTGTTCCGCATGTTTAAGCTTTCCTTCGGCCAGGCGTCGTTCAGTGGTCTTGATCGCACCGCCGAGTTTCCACCCCTGGCTAATGCCGACGATCTTGTCTTCGGGAATCGACCGTGCGACCAGTTCGTCGAAGATGGCGCCAATCCCAACCGGGTCGACGCCGATTTTGTCTAAGAGCCCCGATTCGTAGACGCGTTCCACAATGTCGCAAACTTCCGTTACGTCGTCGCCTATTTTAAGGACGAGGGACATATCTCCGTCTTTTTTAAAATCCTGGAAGCGGGACGACTCTTTTAAATTTCTTTGTAAGGCTGAAGGGTGACCCCATGCTCTGCACCATACCAGCCAATCGCCGGTTTCCTTTTCCCGGCCTACCAGGGAGAGCCCCAGAAGGTCATTCAGGCCGCCGCCGTCAATGCCTACGTCGATCACTTCACAGCGATCTAGCATGGAGCCGAGGGTGATAGTGGCGTCTGACTGCTCTTGCCAGAAGTCAGCGCCAGCCCACCGATCAGAACGCAGCGCCAGCCCAATTTCCACATTCAAATGCTTGGACAAGAAGCCTAAGGTTGATTCCTCCCCCGCGGCCTCGGCTTTATCGAACTCACGCTCGATGTATTCTGGATCCACCGAGTACCCCATATTAGGGTTGGTGATCCTGAAGTTTTCTTTCAGGCGGTGCTGTCCGGCGTCAAGCATTGCCTTCGGGAATTCGTAAAGAACCGGCAAGAAGCGATTATCTTTTACGACACCATCCCTAACGTCTCGTGCGTATTGGAGCTTCTGCTTAAAGACTCCTGCGGGGGGCTGGTCGGACTGTGTAGTCAGATAAATCACGAACCCCTCAGGTCGCGAAGCCAAGCCGCCTGTAGCCTCTCTCAGCATGTTTTCCGCGTGGGGGTTTTTCCCCAGCAAGTGCAGTTCGTCCACCAGCACGCCCACGCCTTTTACGCCGCCCACGGTGTTTTGATCAGCCGTTACGATCTTCAGCGTCGCTCCGGTGCCCCGGTGTGTGATGGTCTTCAGATGCTCCTGAACATGTAGTAGTTCTGAAAGCTCCTCGTCATGCTTCACCATATCGCGGCAAGGGGCGAAGGCGTTCATTGAGACTTCTTGGGTAGGCGACAGGATTAGAAACTGCGCGGACTGGCGCCAGTTGCGGATAAGCACCGTGAGCATGATCGCAGCCGCGATCGTACTCTTACTGTTTTTCTTGCTCAGTGAGATGAAAAAGTCCTGAATCTGCCGGCGTCCTGAATCTGGGTCGTAGGATCCGAAGAACGTAGCCGCGATGTCGAACACCCATGGTGCCCCGGCTTCTCCTAATGTTGGGCTGCCCGGGGCATCGACAATACGGAGCTGCTTCATAACTGCAAGCCCCGCTTCAGCCTCAGAAGGGAACAGCGGAGGGCAACTGATAAGGGATTCGCCGGCGACAATCCGAGTCTCCCAATCTTTGCAGGACGTGGTGAAGTCAGGCTGCATGTTGGTGAACCTCGGATTTTAATTGCTCTAAAAGGGTTTCAAAGTCTTCTGGCAGGCTATTTGCTTTGGCTAGGTTGTCCGCAGCCCAAAGGGGACGAAGATTAGTCAAGCTCCAGCACATTCTAAACTCCGCCGACTCCGCACTCTCAGGACGGAAATACGAAACAGGTATGCGGTGGTCGATGTGTATTTCACCTGCGAAGAATCGCTCCCACGTCATGCCATCCGTGAAATGCGATTCTAGATGCGCGGCCAGGGTTTCGCGGGAATACCCTAGCAAGCGCTCTTGGCAACGCCCGGCTTTTGAACCTTTGGTCATCTTCTTACGAAGCAGACCGCCTACACGCGCCCGGAAAGCTACCCAGAAATTATTCTCTTTGTAGGCCTGCTTTTTCTTCAGCAGTTCCGGCCAGTTGTCCTGTTTGTACTGACGCGCGTATTCGGTCAGCTTTTCCTTGTTCGCTTCGCGGTAGGCGCGCATGTACGGGAGCGCTTTGTCGCGGATCTTAGCGTAATGTGCCGCGCCCCTATCGGGACGTTTTAGCAAGCCGGCGGCGCGCTTAGCTTTCAATCTAGCGCTTATGACTTCCTTATTTCGTTCCCGGCTTTCCGCTGCTGCGCGACTAGCTTTGGCGCGGATCTCAGGATCGGCGTACGCTTCCCTGGCCGCAGCGCGGATGCTATCCCGGTTCGCGTGGTAGTAGGCATTCTGCTTAGCCAGTATTTCCTCCTTGTTCGCCTCGTATTTTTCCTTGTTGCGAACTAAGGTCTCGGCGCGCTTGGCTTGGTACAGCAAATCACAGCATGCCTTGCACTTCGATTTGAAACCGTATTTCCCGGCGGGGGCAGCGTGGAAGTTTTCTGAGTTCACAAGCATCGTGATCTTGCACCCGGTGCATTGCCGGGTTGGTGTAGAATTCGATTCAGTCATGAAGCACCTTGAATGCTGAGTGATGAGAAGCCCGGAAAGCGCTACCAACGCTCCGGGCTTCGCTCATTCTACGCTTCGTGATTGTTGACGACAAGACGCGGAGGCGCCGCAGCAGCAAATTTCCTCTCTACCTTCTTCGGCTCTTCTTTCCCCTTGTCCCCTTTCTTCGCGTGCTCGAAGGGCAGCAAAGCTTTGGCAGCTTCGAGACGTGCTTTCACGCCGGCACCTGGCGTGTTCATAAGAGCCTTGAGAAATACCTTCGGGTCTTCTGTTTCAGGGATTTCCACGGTGATCAGATCAGCTTCGGATGCCTCCTCGGTCTCCGCGTGTTTAGCATTCGGTGCCGACTTGGTGCCAATACCGACGGCGGCCAATGCGGCCACGATTGCGGGGTGTTTGCGCATCCGGTGCCCAGCCGCTTTTGCAGTCTTTGGACTCAGCCCCGCGCTTATGGCGGCCTGTTCAGGCTTCTCCCCGCGTAGCGTGGCTTTAAAAAATAGTTCCTGGGATTCGTTCATCATGGCAGCGGGCCTGCGTGTTTTTCGTGTTTCCAGCGTAACACAGGTAACAGAACCTCATATTTCGCGTGATTCTCTCCGTTCGGTCGGCGCGATCAGCGATCCGGTCGTATTCTGACCTTCTGATAGCCCCCTCTATCGGTTGAGCTATCTCTAATTAGGTTTCCCTATAGTGAAATGGTTTTTGGAATGCGACGAATGGTTATTGACTATCAATGCGCAAGCATTACGCATTTGGTTGAAGGCTGCTACGAACGCGCAGTCTTTACGGGTTCAGCCTTTACGTTGAGCACCTATGCCGCCTTCCTCACGTGCTGTCTTGGCCGAGTGGCATGGACCGCAGCTCGATCTCCACAGCGCCTTATCCCAGAAGATCTTCTGATCGCCTCGATGTGGAACGCTGTGGTCCACCACGTTAGCCGCTGTGATGCGTCCTTCCTGCTCGCAGTACCAGCACAACGGGAACTTAGCAAGGTGACTCAGCCTCGCCTTCTGCCAGCGATATCCGTACCCACGCTGCGCTGTGGTCAGCCCTTCACGCCATGCGTCAGGGTTAAGCATCTGCACGGACTGGGTACTGACCTCGCGCGCTCGGGTTGGCTGCATGGTGACGCGTGACTTAGCCACGGGAGTTCAGCCCCATCGGCCTAGCGTTGAGCACAGGACGTTCTAGCTCCTCAAGTGCGGCGGGTGGTTCGCCTTGGGCTACCAATCGCTCCACAGCGACGCACAGGCGCGTCAGGAGCGGGGTGTAGTCGACACTGACGGACGCATCAGCGCCACCGTCAAGCACCATCGGCTCCAGTCCCATCTCCTCGGCCAGGGGTGTGATGTTCCGTGTGATCTTCTCCACCGCTTCCATCCCGATGTGCGACGGGATTCGCAGTACCAGTAATCCGTTGCTTGAGTTCTTCGAATCGTTCATTGGCTAAGTCCAGTAGTCGTTTGAGTTTGGCCCGTCGCCGGGCGCAGGCTGCACATGGCATTTCATTTCATCCCGAATGGTCGGCGTGGGGGTCAGGTTTGCCGGGAGGCCGATAGTAATAATTCTCGCCCCATTGGAAATACGTTCTAGCGCAATTTATCACCTCTTCATCGATATCGGTACGGTAGTACGCGACCACGATTTCATCGCCTTCAGCATACCGATCGAACAACGGTAGCTCCAACATCGTTCTAAGCCACCGTAGAGCGGCCATAGGATCGTTAGGGTTTACGTGATCCAGATAGCTTGACCAGAAGGGCGTGTCGCTACCCGACCACAGGATTACGTCAAGGACTCTTGGCTCGTCGAACATCGCACGTCCGAGTTTCACCGCGGCGTCTTTTGACTTCCAACGGGACGTGTCGTATCCAAATTCGTTTTTCATCTTGAAACCTCCAATCCGCAATTTTCAGCAGGTCCGCCAGGGCTATTTGGAATCCGCATTTTTTGCGTCTTCAGCACGTTTTCTTCTCTTCGCTTACTTCATTCTCTTCACCCCTAAAGGGAGGTGAAGTGAAGGAAGACTTCATTTACTTCATTTGTCTTCATTGAAGTAAAGTGAAGACGTGAAGACGCAATTTTTACGCGTTGCTTTCCGGCAAAGAAACCCAACCTTCCACCACGAACACGCTGTTTTTTGCGGCTAATGCCTTCAGCGACCTGTGTGCATTGCCTCGTGTGTTGCGACCGGGCTCTACAGTTTCGGCTACTATCTTGTCCAAAAGGGCTTCCAATTGAACCTTTCCTCCGGCTTCCAAACCGCACATATCGTGCGTCACTTTGAGGACCGCCAGCTCGTTTTTCCCTATACGCTTGCTGCCAGGTGCCTTGACCCGGCCACCCTCGGTGTACTCGATAATGCAACTGGTGATGTCGTCCCCATCGTCATCCTCTCCCAGCACTACGGTGTGCAGCTTAAACCCAATGCTGGTGCCGTCCTGACCGTCTTTCAGCTTAGTAACCGTGACGCTACGGGTCTCGTCGGCCCGGATAACCTCTAGCTCCACATCAGCCGCTGCCCGAAGGCCCGACCAGCCACGAGCGCCTTTGCTAGCGTCCTTGCCGCTGTGATGCACCAAGAGAACCATAGCGCCGGACACTTGGCCGATACGCCGGCAATGCCCTAGCGCGATACCCATGTCCTGACCGCTGTTCTCGTTGGCGCCGGTAGTCACCTGCGCGAATGTGTCCATCACGATCAAGTCGTAAGGCTTTTGCTGCTTGATGTCCGCGATCAGCTCGTCTGTGATCTCTTTGGAGATCAGGTTAGGCACACGGTCAGTAATGTAGTCCATGTCGTCCAGCTCGCTATGCTGGATACCCTGCTGATGGACGTAGGCCTTACCGCGGTTCACGAAGCCTGCTTGGCCTTCAGCCACGATATAGAGGACGCGGCCCTTATTGACGCGCTTCCCGTTCCAGTCTTCGCCGCGCACGATCGCCGCGCACAGGTCGTAGCCGAGGAAGGACTTGCCCGAGCCAGATTCCCCGAACAGGACGCCTAACGTCGCGTGGGGGAGGAAGTCTTTGATGATCCAGCGAACTGAGCGGACCTGCTGCATGAAGTCGCTGTGTTTCCGGATGTTGAACGTGCCGACCTTCACCTGTTTCTTCGGCTCCGGCCCTAGATCCGGGAATTCGTTCGCCGACGCCGTATCTATGTTGATACCCGGGTCTACACCTAGTTCGCGCGCCATCTTGACGATTGACTTGATTGTCGCGTACTCGGCGCTATTGTTCTGCCCGAACGAGCGCCAGCGCTCCATGCTGTACTCGGTAGAGGTGTACTTCGGCGACTTGGAGGACCATTCGTCCCATATGGCGAAACCTTCACCCATCGTCTCGTGATGAACGGCCATGCCGACCTTCACCCATTCGTCGTAGGTCAAATCCTCCGGCAACGAGTTAAGAGCGGTTTCTATCTGCTCTTCAGAAAGCCCTAGGACCGGCTTACCGTCACCCTCGTACTTTTCCCGGATCTGCGACACACGGACGAAACGCTTTAGGCCGAAATCCAAATGCTCCTGGCGGAATGGCGCAATGAAGTTCTCGTCGCCGAGGTCTCTAGTCAGCTCGGTAACATTGCCGGTGAAGGTCAAGAAGCCCTTCGTGCTGAATACCTCATATCCGAACTTGTCTTCCGGGTTCTTCGGCGGACTGTCCTTATCGTCAGGGATAGAGCCCTTGAGGAATGCGCGAATGCCTTTACCCGATGGACTGAACTCGGTGTAGGTGCCTATCGTCAGTGCTTCAACCTGTGGGTCGATAACGCCGTCAGTCACGCAGTCGTCGAAGTCAAGTCCAGTTATGCCGAACTCAGGCATGAGCGCAAAGCCAACTCCATGGTAACCATGCTTAGCGGCGAAAGCCTTGGCTTCCTCGAAGGTGACCATCTTGGCGCGATCTTCCGGCGAGCCCATTTCGCCATTACGAACCGTGCCACCGACGTAATAGGGCATCTTTGAGGGTTTAGGGCGATTTTGCTTATGCACCATCTTCCAGACGAGCCAGCCTTTCAGATCCCGCAGCGCGGCCGGCGCCTGCAGCTCTTCTATATTAGGAGCCATCTTTGACGCTCCCATGACTTATACGTCAGCAGAGAAATTAGGTTCAGCGAGCGCGGCGGCGTACTTTGGGTTCATCAGCTCGACGCGCGGGACGCCATAGATGCTTTCGATCTCGGGAATACGGCCGAGGGGCACGTAGCCGAGCTTCAGCCAGTGTTGGACAGCCTGGTAGGTGACTCCAAGCTTATCGGCTACGGCATCGAGGCTGCCGGCCTTTACTACCGTGTCCAGGATGCCGGTGTAGTGTTTGGCGCTGACCAAAGCATTCATTACGGCCAGGGTGGCGCGGTGCTCAAGAGCGTATTTGTTCAGGGCTTCGAGTTTCTTGTCCATCGGTGGTTCTCTTCTGTTCGGGGAGTTGATGTGCGCATCCTACGGCATTTAACAAAGAAAGCAAATAGCACTAGACAACACAAGCAACCGGTTGTACATTTGCTTCACCAACACAGGAGCCTCAACCATGAAACGCCTCCTAATCATCGCTACCTTCTTGCTTTCCGCGAACGCCATGGCCGACACGGTCGGAGACTGCCAGAAGCTCGTAGCATTTCGCGCCAACCAGGAAGCTAAACTCGTCCTAAGCCGATATGGTTTGGGGATGATCAGCGCGGCGCAACTGACTGCAGCGCAGAATGCGATCCGGGACACCGCACGAGCATCCGCTAAGCAATGCACCCCTAAGCAGGTAGCCAAGAATGAAAAAGCGCCCAGCTAAACCCAAGATGTCAAAAGTCAACACCAGCGACTGCGCCAAAGGCCAGATGCATGACCAGGTGGCCCAAAAACTGATCTTTACCACTATTTCAGGCTTCATCGCCTAACAGGAGATTCACCATGCCAACCGGATACACCGCCGATATAAAAGACGGCATCAGCTTCAAACAGTTCGCGATGGGCTGCGCACGGGGCTTCGGCGCCCTTATGCCAATGCGTGATAGGCCGAGCAGTGCGGAGATCCCTGAGCGCTTCGTAGCGTCGCCTTATCACCTCGACCAGCTTACCCAAGCTCGTAACCTGCTCCGCTTCTACGAGGGCTTCTCGCCGGAGGAAGCGACGCGCAAAGCTAACGAGGAATTCGCAGACGCAGAGTTGAATCGCAAGCAACGCTTGCAGGAAAACAAAACCATGATCGAGCATTATCAAGCGATGCTTCGACAGGCTAACGAATGGACGCCGCCGTCTGAAGATCATGCCGAGCTGAAGAAATTCATGATTCAGCAGATTGAAGACAGCATGAAGTGGGACGACAACAGCGAATACCTGTCGGTGCCTACGCCACAGCTAAGCGCCGAAGAGTGGCTGGAGAGCAAGAAGGCGAAAGCGCTGAAAGATGTCGAGTACCACAAGGAGAAATGGGCGGCGGAAGTTGAACGGACCGAACAGCGCAACACCTGGCTGCAACAGCTTCGGGAATCCCTGGCGTGACCCTCCAATGCCCAAAGTGCGGTAACCCGGACGTGATACGCATGAGCAGCCTACGCATTATCCACTGCCCGGATTGCCATACCGAATCACCTTGGCCGTTGAAGGACGGCCAGAAGCCTTTGATTAATACCAGCCGAGGAGATCGGAAGAAATGAGCGAATGGATCAGCGTTAAAGAAGGTATGCCTGCGGAATGCGCATCAGTATTGGTTTCAAACGAAGGCGGAGCCGTTGCAAATATGTACTACGACGATGGGAAATGGTTCGCTGACGGTTTCCTAAGCTCGAAGATCCCAAACATCGCTTACACCGGAGAAATTACGCACTGGATGCCCCTACCTGATCCTCCGAAACCCTAACCGTTCGTCGGACCTACAAGCAATCGCAAGTTTCGTGTTGTATAGTTGCATCACTGAAGCGAACAACACGGAGCAAGACGAAATGAACGCACTGAAAGCTAAAGCCAAAATCTCCTGCGACACCTGCGGCTGCACCCTGAACCGCACCAAAACTATCAGGGTGGAAGCCTCGATAAAGGAAGAAGCGATCAAGGAAGCCAACGAGAAAATCGCAAAATGGCAAGCCAGCCTGAAAGGTAAGAACTGCGCAGTTTGCGCCTCTATCCTGAAAAGCATGAAGTAAAGCCGGAGGGCTCCGAAAGGAGCCTTTCTCAAGGAGCCGAATAGATGTCAACCGAAAAACAGATAGACGCCATGGTTGCCCTGTTGCGTAACCGCAAGACGAACAACCGTCGGATGGCGAAGCTGAGTAGCGTTAGCCTTATGGATTTGACGCCAAAGCAGGCTAACAAGCGCAACGCCGATGCGGACTGGATCGGGATGGACAACATCAAGATCGACCATGAGTTGCACGCTTTAGCGGTTGAATTAGGCTTCGCCAGCCGCCGCGCCAGTTACGACGAAATAGAATTAACGGACGGTTGGCATCGATATCGGTACAAGCCCCGCGAACCGCAGTAGGAGAAGGAATATGAACCGCTTCAAACCCAATCAGACCGTTCGCATTAACGACACGCAGAGCGCGTACCACAAGTGCCTGGCGCGTGTCGTGAAGGTCGGCCAGAAGAGCTACGACGTGGCCGTAGGGTCTACCACCATGCGCGTCGTCCCCGAACAACTGCTAGGAGTACGCAAGCCGTGAACGAGTTCAAAGCCGATTGCTCAGTCTTCCCTAATACCGACCACCTGAAAGTTAAATACAACGCAGTGCTCGGTCAAATCGAGATCTATATGAAGGACGACGATGTTCTAGGAGACGTGAGCGTCTTCCTGTCGCCGTCTGATTCGAAGGAACTTCTGAAATTCCTTAAGGAGAACATGGAATGATCACCCGCGCACAGGCTGAAGCGTTACTGACCCTGGCCGAGTCGCTGGAAGCGTGCGAGCGCCAAGGATTATCCGTAGAAGTATCGCCAGTGGCTCCTGTGCTGATCTTCAGACACCGGATGGGGGGCTTCACTATGCCACTCGGTGAGAAGCACAGCGAAATCCAACCGATGCTTCTGCGTTATCGGATCGCGGAAGAAGTTTCACACAGGGAGACCTAGCATGGACGACGCCGACTTCATGTTCCTTACCATCGTTGCCTTGATGCTCATCGCATTCTATTTCTCCTAGGAGGTGCGCCATGCTTCAGCCGCCAGTATCAGACCTAGCGCCGTGGCGCCCCGGGCACTGGATCACGCAGACCGGGTATGGTCTCAATGAAGACGATGTCGTCGTAGGCGTGAAGAAAGACAAGAAGCGGCAGATCGACATGATCGTGTCTGTACGCGAAGTTGACTCAATAATCAAGAAGGGGTTCGGGAAATGAGTATCGATTGGAGTAAGGCGCCGGAAGGCGCGACGCATGCCGGGACTCTTAAAGGGCAAAACCGGCAAGTGTTCTACCGTGACATATCAGCTTACGGCTACGAATTCACGTATCCCGACCTGAAGAACTGGACTTGGATGCGAAACATGGGCGAGCCACTGTGCGCACCTTTGATTCCACGGGGCGAGCAACCGCAGCCGGATTTGCATGAAGCCGAAGATCTAGAACAAATGGTGAAAACCGTTTCGGCTATCACCGGGAGTTCGGTCTACATAAACGACATACGTTGGGTCTGCGCCGCTCTGATCGACGCCGGATATCGCAAATTCGAAATCGTCGAGGAAGACGTATGACCAATCTCGTATTGACACGTAAAGCCGGCCAGTCCGTTCGCCTTCTGATCGGAGACAAAACGGAATACGTCGAAATCCTCGATGTGACCGGCGGCTTCTGCAAATTCCGTTTGCTGTCCACCCTCCAGGTGGAACGCGTCCGGTTCCGCGACTCCATGCAAATTGCAGATGGGATCTCTGTTTGTGTAGTCGACTTGGCGAAGGGTCACGCTAAATTGAACTTTACGGCGCCGCGAGATGTTCACATCCTGCGTACTGAACTGATAAAGGAGAAGGAAAGTGATTAAAGACCAAACGATTGATGAGGCGCTGATCGAGATCATGCGCACCAAGAAAGCCCTGGAAGCCTTGCGCAAGGCGCGTAAAGGCGTAAAAGGAACGATTGGCGAAATGCAGGTCCATGGCGCTTGGATATACACAGATCAAATAAAGGAGCATTCGGCAGCCAAGCGTGCTTCGCTCGACCTGACGCGTAAACTGGCCGATCTGAGGGCCGGGCGATGAAGCTAGCCGACAGCTCTACAGAAAATCCTACAGAGAGGGGTCTGTACGTTTGCTGGATTGACGGAGACTTCCCGGTACAGGCCAACAGGGTTTTGCTGCTTTGGGAAAACGATAGATGGGAATACCAGCTTTCCGATCAGCGTTTTCGTGGGCCGGTTTACCAATGGCTCGGCCCGCTCCCAAGGTTAGAGATTAAACAGTGAACCGCTACCCATGCCGCTGCCGGTCTTGTGACGGCCGCAGAACGCTTACACAGCTACCCGAGAACATGCGCAACGGCTGCAAGTGCAAAGCGTGCCGGGAAGCACGAGCAAAAGGTATAGAGCCGATCGTACATTGCGACTGCGGCGGCACGTACCGGGTTGACGTGTATCGGCTCAGGACCGAGCACAAGAAGTATGGGTGCCAGTGCTCAGGCTTCCCATTTGACAACGGCACACACCGCAAAGGCAGCTCCAGCCCATCGAACGGTTGGTACTGCATCCATAACGTGAAAGGAGAAGGAATATGAGTGAAGAGAATTGCAGAGGTCTAGGGTTAGATCACCGTTGGGCTAAGAGCGAATTCAGTGACCGGGAGTACTGCCATAAGTGCGGCGAGGCACGTTACCCCAACACTGAATGGTTCTTAGACCTGCCGGGCGGCACGGTAACAGCAGAACCAGGCGACGAGCCTGAAGATGATGAATACGACAGTCCGAACGGTTCGAAATGGATCGTGTCAATCGACATGCAGGGCTTCGTCAGCATCTTAGACAAACCAAATATCCACCATTCGTTTTTCGATTGCGGTGAAGGCGCGGAAGAAATCGGGTTGCCTTTCGAGGTTTGCGATTCCGAGCCGGGTGTCTATGAATGGACATGTAACCTTCGCCAAACGTTTTGCCCTGAAACAAATTGCGCCGACGGCGCAGAGTTCGATGTGATCGAAGAAAAATGCCTTTGGTCAGTACCGAACGAATAGCTACAAGCAATAGCAATTAATCCACTTGACATACCTTGTGCCGCTCTCTACCATCTGCGGCACACCTTAACCAAAAAGGAACTTGCAACATGTCGATCGATGCCCTGATTCAAGCCCATACCGAAGCACTGCTCGCGAACACCGAAGCTGTCAAGCTGCTTACCCTCTCCCTGGCCGGGCGTACACCTACGGCCGCTAACAAAGCCGCTGATGCGGTTGAGAAGCCGAAGGCTGATCCGAAGCCGGTAGCGAATAAAGAAGAACCGAAGGTTGAATTCGTAGTAACCGACGAGAATGGCGATGCCATTCTCGAAGACGGAGGCGATAAGCCAAACCTGGTTCCATACGAAACCGTCCGCGCATTGGTGCTCAAGCTGGCCCCAACGCAGCGTGACGCGATCAAGGCGCTTAACGTCAAGCATGGTATTGCCAACCTGAAAGTGCTTCTTGACAAAGAAGACGACTTCAACACCGTGAACGACCAAGCGAAGCTGGAAGCCGTTTATGCCGATCTGCAGGCACTGGAGGCGTAAGCCATGGGACACGCATTCTTCGCACCGTCAGGTGCGCCTGCCGCGATGCTTTGCAATGCAAAGCCGTGGCGGGAAAAGGAGTTTCCGGATATGGGTAACGACGCTTCAGACGAAGGTACAGCGGCACACTTTCTGCTTGAGCAATGCTTAACCGAACAGAAAGAAGCAAAGGCCTACCAGGGTCTGCGCATCAAGGTCGAAAACGGTAACGCCGAGTTCCATACCTCCGGCGCTTACCCTGTCGGTCTCGACATGATCCATGAGATTCAGAAGACCCTGGACGTGATTTACTCGTTGGCCGACGGCGCTACGGTTTACCCGGAGCAGGTTTTATCGATCGAGTTCATCACTGGCGAGGAAGGCGCTACAGGCACCAGTGACACCGTGATCATCAAAGGCGACACGGCAATAATTGCCGATTTGAAATACGGGCGTGGCGTCCAGGTTTTCGCAGAAGGCAACGAACAGTTACTTATCTACGGAGCTTCGGCAGTAGCGGACTTCGACGCGCTTGGCGAGATTGAGCATGTCGAGCTGCACATCCTGCAACCGCGTCTGAACCACTTCGACGTTTGGAAGCTGACTGTTACGGAAATGAACGAACGGATCGAAGTGATTCGGCAGACTGCGAAACGCATCTTGGCAGGCCCTGAAGGTTTGACCGCAGTACCTGGCGATAAGCAGTGCAAGTTCTGCAAAGCGTCCGCGACCTGCAACGAGCGTACCGATCACACCATGGAGCTAATCGTGGGCGAATTCGTGGATCTGGATAAGGGTTTCGTGAAGGTCGAAATGCCGCAGGCTGAAAAGCTTTTGGCGCAATCGTTCGGTGTGAAGCCGGCGGCGATTACATATCACATCGGCGAAGGGTCGGGCGTGATTGAAGACCCACACTTCACCGTCAAGAAGCCAAGCATTCGGCCATCGCTGGAAGCGGCAACCGAAGCGGTAGCCACGGCTGACGATGAGCGTTTGGCGACCTTGATGGACGCCGCCGACATGATCGAAGGCTTTGCCAAAGCGGTACGCGCTGAGGTTGAGCGGCGCCTACTCGCCGGTAAGTTCACCGATGCCCGTTACAAGCTGGTAGAAGGTCGCCAGGGTGCGCGTAGCTGGACCAACGAGGAGGAAGCCGAAGCCGCGCTGAAGGCGATGCGGTTGAAGGTCGACCAAATGTACGACTTCAAGCTGATCAGCCCCACAACGGCGGAGAAGGTCTTGAAGGAAGCCAACCCACGCAAGTGGACCAAGCTTCAGCCCCTGATCGGCCGTAGCGATGGCAAGCCATCCGTAGCACCGGCCAGCGATAAGCGCCCAGCTTTGAGCATGGCGATTGCCGACAGCTTCGAGGTTCTAACCGAAGAAGATGTCAAAGAAGTCTTTGACCGTTACGAAGCTTCAAAAGCTGCAGATAAAGAAACAGATGTCGAAGATAACTTCGACGATCTCGTTTAACCACTAAAATACCAACGACATATACTGAGGATTTACCATGAAACATACTTTCCAAAACGCGCGCATTTCCTTCCCGAACATCTTCGAACCGAAGGCTTCCGAAAGCGGTTCGCTGCAGTTCAGCGCGGCTTTCCTGTTCGCACCGGACCACCCGGGTATCGCCGGCCTCGATGCGGTGATCGACCAAGTGGGTAAAGCCAAGTGGGGCGACAAGTGGCCTGCCGTCAAGAAGGAACTCAAGGCCGGCGACAAGCTGCTGACCCACAACGGCGACAGCAAAGCTTCCCTGGCCGGCTATGAAGGCAACCTTTACTTCAACGCCTACAACACTGTTCGCCCTACCGTCGTAGACCGCGATCGTAGCCCCTTGGTGGCCGCTGACGGCAAGCCTTACTCCGGTTCTTACGTCAACGTGATCATCGACGTGTGGGCACAGGAGAACAAGTACGGGAAGCGCGTCAACGCCCAGCTTCAAGGCATCCAGTTCGTCAAGGATGGGGAAGCGTTCTCCGGCGGCGGCACATCGGCAGACGCCAGCGACTTCGAAGAGATCGCCGACGGCGCTGACGCGGACGACCTGGCATGAGCAAATCATCGAGTTCTTCCAGTGGCGTTAGCGCAATCGGTTTGCTCGGTGTCCTGTTCGTTGGTCTGAAGCTGACCGGTTACATCGATTGGAGCTGGTGGTGGGTGACCGCGCCGTTCTGGGGAGGCGTAGCCCTAGTGCTCTTCGGCTTCGCAATGTTCGGCCTGTTCCTGCTCGTTCTTAAGCTGTTCGGTCGGTAACCAAAGCAATAAGAAAAGCCCGGCTTGCGTCGGGCTTTTTGTTGACCGCTCGTCGGGATACGCAAGACAATACAAGTAACGCGTTGTACAGTTGGCCTATCGAAACCAAACAATAGGGAGAAGGGAAATGACTTTCAGGTGTTCAGACCATGTTCGTATTGCTGATGATCTCGGTTACAGCATGTCGCACTTCACAAAAGGCTGTGAAGCTATCGTCCAATATTCGTATTTCGATTGCTTCGGCCACGGGAGCAAAACCGAATATTGTGTTTTGCTGAAAGGTAGCGGCTCCTGCTCTTGGTATAGAGAAGACCAACTGACCCTTATCGCCCAACAGCAGAACGCTCTGCATGTGCAGTGGATAGAAGAACTCCCGCCCCGGCTTCAGGATCGAGATGGGTTTATGGGCGGGTATTGGAAAGGCTTTGAAGCCGGTTTGAGGGCTGCAAAATGAACATCACATTCAGCATCCAGTGCTACAAGAAGCTCCGCGCCAAGGGCTACAAACCCGCCGCCGCGCTCTACGCAGCAAAGTTCTATAAATCGCGTTATCCGTTTATCAAGTAGGGAGGAAGGAAATGAAGTTTAAACTCGATCTTGACAGTGATTCTGAAAACAATCGTTACGGCTACGATGGCAGCGGCTCCGCGGAAATTGAAACTTCCTCTACAGAGGACTGGGTGGAGATCTCTCTGCAAAACCCAGAGAGATGTATTCGGATGAAGAAATCCGAACTGCGTTACGCCTTGTCTTTCTTCGGTACGGAGCAAACCCTATGAAAACTCTCATCGCCGCTGCACTGCTCGTTAGCCTTACCGGCTGCTCTACCATCATGAACGACCGCATTACCGATGTCAGCGTGCTGTCTGAGCCCTCCGGCCAGCGCTACAGCATCACGGACGAAGACGGTAAGCGTGTGCGCACCGGTACTACGCCTGACCAGATCAAGCTGGACGCAGCGGCCGGGTTCTTCGACGGGCAGACCTACCAGGTTAAGTACGAGGACGGCAAGACGACAGAACTCGACTCGCATGTCACACCCTGGTACTGGGTTGGGTTCTGCATCACAGTCGTATCCGGCTTCATCGTCGACCCGCTGACCGGCGATATGTTTTCCCTTCCTGCGGAGGTGTCTAATGTTAACCCCGATCGTTCTTAACGGTTACGTCCAGTGGGTTCACCCGTGGCGTGCTGCGCAAGGACAGCCAGTCTACCTGTACGGCGAGGACTACAATTCCCCGTACTGCCCAATTCAATTCGAGGTGCGCAATGACAGCGTTTGAGCAAGGTTACGCGGCTTTCCTGAGTGGCATGGATCGCAAGGAAAACCCATTCGACGCAGAGAAATGTTCGTTCTCCATGAAGCGTTGGGCGGACGGCTGGAACAAGGCGTACCGCGCACGCCAGGAGAAGCAGACATGATTTTCAAATGCATAATCTTCTGTCTGGTGTTCTTTTGGGCGCCTTTAATTTACTGGTGGATTTCGTGAAATCGTTCTATGGAGGGGTATGCGCCAAGCACCCCGAGTTAGCCGGCCGGCGATATTTGCAAAGCAGCAACTGCATCAAGTGCCATAACGAGCGGATGCGTGCGCGATACGCGAAGCGCAAAGAGCTGCTGGAAGAGCTGCTGGAAGCGGCGCACCAAGCCCGCCAGTGGTCGCCAAGGTTGGATAAGGCATTGGAGGCGTACGGGTATGGCGAGGCCTAATATTCCCCTTGCGGACTTGGCTTTTGCGTACGAACTTCGCTGCCAGGGGCTACCGTGGAAAGCCATAACGCGCCACGTATCATGGGAACGCACCGCGCTGATCAAGGGCATCGCCCGGCGCATGAATTAGGAGAAGGGAAATGAGTAACAAAAGGAAATTCCAAGATTGGTTCGAAGAACAGCAAGACTTAGGCGAGCGCTGCGGCGTGTCTCTAGGTTGGGCTCAAGAAGAACTTATGGAAGCTGCTTGGAATGCTTCCCGGCGCAAACTTATCGAGCAGTTGCGCGAACTCAACTGGGCGCCCTGCGTACTGCAAGAAGCAATCGACGCCGCGGATTTGGAATAATGAACCTCGACAAATGCATTTTCCTCGACACCGAAACCTTCTGCGAAACGCCCATCAATAACGGAACGCACCGTTATGCAGAAGGCGCCGAGATCATCATGTGGCAGTGGGCCGTCGGCGAGGGCGAGGTAATCATCCGCGATGGGGATGAAGACATTAGCGACTTGCTCGCGCTCTTAGAGGATGAGAGCTATGAGGTTGTTATTCAGAACTCTGCTTTTGATCGTACGGTCATGCGTCACGCGGCGGGTATTGTGGTTCCTGTTGAGCGCACCTTCGATACGATGGTCTGTGCCATGGCTCACTCTCTGCCAGGGTCGCTCGCAACGCTCTGTACTATACTGGGCGTCCCTGTAGACAAAGCCAAGGACAAGGCCGGCAAGGCGCTTATCCAATTGTTCTGCAAGCCCCGTCCAAAAGGTCAGATAATCCGCCGCGCCACGAAACATACGCACCCTATCGAGTGGCAGCGCTTCCGCGATTATGGCGGCCTTGATATCGAAGCGATGCGCGAAATATACAAAAAGCTGCCGCGATGGAATTACCGTGGCGCGGAGCTTGAGTTGTGGCACCTCGACCAGAAGATCAATGAACGAGGGGTGCTGATGGACCTGGACCTAGCACATGCGGCGATCCGCGCTTCGGATCGCGCTCAGAAGATCCACGCAGCCGATGCAGTGCGTTTGACTGATGGCGCTGTGACTAGTGCCAACCAGCGCGACAAGATGCTTGAGCACATTTTGGAGGCTTACGGCGTTGGGCTTCCCGATCTGCAAATCAGCACCCTGGAGCGTCGCATTGACGATCCCGATTTGCCCATCGAATTACGCGAACTACTGGCCGTACGGCTCCAAGCCTCCAAAACATCGGTTAGCAAGTACAAACGGGTTCTAAATGGTGTTAGCGCTGACGGCAGGCTGCGAGGGCTTCTTGCGTTCTGTGGCGCGTTGCGCACGGGGCGGTGGGCCGGTCGCCTATGGCAGCCCCAGAATTTAGCCCGTCCTACGATCAAGAACAAAGAAATTGAACTGTGGATTGAAGCCTTGAAGGCGGATGCCGAGGACTTGGTATGAGTCAGTCTAGGAAAGGTTCTGCGTTTGAAGCTTTCGTTAATATCGCCGTGGGTCTAGTGATTTCGATTATCGCCAACCATCTGATATTCCCGCTGTTTGGCTTCGAGCCTTCTTTAAGCCAGAACATCGCCATTACGATCATCTATACGGCGATCAGCTTTATCCGGTCTTACTGTCTGCGGCGTGTCTTCAACTATTTTGGAGCCAGAGCATGACCGCCTACTACAACGAGTTTGACCCATACGCTGCTCAGTGGCTGCGCAACCTTATTGAAACGGGGCACATCGCCCCTGGGATTGTAGATGAACGATCAATTGAAGATGTCCGACCTGCAGACCTCGCCGGTTTCGCTCAATGTCATTTCTTCGCCGGTATCGGTTTATGGTCCCTCGCTCTCCGCAAAGCAGGATGGAGAGACGAGCGACCAGTTTGGACAATGTCATGCCCGTGCCAACCTTTCAGCACGGCAGGCGAGGGAGCTGGGTTTGCTGATGAGCGGCACCTCTGGCCCGCTGCCTTCCACCTTGTCACGGAGCACCGACCTCCAGTCGTTTTTGGAGAACAAGTTACGGCGTCTGCTGACTGGGTCAATCTTGTGCGAAGTGACATGGGCTCCCTGGAATACGCCATGGGGCTGCTGCCTGTCGAAGCCGCTAGCGCGGGTGCGTTCCACCTACGCGCTCGAATATTCTTTGTGGCGGACTCCAATGGCGTCGGACGGACGGAAGGGGGACTGCCGACTGCCGGGAGTTCTGAAGCGACTGGGGAGCGGCCGACAGATTTCCTTGGCGATGCAGGCCAGGTTGACTTTGTCGGATGCCTCGACGGAAGGAAAAGGCCAGTTGAATCCGGAACACGCACGTTGGTTGATGCGCATTCCCGCCGAGTGGGAAAGCTGCGCGCCTACGGAAACGGTATCGACGTTGGCGCAGCGTCGAGCTTCATCAGCGCCTACATGGGATGAAGCAATGATCGAAGCACTGTATGGGGATCTTGTATGACCACCGTCATGGAAGCCTGCAGCAGCGCCACGCGCGGTTGCGTGATCGCGCCCAAGGGCAAGAAGCTGGTCGTAGCCGACCTCTCAAACATCGAAGGGCGCAAGCTCGCCTGGCTGGCCGGCGAAGAGTGGAAGCTTCAAGCGTTCCGCGACTTCGATACGGTGATCGGATGGGACGACAAGAAGCAGAAACCTATTCGTAAGGGTTTCGACCTCTACATCTTGGCATACGCGAAGGCGTTCGGCTGCTCGCCGGAAGATGTCGACGACTTCATGCGGCAGATCGGTAAGACGATGGAGTTGGCGTTGGGCTACGCGGGCGGCGTCGGCGCGTTCATCACCTTCTCGCTAGCGTTCAACATCGACCTTGAGCTGATGGCGAAAAACGCTTGGGACGCCATTCCTGAAGCGATGCGGAGTGAAGCACGAGACTTCATGGAATGGCACATCAGCCGGGGGAAGAGCACCTACGGTCTGTCTGAAGAAGCGTTCATCGTCTGTGAAGCCTTCAAGCGGTTGTGGCGCGAAGCGCACCCACAGACCGTAACCTACTGGAAGGAACTCGAGAACACTTGCCGCGACGCGATCAACAATCCGGGGCGCACGTTTACCTGCCGCCGACACAAGATCCGCCGTGACGGCGCTTGGTTGCGCGTCATGCTGCCAAGCGCGCGGTATCTCTGCTACCCCTCGCCACGCGTCGAGGATGACGGTCAGATCACCTACATGGGGATTAACCAGTACAGCCGCAAATGGGAACGGCTGCGCACCTACTCCGGAAAGCTGGCTGAAAATTGCATCGCCGAAGGTACGGAAGTCTTAACAGAAAAATTCGGATGGCTAGCTATCGAGCGTGTTACGCCGGAAACTCGTGTTTGGGATGGCGACGAATGGGTGTCCTTTTCGCATTGTCATTACAGTGGTAAGCAAACTACAATTACAACCTACAGCGTTAGAATGACGCCGGGTCATTTGGTTTTCACTGAAGAGGGTTGGCGTAATGCATCATCGTGCGAAGGACATAACCGGGCTGCGTGTCGGTTACCTGACGGCTATACGCTACCAGGGGTCGGACGGCAAGAAATCGATATGGGAGATCGCCTGCGACTGCGGGAAGGTCATTCTTATGGACCCCTCCCAATACAAGAAACTTCTGAAGAACGGGAATGTTTCGTCATGCGGGTGCATGCGCAAGGCGACGATAGGGAAGCGGAACACCCGACACGGGATGACGGGGCACCCGGCCTTCGCAGTTTGGCGGTCAATGTTGGATCGGTGCCGACTGCCAACGCATCAGGCTTACAAAAACTATGGAGCGCGGGGTATAACCGTTTGCGACCACTGGCAAGAGAAGTTCGAAAACTTCTGGGCGGACATGGGCCCCAATTATCGAGCCGGGTTGACTATAGAACGCTTGGACAATTCGCTCGGCTACTCGAAAGCCAATTGCGGATGGCGAACCATGAAGCATCAAGCGAACAATCGGCGCTCCAATCGTTTCTTGGATACCCCACACGGGCGAATGACGGTATCGGAAGCCGCGCAATTCTACGGCGTGAAGGTCAGCACCCTGGCGTATCGACTGGATCACGAATGGCCGCTAGAACAGGCGCTGATACCCGTAGGGTCTTCGACCTTGTCAATTGCGGACCCCGCTCTCGGTTTGTTGTGAGAGGGTCGGACGGCTTGCCGCTTATCGTCCACAACTGTTGTCAGGCCAGTGCGCGTGACGTACTAGCGTATTCCCTCCCCTCGATCGAGAAAGCCGGTTACGAGATTGTCCTGACCGTCCATGACGAGATTATCAGCGAAGCGCCGGACACTGATGAGTACACACATGAACACCTGGCCGAACTGATGTCAGCGGGTTGCGGCTGGACAGAAGGCTTACCGCTCGCCGCAGCCGGCTTCGAAGCCTATCGCTACCGGAAAGGTTGACTACAAGTCGAATCTTGCATAAGCTTGCGTACATCTAGAGGAGAACTGATATGTCTGACAAGAAAGAAATGGTTCAGGTTAGCCGGGAAGATTTGGAAAAGCTGAGAGCAGTTTGGCTTTTCCTAGACGGCCAAGGCGAATTATCCGATTGCGTATTCGGCGAAAAGCCAGAAGGTCGACATAACTACTGGTGGCGCCGTGAGCTGCGCGAAGCTTTTGAAGCGGTTTACGCTTCGCCGACTGTAGAAATCGAATTGCCGTTCCTTTACCCGTTCTACCGCCAAGAAGTTACCGAGGTTTTGAACGCCGCCGGGTTAAAGGTGAAGCCATGCTAGAACGCGATATCGAAGCCTACCTCGTCAAGCGCTGCAAAGAGATTGGTGCGCTTTGCGACAAGTTTACGTCGCCGCAGCGACGTTCGGTCCCTGATCGGCTGATCACATTCGGCGGGCGCGTCTTGTTCGTTGAGCTGAAAGCGACCGGCAAAAAGCCTACTGAAGCTCAGGTGCGCGACCACGAGCGTCGCCGTGCTGCGGGCGCCGAAGTGGTTTGGCTGGAAAGCAAAGCGGGTGTTGACGTGGTTATCGCATGGCTTTTGGAGGGTTGGCTGCGTGAGGAATTGCGCGTTGACGAAGAATTCAAGGTGATTTGCTGATGCTAAAAATATTCTCTTCAACTACAAAAGACGATCGGATCAAAGAACTTGAATCCGAAGTCGAGAGGCTGAAAAAACGTCTGGGGAAACAGGAAGCAAAAGTTATGCGATTCGGTTTCTTCGTGGAGGAGTTCAAGAAATTCTCTCCCCGCCTTTGGTTCGAATACTTTTCGCCGGACGCCGGTAAGTGCTCCGCTTCGCAACGATCAGAGCAACGCTACCAGAAGTGGTTGAATGAGCGTAACGCACGAAGGGAGGCGGCTAAGGATGGCAATTGATTTCATTCCCCGCCGCTACCAGGAACTGATCGGCGGCTTCATCGTAGGCAATAAGCGTTGCGCCGTGTGGTCGTCGCCTGGTACAGGCAAGACAGGTGCCACTCTGTCCGCACTCGAAGACCTGACCTTCGTCGAGGACGTGTACCCGGCGTTGATCGTTGCGCCTCTGCGCGTCGCTCGCACAACCTGGCCGAATGAGGTTCGCAAGTGGAACCACTTGAAGCACCTGCGCGTCGTCGTCGTTACCGGCACGCTCAAGGAACGCCGCGCCGCGTTACGCATTCCGTCGGACATCTACACGACGAACTTCGAGCAATTACCCTGGTTGGTCGAGGAGTTGGGCGACCGTTGGCCCTTCAAGACTGTCGTAGCGGATGAGGCGACCAAGTTGAAAGGCTTTCGTTTACGGCAGGGCACACAGCGCGCCAAGGCACTCGCGCGTGTTGCGCACACCAAGGTCAAGCGCATCATTCTGTTGACCGGTACGCCCAGCCCTAACGGCTTACAGGATCTGTGGGGGCAGATGTGGTTCGTCGATAAGGGCGACCGCCTTGGCCGAACCTTCGACGCCTTCAAGCAGCGCTGGTTTCACGCTTCGCACACTGGATTCGGGGTAGAGGCTAATGACAACGCACAAGCGCAGATGCAGGAAGCGTTGCGCGATGTGTGTATCACGATCGATGCCGCCGACTGGTTTGACCTGGAAGCTCCAATCATCAACAAGATCATGGTCGAGCTACCGGCCGCCGTGCAGGTCATGTACAAGCAGATGGAGAAACAGTTCTTCCTGGAGCTGGAGAGCGGAACGCAGATCGAGGCACTGAACGCTGCGGCCAAATCAATGAAGCTCATGCAGGTGGCGAACGGCGCCATGTACCTGGAAGGTGGAGAAGCGTGGGAGGTTGTGCATAACGAGAAGCTGGAAGCGCTCGAGGAAATAGTAGAGGAAGCAGCGGGCATGCCAATACTTTGCCTGTACAACTTCAAGAGTGACCTGGCGCGTCTCAAGAAGCGATTCCCAGATGGCATTGACCTGTCGCAGAAAGGTGCCCTGGAACGAGCTCAGGCAGGCGAAGGGCGCATCTGGTTCGGCCACCCGGCCAGTATGGGCCACGGGGTCGATGGACTGCAGTACCACACCAACATCATGGTGTTCTTCGGCTACTCGTGGTCGCTAGAAAACTACCTGCAAGCGATTGAACGCATCGGGCCTACCCGCCAGTTGCAAGCCGGGTTCAAGCGTCCGGTGTTCATGCACATGATCATGGCGAAAGACACGATCGACGAACTGGTACTGGAGCGCCTGCACAGCAAACGCGAGGTGCAGGACATATTAATGGAAGCCATGAAAGAACGTGGTTTCAAAACAATCGAAGGAGAGGCAGCATGAGCGCAGTGATAAGTGAGTGCGGCCGGTATCGGTACAGGCTCGACCGCGATGTCCAGACAGAAGGCAAGGTTTTCGCGTATTTCGGAATTAACCCTTCGACTGCGGACGCGGATATTGACGACGCAACCGTCCGCAAATGGCGGGGGTTCACTTTGCGAAACGGCGGCCGGAAATTCATCGTAGGCAACGTGTTTACCTATCGTGCTACGGACGTAAGGGAAGTAGGCACAGCGGCGTATTGCAATGGGATTTTTAGTGCCGAGCACATCGACGAAATTATTGAGGATGCCGATGTGCTCGTGCCTTGCTGGGGCAATTCTTCGAAAGTACCGCCGGCCATCCGACCCCACATAGCCGATCTCTTGGGAACGCTTTTAGCATCTGGTAAACCCGTAATGCACTTCGGTTTAACCGCGTCCGGCGATCCTAAACACCCTTTGATGCTCGGCTACGACACACCGCTTTTACCTTGGACAGAGGATCTCGTATGACCCAACAGAAAACTGGCGGCAGCATGAAACTTATTGATTTACTGGCGAGAGAGCTAAAGGCATGGCCTAAAAAGTTTGACCATGCCTTGTTGACGCAGAGCGTATCGGGGCGGGTCGAATACGTAATAGACAACCGTTTGAAATGGGCCTACGACACCCTGTTGCCGACCTCAGAAGATTGGTTAACCGCCATTGTGAGCAAACAGGACTGGCTCAAAGCTCGCTTAGAAATACTCGAAACACCCGCTGAGAATTCCGAATCGCAGAAAACCGGCGGTAGCGTTGACTACTACAAATGCCACGTCGCAGACCCCATCAGCAAAGGCGAACCATACACCGCCGAGAGCATCGACATTATTGAAGCGCTCGGCATGACCTTCGCAGAAGGCGAAGCGTTTAAAGCGATCTGGCGTACCTGCACTGGCCGCATGGGCGGCGCGGTAAAGGCGGACAACAAAGCGTTGTACAACGCTGAGAAAGTCGAATTCTTCGGCGCTCGCATGGTGCGGGCCGCGAAAAGGAGTGAGGCGGAATGAGTGACAAGTTAGGTGTTGACGTAGAAACAACGGTTTTCCTTTCGGTCGACAAGCTCGTAAAGGAAATGGACGAAGAGGACATCGCGGGCTTTTGCTCGGCTGTCGCTTTGCGTCTCGACCAAGAGTATTCGGAACGAGCTGGGGCAGCTAGTGCGTTTGCGGGCGGCCTCTCAGAAATGGGTGCCCGCTTCTTGGCCGAAGCAGTTACGAGCTTTTTCATGAGGCAGCCGCGCAAATGAAAATCCTAGCCATGCTCTACGTTATCGCGTTCCCCGGCGCGGCGCCCCAACCAGTGGCCGCGTACTTCACGCAGGACGCCCAGGTTATCTGCCGGGCGACAGCCGCTGCGCAAAATGCAACTGACGAAGAGGAGTATTACTGTGAGTAAACCTAAGCATAAATTCCGTGGCAAGGGACGTTACATTGGTCACGGATATTCGACTACGGATTTCGCTAAGCGCCCGGCGAAGAAAGAATTCAATTATGCGCATCACATAGCGGAAGAGTGTAAACAGTTCTTCCTGCCGTGGGTTTGGCTGCATGAAAAGTTCAGGCATTCGGCGACCAAAGCCAAGGATCGTCATTTGACAAAGCTTCAGAAGTACGCAGGACGCGCTAGGGGTTTACCGCGCTGATCGCTTCCTCAATTCCGACCGGCAGAACTGCAACTCGGCAAACTGCCGGTCGAGTCCTCTCCGCAGATCCCAATAAGCGCGTCCAGATTCGGCTGTAAGCTCTGCGGTTCCGCTGACAGCTCCGCCGGAAACGGTTCCATCGGCGCGCACTGCTGGACAACTGGCTTTGATACGCAGCCGCTTAGTGCCATCAGCAACAGCCCGCTCAAGAGCACTCGTCTCATTCTCTTTACCTGCCTTGTACTCGATGAAGGTTTGCCGAATGGCTTCTGTCTGCGCGCGTGACGCGATTAGCTGTTGGTTCACTGCGTCCACGTTCGCGCTGATCGCCGTAGCGGTTGCCAGATTGCGTTCCTGTACATCCGTCTCCCAGCGCAGCTCCTGGACGTACCACGTGCCGCCAGCGCCTACTAGAAGCGCCAGCGCGTATCCGTAAGCGGAATTAAAGACCATACGCTTTCATCGCATCGGCGTAGCTCTTCGTCCACTTGGCGCGAAGCTCTTCAGGCTGTCGTGCGTAGGCGCCAGGACGCCAGGTGCGCAGATAGAGTTGCCACGCGGCCAGGGCGTCGCCAGCGTACGGCATTGACTTCGGATCGGTGTAGTAGAGGAGGCGGGCTAGTGCTGCAGCGAGGACTGGATCAGTCTTAAGCGCTTGCGTAATAGAGCCGGCGTCAAAGGAAACTTTGCGCGCCGTGCAAACCGCACGAGTCAAATCCTCCACGGCACCGTGTGTCATCACCCCCTTTACACCGCCGCCTTTCTCAAACTGGTAATCGCCTACGGCCGGTCCGCCAACTTGCTGAGGTAGGCGCTGAGGGTTCTCTTGGCGAGAGGTGGCGTAGAGCAGGACGGAAGCGTCTTCCGAGTTCATCTTGGCCGGGAGCAACGCGAGCCCTGCGGCGATATCGGATCGAAGAGTCATAAGAACATTCTCGTATTGATAGGCGGGATCATCTTCGCCACGTTACCGCGTGCCCTGACTAGTAAGCCGAGAAGACAACCGAAAGCTAGTATGAGCAGCGCGTGGACCATTGCCGGCCCCGGCTTGACGATGCTGAAGGTTATCAGCGCGAAGAGCCCGACGTTAGCTGAGGCGATCCCTATGGCGAGCATGGAGACGCCCCAGCGTTGTCGTGAGTGGCTTTCGTTGTAGAGGAAGATGATCAGGAAGGTGGCGAAGTGGATCACGCACTCTACCCAAAGCAGAATAACGTTAAGCTCCATCGTTACCACCCCGGCTTTTGAAAAACGGAATAAGCCCGATGATGGTCTTAACCCATTCTGGCACTGGGCCATCTTTCTCGACCATGTAGCCCAATGCGGTGAACACCACGGCGATCAGCGCGGAGATTGCCCCGGCGATGATCATGGCTTTTTCGCTATAAGGCGGGGGACCACCGTACCAGTAGATGCCGCCGCCATAGCCCATACCGAATGAGAACACGGAAAGAAAGAATCGTTCACGCAAACTGGTAGCTCGTGGGGCGGCCATATAGAAGCAACAACCAATGGCCGCCCCGGCGAAGGCAAAACCGTTTATCCCCGCTAGCAGCGCGCATACCCAGAGGTACGCGTAAAGTGAACATTGCTCCCGCATGACGTACCCCTACTTAGTTTGCGGCAGTGTATCACGCATGTGCCACTACGGCGGAAACGCGTCATCGTCAAGGTACATACGTTCGTCGTAATTTACCGCCTTCACGCTACACGTCCGAGTGCCCTGCGGCGACACATCGGTGATCAACGCGGGGAAACACCATTTTGATTCATGGCCGAACTGGATGATCGGCGGCGTGTCGATCTGCCCGCTCAAGTCCGGCACGAAGTCCAGGGTTGGGACAGTGAAGGTATAGTCGTCAACTCGGGTCGCGGTATACGGACCCGATGCAGTGCCGTCCTTACGGCGCACCAGCACTTTGTAGACGCCCGGTACGGACCAGTCTAAAGGTTCAGACGATTCGAGCGTGACAGGCGGTCCTGCGGTGTATCCTACGACTTCAGCGCTCTGCCCGTAACCTGGCGTTGTTACCCCCAACGCGACGTAATCGAAATATGCGCTATTAAGAGCATCCAATTCCGTCTTGAAGCTGTACTGCCGTTGGCGATAGACATGGCCGCGGCGGCGGCGCATGCCCCACTGCCAGGCTTTATACCGGACGCCAATACCGTCTACGCGAAGCTTCTCTACGCGCTCGCCAGCGTCGCCCGGTAGCCGGCATTCTACCGTTTCATCCTGACGCGTAATGTGATCGTAATACTCCACGTCCACGCCGTCGAAATCGTCCGGCTGATCCGGCATCGTGAAATCGTAGGACAGAGGGTCGAGCATCACTTGCGGATTATAGACGTGATCGAACGCCGGACCTCTCGGTTCATCACGCACCGGAACCAATACCCCGCGATCAATGGTCAGCTCCGAGAAGCCTACCGACAGAACGTCAATCAAGTTTGACTTGACGGTTCCCGCGCTTGTGACGATGCGATCGTAGGTATCCCCCCGAGGAGTCCACCGCGTCGATTCCAGGCGTTCCAGTTCAACGAGATCGATATCCGTTAAATCGTTGTATCCCACGTTCCGGATGATGTGACCGACCGCTGCGGAGATCTCACGAGTTGGCTGCGCTGTCTGCCAAGCGCCATCGCGGAGCACCGGGAGCATTCGCGTACATGCCAGGTTGATTAAGCTTTCGCTCTGCGAGGAGAGGCGATCGCCGCCACGCAGGTTGCAAGTTAGAACCGTCGTATCGGCGTAGGAGGTAGGCGACGAACTAAGCATCAGGCCTTTGAGGGCTTTCCACATCATGGTGTCGTTCTGTTCTTTGTCCGGGTCGCCGCTCCCCTGGTTGACGAAGATTTTCTTCACCCGTACTTCAGGACGCATCGTATACGGCAGATCGATCCGGTACGTGTATCCCTGGGCGTCTAGCGTATTGTCCGTTGCCTGAATAGTTGTCGCCGTCCATGCGCCGCCGATAGCCATGTCCCGATATTCCAACGACTGATAGCCGACCAGTGCACCATAGTTGCCCTGCGCGTCGAGGAAGACCAAGCCGCTAGGATAGAAGATGTCGACTTCGATTGCGGTTACTACCTGTCCGACGGGGCACGCGGGGAAAGGCCCGCGGTATCCCGCAGCGAAGTTAGAGCTGTCCAGTAGCACTTGCGCGACGTTAGAACTATTGGCGTCCCAACCGGGCCATGAGTTGTCATCAGTGCCGTCGGCGCGGATACGCTTCACCTGCATCGTGTTCGTCGTAATCGCCAGTATGCGGAAACGCAGCCCTCGGTAAGACATCGACATGACCACGGGGCCGATAACCAATCCTGTACCCGCGGCGCCCCCATCATAGTCGACCTCAAGCGTAGTCGAGGTTACTGCGTGAACATTATAGAAGCCTTGGTTTTGCCCATTGATCTGGATCTGATCCCCAACGAGGAAATGGTGCTGGGCAATCGGGCCGGAGATTACATCGCGTCCGCCGGAGCCCGTACCGTCCGCCACGGTGTAATTGTAGGGCGCGGCCACGTTGATGATCAGGCCTACTGTCCAATCCGCGGGGAAGGTGCCTGCGCCGCTTGGGATCGTGACGACATCGCCGCTGAAGGAAAGCACTGATGCGGAGACGTTGGAGCTAAGAGCACTACCCACCGTCAGCTCCAGACCGGAAGCACCCGTGTTGCTCGCCCCTACTTCTGGAGCCGTGTACCAGAAAAGGTGGGCGGCATCCGCACTCAAATCTTCGCCGGGGCCATACGTGGAAAATGACGCGGCGTCCCCCAATGAGGCAAGCGGCGTCTCGCCGGTCTTGATCTCATTGGTGTTTATGAAGTAGGAGCCCTGCCCTACGGCCAGGCACATCTCAGTGCGGATATCTCGAGGCGATGCAAAGTAGCTTCGCGGAGGCACCAGGTAATCTGGATAGCGCTGTGGGTTGTAGCCGAACAGCTCCGGGCGTACGTCATTGACCTTTACCTTATTGCCTTTACTACTGGACTGATCGAGAGGTTTGCCCTGAGGCCCTGTGCTGCTATTGGGCATGCCGGGGAGCTTAGGCATCAACAGACCGAGTACCGCCTTAGCCGCGAATACCGCTAAGAAAGACGCACCGAGAACTTCAAAACCGCTTTTAGGCTCCCGGTAGATCTCCACATGATCCTTTGCGTCGAACTCAGTTGCGCGCCATTGCCAAGGCAGAACCAGGTCGCCATTAAGATAGAGACTCATGGCTAGTTGGGTAAGATCGGTTCCCCGATCAATACCATGGCGGTAAAGCCATTCGGCCAGGGTTTGACGTTTACGGGTCTTATACGTCTCTTTGCCTTCATCCGACAAACGACTGGCGTAAATCTCGATCATGTCCGGTCTCTATAAAAAACCACGTTGGGATAGTCTCGCATCCACCTGCGGAGCGCCACGAACTGAGGGCCGCGCTTCGCACTGGTTTCCAGTGTGCGTAGCCCTGTTGGCGAATCAAGGACGATAGCTACATGGGAGCAGATCCGCCCTGTCAACACACATGCAATAGCGCCGTGCTCCGCCTCGCAGGGCTCCAGAAGGGGGACTTCCGCCGCATACACCTCGGACGCTTCTCTAGGCTTTTTTGGACGCAAACTGCCGTAAGACGGCAGCAACCTTTGTCCTAGTTCGAAATGGCGCGCATGGCGCACCAGGCCCCAGCAATCGAACTTATCCGGGCCGCGGCCCCCGTCTTCATAAGTGCTGTAGAGGTATTTATTAACCCAATCCATCAGAGATACCTGAGTGCCGGCGCGAAGTTAACAGTGTACAGCTTCCTCGGCCACGCAACACCGATCAGGTTGAAGTACCCGGTCTGAAGCTGCGCCACCTGCCCCTGAATCGAGCCCGAGAGCAGCGCCAGCACGTAAGGCTTCTCAGCCGGCGCCAGCAGGTTGCCGCTCAAGTATGTACGGTATATCGCCGTTACACGGGCGTTGGCTTCGACCGCTTGGTCGATTAGCCGTGACGCTTCGCCTGTGGTGTTATCCACCGCGAAGGCTAGGGTCTGATTGCCTTTGTTGTTCTTTGCCGCCAGGGCGATATCGATATTCGCACCGATGAACGTAACGGTTCGAGCGTCCTCCGTTACCGCGGTAATGTCCTCGAAGCCGGTGCAGATGAACACCGACCCTACCCATGCGTCGCTGACGAGTTCGAGCGTCCTGATGATTTCATCAAGACGCTCGTTCGCCCCGGCGTTTACTTCAGCCAGGATTATGCTCATCCTACGCGATCTCGTACATGCCGGAAAACTCAAGTGTTGTAGAGTTAGCCCCCGGATAAGTATCGTCGTACTTACGGACAAAAGCAGTCTGGCTATTTGCGGCCAGTACTACGTTAAGCGCGCCCCCAGCGGTAACGTTACGGCCTGTACAGTAGAAATTTTTAGTTGATACGTTACCTGGGATAGGGGGCAGCGTAACTCGCACAGCCGTGGCTCCTGATCCGTTTGTGGTGATGAACAGATCGCAAGTAAAAAACACCTGCTTACCGATTCGACGGTAGCGCATCGCGCCCGCCGCAGTTGTAATAGTGCCGGACGATGCGGTTATGGTAGGCACATAGCTTAGCCATGCCTCGTTATAGAGGAAATCTCCAAAAACTTCACCGGTGTCCGTGATGCCGCAAAGCAGATTGTGAGTTGGAATTGTTTCAAGGTCATACGTCCCGAAACCGTAAAAATAGTTTTTACGAATCTTGTGAGTTGAATCCTCATAGACAACAGTGCGATTGATCGAGCAGTCATAGAAAGCCATGCCGACTGGGAAAGCATGATTATTCATCGCGTCAAAAATGCAGCTTACAGCAGTTGGCTCCGGGCCGGCGTCAAAATGGCAACGGCGGAATGACACGGAGTCAACGAACTTAAACCATGCGCAGACAGCGTTAGTTGCACCGGCCACGACTTCAATTCGTACCAGTTCAAAATCCGTAATCCATGTGTCGTTCTGCTGAGCGTAGTTACCATCCATGTACAGGCCGACACTGTTCGGCTGGAACAATGCGATATTGATCTGACCGAACTTGTTGAAGACGTTGTAGTTGCCGGTCGGGGCTCCGCCTCCAAGAACACTAATGCCGGTTTCTTTCGGGTTAACAATCTTTAAGTCTTCGAAATCGCAACCGCTGAAAGAGTTGAGCGCCATGCCGGAGCAAAGCGCGTTGCACTCGAGGAAAAAACCGCTGACTCGACAATCTGAAATTCGGCCGGCTACGCTAATGATCGCAGCCGGAGAACTTGCACCAGCCCAAGAGAGGATAGTAGGAACCTGCGCACCGCTGATAGCAAAACCAGCCCCCTGGCCGATCAGCTTAATGCCGTTGCGCGTGGATGGCGTAGTGGCCGCATCGCCGTTACCTAACTTGAGGGTGGTTACCTTGGCTTTACCACCAGGTATCCGCACCGTGCCGCCATTCAGCGGCAACGCATCAATAGCGGATTGGATGGCAACGGTGTCATTGGTCACGCCATCGACCTTCGCGCCAAACTGAAGGACCGACCAGTCGTTGTACTGGGTGAGCTTCCAACGGCCTCCGTCCGTAGCGACGATCACTGAGCCCCCGTTGTCCGGTGAAGCTACATCGGTGCCGTCATAACGGTAAGAGCCGCCGCCACCGTCTCCGGCGAGATAATAACCCGCGACGAAAGCATGATGACTGCCGGTAGCAGGAAGCGCTTTCAATGCGGCAATAGTATCGACAACACGTCCTACGCCGTACACGAGCGCAGACCCCATAAGCGGATCGCTACTGCCTAGGGCGGCACGCAGCGCAGCGTCACCTACAGACACGAACTTTGGCTGATCTGTTACCCAATTATTTACAGTGGTATACGGCAGGCTGAGCGCAGGCCCTGCGCGCCAATAATCCCCGTCCTTCGAAAAGATCTGATTAGGCCGCGTAATGGTGAGAGGGCCATCGGCGTCATAGTCGCCGATAAACTCATAGCCGGACTGGAGCAGAAACGCTGCGAAAGCCGCTTCGAATCCCGCCCAAGTCTCGCGACGCTTGCCGAACCGGTCAATGAACGCGGGGGCAACAGAGTTCATCGCGTCGTCAAAATTCGAGGCGTTGTCGTAGAGGTCTTTAGGCGACGTAGACCCAAGAGGATTGCCTGTTAGATAAGTATTGGTCATGTGAATCCTTACACTGTAGATATGAAAGTGTTGAATTGGATTGCTTGGCCGGAACCTATGTTCAGGCACTTGATTGTGCCGTCCGTCCCGACTAGTACCCTGGGAGGTAAAGAGCCTATAGCAGGAGTGGCCGCTGGGCCTGCAACCACAGGGATAGTAATGGTTTGGGTTGGTCTGAATCCCGAGGGAAGAGTGCCAACAACGGTGTTATCTGTAACAACTCCGCCAGTTACTACAACCTCAATTTGCACCATATCAAATACTTTACGGTAGGCGGCTCGCGCTCCAGCTACCCAGCTATTTGACAATGGCAGGTTAGTGAATCCACCAAGAGCAACGCCCGCTGTAACCCGACCTTTAGCATCAACTGTGACCTCTTGGTATGTCCCCGCGCCGACCCCGCTGTTCGCCAAGGTGATAGCCGCCGTAGCGTTTGCCGTGCCGTTGAAGTTGACAGTCCACGTTGCATCGCCAGTGGTTGAGATGCTGCGCGAGGTAGTCAGACTGGCCGCGCTTCCGGTGATGCTCGTGATATCGGTATTAGCCCCCGATGCCGCAGCTCCGAGGGCTGATCGCCCTGCCGCTGCGTTCGCGATACCACCTAGGGTTCTACCGAGAACAGACAGGGTATAGAGCGACATCGCAGCCGAACCCGTGAAATAGAACCCGCGATCCGCAGCGCCAGTTAAGCTGGCAAGTGCAGCAACGTTCGGCGAAACCAGTGCGGCTGCGTCTGCCTCCATCTGATACCAGCTCTTACGCGCTACCCCGAGGCGGTCTGGATAGCTGGCATTTGTGCCATTCGCAAGGTTATCGAACACCGTCGCGTTGTCGTCCAGGTCACGTGGGTCAGTAGATGGGACGGGGTTCCCGGTATTGTAATTACTCATGGCTGCGGCCAGTCCTCGTTAATTGCGGTATCCATAGCGTCTATGTAGGTCTGCCATGGGTTTAAAGGCCATTCCCGATTCATTGCAAAATCGAAAATGTCTGCATGCAAAATGTAGTCGGGCAATATCTCAGCCCATCCAGGGTCAAACAAAGGTCGATTCCTTACTTCGCAGTTTACTTGATACTTCCAGAGGAATTTCCCTGTTAGCTCCCCGCCTACTGGTGTTTCGGTAAACCGTACCTCTTGAGTATCAAAGCCTAACGGAGTAAGCAGCTCGATCTCAAACCATCCGGCGCCGACGACCTGCGCGGCCCAAGCTTCGAACAGGGATGCCTGCGGAGAAGACATAACCCAACGCAACGAAACCATAATCGGTACGTTGCGGAATTCAATCCGCTGGCGAGCCCGACCGCTGTCCATCGCCGTGCGCCGGATATTATTGACCGGTGTGAACGCGTAGTTCTCCCGCAGCGGGCAAGGCAGCCCTTCCGGGTAGGCTGGGATCGACATTAGCGGCCCGCCGTCTGCAAACCGAACTTACGGTTCATCGCATCAGCCGTACGCCCATCGCCTAGTAGATCCGCTACGAAAACATCGATCATCTTCTCCCCCTGGTCGCCGGTACGCTCTTGGGATTGCCCGGCGCGTGATGCGTCTTCGATCAAGTTTACCGTAGTGCTGCCGGTTCCGGTTGGCGATTTTATATCGTTCAAGGTTTTGTCCAGCTTGGCACTGGTCTGTGCTGTTGTAACTCGCTCTCCTTTCTGGAGCAACCAGGTGCCCGTCTGCGGTACAGAATCAATACCATCGTGCGCCATACCGGCCAGTGCTACCCCTTCGGCTACTGCTGTCGTGGACAGGATAGCGCCGGTTGCCGCGATAGCATTGGTCCCGAAGGACGCGAGGGAGGCTAGTGCAGCCGCAGGTGCATACGCCGCAGCGATTGCTGTACCGGTGATACCGGCTTGTGCGATAGACGCTGCGGACGACGTGGAGCCCACCAAGAGCTGCACAGCTTGATACACGAGCCATTGGGCGGCCATCTTGACTAGGGCGCCGACGACTGCTTGAACCATGGTTCTTCCGAGATCCGCGAAGGCTTCCCCTACCGTCTTGGTGCCATCGAGAATCGACATGAAGCTATCAGCTAAGCCGCTACTTAGCGTGTTGAGCGTACCGGTTACCATCTCGGCCGCCTGCGCGCTGAAGTTAGTAGCCTCTTCAGCCCAGTTTGCCCAACCTTCAGACGCACCGAGGAAGAACGAACCCTGCGCTTCGTCCAGTTGATTGTAGTAGTCCTGTTGCATCACCAGGCGAGACGCCAGGTTCTCTTCAAGGATCGCTGTCTCTTGGGTGTAAAGGTCTTCGCTGATCTGCCCGGTGTTGAACTGCTTGTTCAGCTTGTCGACTTCCGACTGGTATTCCTTCCGGATCGCCAAGTCTTCTTTCAGCCGTTCGCGCAGCTTCTCGCCTGAACCAAGTCCGGCCAGTTGTGAATCTAGCCCTTCCTGCGCGGTGCTGAGCTTCGACGCTTGATTCTCTTGGAACGCTGCCAGCTTGCCGGCTTCGGCTGTCGCCTGCTTGCGAGCAGCGACTTCCTGTTCAAGTGCAACGTTTCGTTTCAGTTGAGCCGTGATCAGCGCTTCGCTAGCCAGGAGCGACTTCTGATCAGCGGTCTGAATCTGCTTCGTCTTGATGTCGGCAATTTCTTGCTGGAACTTCGCCAGGGCCTGTGCCTGAACGCCGAGCTTCTCGCCGGTCTCAGACTGAAGCTGCAGCGCGGCGGCCTGCTGACGCAGGCTGTCAAGCATCTTCTGCCCGGCGTCTTCACGAACAGCTTTCGGCGCTGCGACCTTGTCGGCTTTGAATTGCTCTTCAGCAGCTTTGCGCAACTGGGCAACTTGGGCTTCGCTGTACTGCACACCGCGTTTCGCCGCTGCTGCGACCTGCTTATCTATCTCCGCGAAACGCTTGGCGAGCTTGTCTGTCTTCGGCGCCGTATCGTCCAGGGACTTGTTCAACGCTTCGACAGCTGCGATGCCTCGTTTGTCCTGCGCGACGATGTTCGCCTGTACGGCGGCACGCTTGCGGCTTTCCTCTTGTTGTACGAGGAGCTGCGTGATTTCCTTTTCGGTCTGCTCCCGGCGCAGGTCGTCGCTTGGCGCGAGGAAACCGCCGCTACCCGGCGTAGCGTTTATCGCGTCAGCGTTTGCGATATCCTGAAGGCGCTGATTGAGAACTTTTAGTTTCTGCTCGAGGGTTCCTTCACGTCCGATGTCAAGTACAGCATCCCAAGCTTCTTTCGCACCTTTCTTGACTAGAGCCCATGCGCCCTCTACGTATCCCAGGTTGTCGACGATCTTGTTCGCACGGGAAGTCAGAGCTTCGGCGTAGGAGGCTTCGGCCAAGTTGGCTGCCCCCTGCGCGTCACCTTGGCGCTGTAGCGCTTCGATCTGCGCATAGGTCGAAGTGGTCAAGTAGTTCAGTGAGTCGTTAAGTTCCTTGGAGAACTTGACCGGGTCTTTCGCCAGCTTCTCGAAGTCCTTGACTGTCTCTTCTGCCGCTTTGCCCGTGGCTTCCTGCATCTTCAGAGCGGCAATGGCGATCGTGTCGAACGAGGACGCGGGGATCTTACCGGAGGCTGCGAGTTGCGCTAGGACAGCCGCAGCGGCGCCAACAGTGCCCACCGACTTGCTGACACTCTGTGCCTGTTCGGACAGTTGGTTCGCGTTAGTGCCGGCGGCGTTTCCGTTCAGGATCAGCGCATTGGTGAACGCCGTTGTTTCGTCGCTGCCCTGTTTATAGGCGAGTGCTAGCACTGCTGCCGCTGCCGCTGCCAGGGTGAATGGGTTCACCAATCCGAGGACATAACCGCCGAGTGCTTTCGCCGCAGGGCCGATGCCCCCAAACATGTCTTTAAGCTGGCCGCCCTGTTGCAGGAGAACCGTAAGCGGCGCTTGGCCGGCCTGAAGCGAAACAGCGATGTCAGTGAACTGCGCGGGCACGTTACGAAGGTTCGCGGCCATCGCCTTGGCCGAGACCCCTTGGGCGTTGAAGCCTCGGGTATTAGCGTTTAGTGCTTTATCCGTCGCGGCCAGGGCGTTACGCGTTTCGTTGAGCTTGGCAAGGTAAACGGTGTAGTCGTCGGTAGGAAGCCGACCGGCGTCACGGTGCGCCTTGAGCTGTTGCTCCATCTTGTCGAGGCGGGAGTAAGCGGCAATGGTCGGGTCGATCTGCCCGACTAAGCGGTCTAAGGATTCGCCTTGCTTCTTGGCTTCACGCGTGGCAGATGCCAAAGCGCGCTCAGCCTGATTCATGCCGCGTTCGAAGCCCGCAAGTATTTGCAACGAGATCCACAGAAAGTTGGCCCAAACTTTGCAAAGCCATGCGCTAGGGCCTCTTCGATGCTTGCAACACTCGCAAGAAGTCTTGCGGCGTGGCGTACCTGAGTTCGTCGTCCGATTCCCTATTCGGGATGAAATCTGCGACCTTTACCTTCTTGTTGCCCATCAGCTGCGCGCCAGTAGTACAGATCAACGCGGCGGCTTGCTCTATGCGTTCAGCGATGTTCAGACCCCCGTGGCGCTGCATGTACCGAGCCCATTGCCGCGCTTCGACCAGTGACATGTTCTGTTGGGCTTCGGCGATCGTTCGACCGCCTACCCCATTCATAACTAGTTCGAACCAGAGGTCTTCCGGGGGCTCGTCTTTGCTGATTGTGCTTCGTTAACCGCGGTGATCAAGGCTAGGAACAACGTATCGCAGATCGGGCCGCGATCCGGCGAAGCGGTGCCGAGCACGTCAGCGGTCGTAAAGACCGGAGCGCCGTTCTCGTCGCACACCATGGTCGCAATCCGGGCGGCCAGGTGCTCCTGGTTACCTTCAGCAGCTTTCCATGTGTTGGTGATCGTGTGGTACGACGCCAGGCGCACGTAGATTTCAGCAACCTGCTCTACGCCTTCGGTATTGTGCCACTTGATTTCACGCTTTACGAACGGTTCGGCGGCGCTAACGAAAGCGCCGGCTTCCACGAGATCTTTAAGGTTGAAGGCCATGGATTAGCTCGACGACTTAGGGATGAGAACCGGCTCGCCGGAGACTTGGATACCGACGGTCGAAGTGACCATGGTGTTCAGGCCGAAGGTGAACGGGTAGCTGTTCATGTAACCTTCGAAGGTCAGCCAGCTACGAGTCGGGGACAGAACGAACTCATCGTCGCCCGAGCTATCGGTGCCGACGGTAGGGTTCACAGTGCCGTCGGAGAAGCCGATAACCCATTGCAGGGTCACGCCGGCGGTCTTGAGCTGGTGCAGACGGATGTGCGCGGGATCGGCCGGATCGAACTGCAGGCCGAAGGTCGCTGCGCCAGGAGTGGCCAGGCCGGCTTCGTACGTGCGCGAAGTGTTATTGAGACAGGTCGTCTCGATTTGGTCGATGGCGGTGTCAATACCGTCGATCGAGGTAATGCAACCCACGTCTAGCAGGGTGCCGGTGTCGGGGTCGATCGTAAACAGATCTGAGCCCTGCGATTTTATGGTCATGGGTGCAGCCTCGTCGGAGTAGTGAACGTTCGACGGAAGCATACCATGTGGCGGGGGTTTCGCAAATTAGCGATTGACGATCCAGTCTACGTCGAAGCTGGTGCGGTAAAGGAGCGTTTCTTCGTCGCGCATATCGCCGCGATAGGAAGTCAGGTAACAGTCAAGCTCGATGGCATAGCGGATCGCTTTTGCGACAGCAGTAGTCGACTGCGTGGTCAGGCCGTACACGTCCACTTGCAGACTGGCCCGATCAGCGTCAGGGCGGCAGTTCAGCATGTTGTAAGGCGAACCTCCGACCCACTGGTAGACGACGTAAGGCTTGACGACGTTTTGCGGGGCCGCTGAAAACGGATATATGCGGGGCAGCGTGCCGCCGAGTAATGCCTGGACGGTTGGATCAGCTTTGCACACCGTGTAAAAAGGTACGTCCATCAGTTGAGCCCCAATTTTACGAGCTGAAATTTAGCGCTGGAAAGGAATTCTTGAAACACGGCTTGCTGGTTCTGTCCGAGCGCGTTGCGCATGAAGGGTTGCGCGCGGTTCTTTGAGGTGCCCAGCTCGACCCACCACCAGTAATAAGTGTTGCCGCCGCGCTGTCCGCGTTTGGTTTTACGCACGCCGACAGATATCTTAGTCGAGCCGGTCTCCTCGAAGTACTTCTTGTCTTCTACCAGTGCAATGTTTTTCGAGATGTCTGGAATGGTCGATGGATCATCGATTGCGCTGGCGCGCTGAATAGCGTCCTTAAGCACGATGTCCATCGCGTCTTTGGCCGCTGGGATCACGACTTGGCGCTGAAGCTCCTGCGGCAAGGTCTTAAAGATCCTCGACAGCTCGTCAGCGCCTTTCAGCTTGTAGGTGATCCAGTCGGCCATGTCGTCGCCCTCGGTTTGAGCGGAGTTTATCACAGACAAGAAAAAGCCGCCCGAGGAAGGCGGCTTAGTACAGCACCGAAAGATTTGGGCTTCTACGAGAGGCCTATCGGTTAATGGTTATCAGGATAACCTTTTAAACGCAAACGAGGTAATGCCTTCGCGGCCTAGTTCGGTTTCGGCGTGGTTCACTTCCATAACCTGGAAGCCCTGATCTTCGCACCACCGGATCAGACCGGGGATCGAAAAATACCATAAATGCTCCGCTGGCTTGAAATGCTTGGACTGCAAAGCCTCCTCCGCGCTTTCAAACGTCGGCAGCGAAACGAAGAACCAGTCATCTACCTGGGCGAGAAGCTTCTCGGGCTCCGGGATGTGCTCCAAGCTATCCCAGCATGTCACATGCGAAACCTTTTCGGAGTAGGGGTCTTTGTAGGAGCCTGTTTGCTTCAACCACTCCACCGCTTCGCTGCTCACGTCGTAGCCATCGCCCCACGACTCTTTGACGTAGCGACCTCCGCCGATGCCGATGTCCACGCCAAGCGACGCTTTCGTGTACTTCTCGACCAGTTCCAATCGGGCTTTTGTCAGAGCAGCGCCCATAGGGGTTTCGTCAAGCTTCTGATAATGGGCGAAGTACTCACCGCTGTAGGTCATCGGGGGCGCGCTGTGCCAGCCGTAGCCCTTCTCCTCACACCAGAGGAAGGAATCGGTCAGCCCACTGGGCAAGCTTTGAGTCATAATCGGAGATCCTCTTGTCGCAGTTATGTTGCTTGGCTCGGCAAAGACAAAAATTGTCCGGCACCGCAAAGGTAATTGTACTACCGGTCGGGCAGATTAGCTCCGGCGCATTAAACCCGCCCTGGCCGCCGCAGATGATCCATGCGGGAACCTTAGCAGCGAGCGCCGCCGGCACCAGCCAGCCGATACCGCCGATCACCGCCGAAGCATTAGCAACGAGCGACAGGAGTTGTTCTACCGGCAGTTCGCCTTTGTGATACTCAACATCCGCTAACGGAAGCGGCGGCAAAGCCCACTCTACGTTATCCGCCAAGTCCGCAACGCTAATCACTCTGTACCCTCGGTTCATCACTTCTTTCGAGGCCCACAGGATGTACTCCGCCATCGGGTTCCGAGTATCCGCTCGCCACTCGCTACGCACAGTAGCCGGCCGCACGACAACATACTTACCCTGCTCAGGGGACGGCGGAAGAGGAGGCAAGTCGAACGCACAGGGGGCAACGCCGAAGCTCGCCGTCATGCCGGGGATGATGCCCTCGGCGCCATAGCGGATCTGGCGCGTAGGTTGGCGCGTCGGCGGCATCGTCCACGAGTTATGGCGGGCGATGTTCTTAGCCTGGGTGCGCAGCGTGGTTTGCGGACGGATGAAGTGGACACCAGGGATGTCTTTGTATAGCTCCGGCCAGGGTGTGTCGAGGTAAACAGGTTTCGGCAAAGCTTTAATGAACGCTCGTTGATAAACGTTATCTCCGAGTCCTTTCATAGAATGAATGATCACTTGATTGGTCTCGGTAAAAGACCTAAAGCAGCAGAAAGCTTATCGAAGGCCCCCTCGATATCTAAGTTAGCGGCGGCTAGACAATTAATATACAAAAGGCCGGTGCCGTTCAACCTCTGCCTTGGGTAGCTAGAAGCCAATCGGTCTTGGGTCACTAGCGAGAAGGTTTTAGCTTTCAGGTCCATTATCAAGATCCTTCGAAAAAGAACCCCGCCGAAGCGGGTCAAGGAGGACAGCACGGGAATTTAAAGGCGCAATGCAAGATTTGAACTTGCGGCCTAAGTCCCTACAGAACCGGGTAGCCGGCGGGATTAAAGGCTATCTACCTCTCCGGGCTTTATCCGGAGTTATCAACGTTAAACCTCTCCGTCAATTGCACCAAGCATGTAGGGCCTAGAACTCGGGAAGCTAGCTCCGGTGCTACGCGGCGGACTTAACCATAACGGTTTTCGTCCTAAGCCCTACGCTTGGTGCAACTATTCCGCATGTGCGGGCTGCGACGGGCAAACTTCTCTAGACTTGCCCTGCTTTCGCGGTCGGTGGCGTTGGTTGACTGGCGACGAGGCTAGGACTCGAACCTAGAACGCACGGCTTTGGAGGCCGGCATGTTGCCAATTACACTACCTAGTCAAAATTCGTTGTGATGCGCTTTTTAACGAGTGAGCACCGCAGTTCATCTCGAACAACGCGACCTTCGGTCTAATCGAAGCTATTAGTCTGGCCGGATCTGCGAGCCGGTGAACCGCGCTGTTGAAACGAACTTTAGTCACTCGCATCACAAGTGTCAACAACCTTTTGCAACTCTTTTTCCAACATGCCTAAACGGTATGCCGTCAAAGCTGTGTCACGCGAGCAATTGACTACGTCCATCTTCCGCGCCAACCTGGCGTGCTGCTTGTTCCACTTCCTGCACAACGCTTCGTCAGGGTTTTTAGTGTCCGGATGATCTCCATGCCAATGGCTGCCGTTCTCTGTCGTACAGTCGAAGCCGAGCAATATCACCTTGTCAGCCCCTAAGCTGAAAGCTAGCTCTATGGCACGGAGTCCTGAGTTATAAGGTCCATAAGCGGTGTGCAGGTTAAGAGCGTGCTTAGCGGACGCTTGGCGGGTACACGTCCATCGCTTGGGGCCGTCGGGCACTTTAGAGACGTTCGCATCCCACCACGCGAGATCACCTGCGTAAAGGTGATCGCACCACGGGGCTAGCTGCCAGGAGTTGTTCACGGTGATTGCGGGAAGGCCTGACGCACGGACCAGTTCACAGTCGTGCGCGTTGAGGCTAGGGCCGGAGGCGATGCAGACGAAGGTTTTCATGCAGGACTCCGGCCGGCGATTTACTTAGCGAGGGAAGCGGCGTATTCGATCAGATAGATTTTCGGCGCCAGCCAGATCTGCAGAATCACGGCTACTTTTTGAGTTCCGTCGATCGCGAAAACGAGCAGTGCAATAACGCCGAAGATCAATCCGAAGATAGCGAAAGGCATAGCCCCCGCGTTTTCGGCCATCAGCTTTTTGCCTTCTTTCTCGAGGTCGTTTCCGCTGTTGCCGTAGTACAAAGAACTGCCCCGCATATGCGCTTTGACTGGGGCGAAGGACTTACGGATAGCTACCGCGCCTAAGATTGCTACGACGGTAAATACCGCGAGAAGCAAGCAGGCTTCGGCCAGTTTCCACATTAACAACTGGTGAATAACGTCCGGGATTTCGGCGCTCAAGAAATTCACGCCGGCATCAACGCCGGACATGGTTTTGTTCAGAATAGCGGTAAGGGCTTGCTGCAGTTGCTCGTTCATTTTTGGTGCCTCGGTTGGTTTAAGTGAGGCGAGTATTACACAAGCTTTCGCAAGCGTCTACAACTATTTTCATCCCTCATTCACTCCGAGCGAAACTGGCGCACTCACGTAATCTCGACCGCTTTCCTGATCCGGCAGCCACGCGTGAACGTTGTAGATATCACCATTATGCAAAATGCGTTGCTTGGCATTCAGGCCGGGGCGCTGGCGGATAACGATGCGCGCGATAATCTCGGACTGGATCGCCGCAGCGGCCAGGAATTCCCGACCACTTGCCGGAGCAATACGCGCCGGGACGTTCTCAAAGACCGTTACCCAAGCTTCGGTAAACCCTCCAGTGTCCTCGTCACGGATTTCGGTCCAATCCTGGATATCCACCCGATGGCGGTACTGTCCGGCGCGGCTCATGGGCGTTCCTCAATCACGATGGTATATACGCCTGTGCAATCTCCCGCCACGCCCGTCATGCGGGAAAGTACAGCGTAGTATGTTCCCGCTGCTCGACCTTTTTCCGATACAGCCTCTGCGCCTACACTAGATTGCTGCGCCGTGGCACCTGCGGTCCTCACGCGAAGTGGCGTAATAGGAACCTGGCCCGCGTTGGGAGTGAACGTGCCGCCTGAAGCGATTTGCGATTGGAAAGTGTAGGCCGCTGCTTCGGTCATCGAATTTTCGGACGAAGGGGTGTGTGGAGTACCGAAGGTGCCCCCTGCAACGCCTTGCGCTGCGCCGTAGGTCCGAAGAGTCAAGCCCCCTTGGTCAACAGTCAGCCCATGGGCTTGGATAATGAAGTTCACAGGGAGAATGAATCGAAATACTAGAGGTGTAGCCGCGATTGGGTTGGTGGACGCAAATTCATAATTCAGGGACCATGTGCGCCTCCCGAAAAATCCTGTTTGTCCTACATCAACGCGTAAGCGACGATTAGGGCCGGTTCCACCATCTGTCAGCAGATCAAATGGGGGATGCGCGATAACCCGCTCAGCATGGGTCGTGTCGCCCATGGCTGTCTCTTTGCGGTAGGGACCGCCGAACAGCTTACGTATGTAGTCTCCTACTGGCATGCTGGCGTCCTCAATGGATACAGCAAAGCGGTAACAGGCTTCGGCAGATAGCCGGCCTGAAATGCCTGATCGGGGTTCTCGTCGCGGTCTTTGTAGAGGAAGCCGAGCATCAGCAACACGGCGGCCTGAACCTCGTACTTGATAACCTTGTCATCGGAACTATCAACGACGTAAGTCGGGTCTCCAGAGCTATCTAGGATCGGGTCGTCGTTGCTATCACGCTCTACTTCGTATGGGCTCGCAGACTTCAAGTAGTTCTTCACGGCGCCAGATGCCGCGCCGATGTACGCCATGATCAACGCATCGTCGAGGTCGTGATCCATGTTCAAATGTTGCTTCCCTCTCTCGAGGGTGACGTACATCATAGCTTGACCCCTTTCGCCGGGTCGAAGGTGCTAGCGTTCTCGCGAAGGTCTTTACCATTACGTCCTGCCTTCACGCAAAGCGTCCAAGCGTCGCTGGAACCTGGCTTATCGGTATTCTGTGCTTTGGTCGACGTCCACTGGCTGCCTGCCCAGGTGACGTTATCGTGGGCGTCGTAGACTTGTTCCTCTCGGAACACACCTTTGTAAATCTGGATCGGTAGCGCGAACTTCTGCGCGACTTCCTGACCGCTGGACTTCATCAGCTTAACTGAGAACTCCCGGTCGCCGTCCTGCGTGATGCTCACGCCGTCGATACCGTCTACGATGCATTCCCAGCCGCGCATGCCGTGGGTGCGTTCGTAGGACTTCCACAAGCCTCCACGATGCGCAGCGTAAGTGCCGCGGGCGTACTGCTTCGCTTCCTCGATAGCTGGCAAGATCTCTACGTCGATCGCGTCGCGCCCGTCTTCAGCCTGGCGCACTTCAGGAACGACAATCAGATCCGCAGCAGAACGCGCCAAGGCTTGTAAGTCTACAGGATCGGCATTCTTGCCGGGGATAGGTTCTGGAACGTCGACAAGCTTCGCGGCTTCGGCAGCGAGCAGCGCGATATCAATCTTCGGCAGCTGGACGAACTCAGCAGCGGCCTTCGCCAGTGCTTCCAGGTCTACCGGCGCGGCGTCTTTACCGTCCTTCACCTCCGGCAGCACGACAAGCGCCGCCGCGGCTTGCGCGATAGCGTCTACGTCGACCCTTTCAGGTTCTACCGGCATTGGTCGAGCGGCTAAACACTTGCGCAGGTCGTTCAGTTCAAGATTCAGCGGTGCAACAGCCTTCGCCACCGCTGCGGCGATAACCGGCGCGAGGAATTCGGCTTGCGCTTCAAGTTCACGCAGGTTCATTAGCGAGCCTCTTTTCGATCAGCAGAGCGAGCATTTTCGCGCTGTCTTGGATTTGTTGGTCTGTCTGCGTTGGGTCGGGCGTAGCGGCCGGCGGTGTAACTGCGGGCTGCGCCATGCCGAAGGGATCCACGGAGGCATCCCGTTTTGCCAGGGCGGCCAGGGAGTAGTTCTGCTGTTGGATCATCGGAGACGCGCCGCCTTCGACCGGAGCCATGTTGAGACGCTTCCGGGCTTCGTCGGGGGCCATGATGCCCGCGCCCACAGCTACCTTAAGGGTTTCGACCAGGGAACCGAGATCCATCCGCAGGAGGCCGTCTAGGTCCAGCTCTACGCCGTAACGGTCAGGCAGCGCCAAGCCGTCATCCATGCAGGCTTCGAATTCTTCAATAAGGCTCTGCAAGCAATCTGAGTAGTAGATCTGATTGAGGTCCGCGATCTTGGCAGTGCCGGCTGGCATTGGGCCTACACCGACTTTGAAGCCGGGTACGTGGAACGCGGTGCAGATCATTTCAGCAGTCAGTTTGAACTGTTCGATCAACTGCGAGTCGGTTGCGCTCATCCGCATTTGCTGAAACTTCAGATCGTCGCCAACCACGGCGACTTTGCCGGCATTCGTGCCGGTGTAGTTCGCATCCCAGTGTGCTTTGAGCCGTGCCGCTGTCTCATCGCTGATTGCGCCGGGGGCTGACAGAATGCCGCCAGGTCGTGCGCCATTCTCAAAGAAGGTCGAGCTATCGTTTTGCATTTTCAACGACTGGCAGGCCGCCAAGGCGCAGGCGTAAAGAGGAGATATACCGACCAGGGGGTGGAACAAGCAATTCATTCGGTCGTGGATCATCTCGGACGCAGGGACCGTTACGCCTTCGCTACCGAGTTCGTTAAGGTCGTCGCCGTTGCACTGGTAGTAAACGTCGCCATTGTCTGCTACGAGAACCGTTACGCGGCACGGGTCAAGCAGGTAGATGGACGTCACCACGCCGCGCTGATCACGCTGCTTAAGGCCATACGCGTTGCCGTGGGTTAGCTTCGATGTCTGCCACCATTGTTTGAACTGGATATGGTTCTGGTAAGCGTTAGCCTTCTTCAGCACAGGGCTAAACGCGGGACTGGTCGTCTCGGTCCAAATGCCGTTCGAGTCCAGTTGCATTAAGCGCGGGCGGAGTTTCCCGATGTCATTGGCGATAAGCGTGACGCAGGCGTACACAGCGTAGTGCGCCAAGACGGTGGGGGCTTTCCATTCGTCGTTCTTTTGCCAGGTACCAGTGTAGGGCTCGCGCACCCACGGATACCATCCGCCGGAGCTACTGCTACTGACGGCAGAGGCTGGCGCTCGTTTGAATGTCAGCTCTCGGCCGAAGATACGCATTAGGCGAGATCCTGATCCGCGATTACCGCTTCGATGTCAGACTTCTTGATACGGCCGTCTTTACCGGTGCCGACTACTTTATCCAGGTCCACGCCATGCTCCCTAGCGAACTCGATAACGGCTTCAGATGCGCGTGGTTCATCAGCCGGGGTTGAGGTTGAGGCAGTGAGCATACGAGTATTGTAGCCGTCGTCAGCATAGGTGCCGTGGCCCAGCTTGCGAAGAGTCTCCGCGTAGCGGCGGGCCATCATGACCTTTTTGCCGCCCTTGCCATAAATAAATTCAACTTTAGACATAGGGGTTCCCCTTTAAGATGATTCAGTGTACGGGGCTGCTGCGGTTGCGGCAAGTATGGCGGCTTTCCGTGAAGAGGACACTCTATCGTTATGCGCCAATTTTCTAGCGAATTCCTCCGGAGGCAAGTGTTTGTTTTTCTCGATCCACTTGGCACGAATAGTAGCAGCCCTTTTCTCTTTGTACTCAGCCGAGTTTCTTGCAGCGTCAATCTTTGCTTTTCGTTCGGGGTCTGCGGTCCATTTGCCCTGTTTATGCCTACGCTCGTCTGTCCAAGCAGCGGCTTGCTTAGCTACGAATTCTGGGTCTTTCCATGAAGCTAGTTTTGCAGCCGACTGCTTTGCTTTCACTTCCGCAGTGGTAGTGGCTGCCACCCAACGCTTCTTGCGCTCCGGATCTGCCCAAGCGGCTTTTAGTGACGCTCGGACTTTTTCTTTTACTTCAGGCCGTGAGTGTATGTCATTGGCAGCAGCTACGTACCTAGCCCGCGTCTCTGGTGTTGCTCGTGCAGCTTCTTGAGACGCTCTTCGGCGAGCAGTTACCTCAGGGTCTGCCCAAGCTGCTAAGGATCTGGCACTAGCCTCTTGGCGTCGTTCAGGACGGTTCCACAGCTCTGACATAGCGGCAGAAAGATTAGCGCGGTACCTCGCCGCCGCTTCAGGGCAGATATAGTCCAAGCCTTCGCCGCCGGCCGTTGAGTTGGTTAGCTTCCAACCATTTTCGGCCGCCTTCAGGATCCACGAGCGTTCCGCCGCTTGCCAGCTTTCGCCTTCTGCGACCGTTTCGATAATCTCCATACGAGGTTCCAAACCGACCGACAGGAGTTTACGGATCCACGCGGAGGCGTGATGTTTATAGGCGTTGGTACGTGCCGCGCTGAGGTGGCTTTTTAAGCGCTTACCCGGTGTATTAGTTTTACCGATGTATCGGACCGTATCGGCGATTGGGCAGTGCAGAGCGTAGATATAGTTCGTCATAATTTTTCACCGACAATAAAAAAGCGCCGCACATTGCTGTGTGGCGCTTTCATTCTATCGTATTCCGTTACTGTGTCAAACTAATTAGCTCCCGTAGTTAGCCCCGGAGATGTAGGAAACAGCCTCCGGACGGCGCTTCCGCCACGTTACCATACGCTCACATCTCACGCCCACTAAGTTGTTTTGCCACAACGAAGTGAGCACGGTGGACGCGGTGGTAGGGTTATCCGGGGTCGAGTTCATTTGCAGCGATGCTTCGCGGCTTACATCGATGGTCACGCCACCTTCGTCGGCCAGGAGGATTTCGCTCTGCTTGATCAGGACAATAATCGAACCGCTGGAACTGGTCGGAACCACCTCGGAGGTCAAAACGGGGAGGCCCATGAGGGTACCCCCATTGGCGTCGATACCTGGGAATTCAGGTTGACCGAGGGGGTTCAACATCATGCCGATCGCCATGGCCTGAGTCGAAGTCATCACCCAAGCTGCGCCGGTCACACTGAGGTTAGCGCCGATGAACTGCGAATACACTTCGCGGATGTCGGCGCGCAATGCGTCAGCGTCAGTACCGGATGCGTTCACAGGGGTCACGTCGTTGGTGATACTCGCAGGGCGAACATCAGAGACGGCGGCGTACGCAGGGTTGATGAACGAGTCGTCCATGAACTGGGCAATTTGTGCGGTCAAATCGCCGCGGATGATCGCCTCGGCCGAAGGGGTCGACAGACGCGCCAGTTCGTCGGAGATAACGACGATGCCGGCCAGTTTGTTGAATCGCAGGGTAATATCCGCGAATTTCAGCTCGGAAACCGGCTTGGGCGCAGTTTCGCCGACCCACGCAACGGTCGAACCCTGGGTTTGGCCGGGGATGCGGACGTTGAAAGGTACAGAGCGCAGGCCCGTCAAACGAGAGGTCAACACGAGAGGTCGAAGCAGCTCGATGAACTCGTCGGTCATCTGGCGATAAGGAACTAGCGGTGCAGCCCAGTCGGCGTCGGTAGTAGTACCTGCGGCCATTGCGGCTTTCAACACCTGTGCAACTTCAGGGGTCGACTCATTCCACTGTTTGGCGATCTCCGCAGCCTGTACCAAGTTGCCCTTGGCGCGGCACTGAGCGATAACGTAGCGGGTGAAGGCGGTACCCTTTGGAACTGGGTTGGTCGCTTTCACGGTGATTGGAGAACGCTCACGCATACCGGAAGCGTCAACAACGGGCTTGGCGGTAGCGATCGCGGCTTTCTGCATAGCTT
>Ga0065714_10064493_pt1 | contig 49629 bp, 90 predicted proteins | sample MisRhiReplicate2_FD_59101 | JGI IMG/M metagenome (GOLD analysis project Ga0065714, IMG submission 59101) | Miscanthus rhizosphere microbial communities from Kellogg Biological Station, MSU, sample Rhizosphere Soil Replicate 2: eDNA_1 v2... | ecosystem: Host-associated > Plants > Roots >...
AAAAGACGAGTTCGAAGGCTACAGCCTGAACTCCGCTGATCAGGAGGCCAAATAATGGCTAACGTTATCTGGCGTGGTCCTGTGCATTTGGCACAGCCTGATTCGCGCACTCTGAAGTTCACCGCTTCGACCTTGCCCGGCTTGGCTGTTTCGATTACTGCCGGCCAGTTCGTATTGGCTGCCACTTCGAAGGTTGACTTCTTTATCACCCACAACCGCGCCTACATCGGCGAAACCGTGGATACCGCGATCCCTGCTGGCGAAACTGGTGAAGCATTCAAGCCGGTTCCTCAGTACGAATTCAACGTGCGCTTTGCTGCTGCCACCTACGCTCCAGGCGCAGTCCTGAGCATCGTTGCCGGCCAGTTCAAAGCAGCCGTAACCGGTGAAGTCGCTGTAGCTGTGTTCGACGAAGCGGCCTCACGCGCAATCGCTGCGAACGGCCTCGGTGACATTCGCATTCTCGCTAACTCCTACGTGGTGCCTGCATAATGCCTATTTTGACTTTTAACAAAGAGCAGGAGGCTGCCGTAATTGGCAAGCGTCGTGCGCATAACGCCCGTCAAGAACGCCTCGCACGAGATAGCGAAGGCGAGATGATCGGTAACGCCTACACCATCCCTCGCGATGCTTGGGCGGAGTACGACAAAGACCTGATCACCTTGCAGCGTGCACAGCTTGGCGTGTTCAACGACCTGTCCAGCCTGCAACGCAACGTGCCAATCGGTAAGGTGCTGCAATACTTCTCCAAGGTCAGCGACCAAGGCGAAGTAAACAGCTCTATTGATGGTCGTAGCCGTGCGAAAGCAGACGCTCCAGTCATCGATTACGAAGGCACCCCGCTGCCGATCTACGACACCACCTTTACCTTCGGCTGGCGCGATGTAGAAGCTGCTCGTCAAGACGGTGGCTGGCAGTATCTGGATGCGGCTACTCGCGACAACGGCAACCGCCGCATCGTTGAGAAGCTGGAAGACTTGGTAATCAACGGCGACACTAAGTACAACGTTGCCGGTAACCAGATCTACGGCCTGCGTACTGCCCCTGGTCGCGCCACTGGCCTGTTCGGTGCATTCGACCTCGTAACCGCTACCGGCGCTCAGTGGGTTTCGGCTATCACCAAAGTATTGCTCGGCCTGCAAGCGAACAACTACTACGGTGGCGCTACCATCTACCTGAACTACGGCGACTGGTTCGCTGCATCCGTAGCCGACTATGTGACTGCTGCGCCTCAGAACACCATCTTGGCTCGCCTGATGGCAATTCCTGGCGTAGTTGCAATCGTCCCATCCACCGCTGTTCCAGTAAACGAAATCCTCGCCGTTGTGAAAGAACGTCGTGTGGTTGAGATCCTGACCGCGATGCCTGTTACCACTATGCCGATTGAACGTAAAAACTTCACCGACGAGTACAGCTTCCAGATCATGACCGCAGTAGCGCCACAGTTCAAGCGCGATTACTCGGGCAAGGGCGGGACCGCGCACTTCACCAAGGGCTAATCCTTTGGTTTAAAATAGGGGCCTTAGCGGGCCCCTTTTTATTCAGGTGGAAAAATGAAAGAGTTTCAGATTACGCAGCCCGGCGTTCTGATTGATGGCCTAGAGCTTGAGATTGGCACGCGAGTAAAGCATGAGTCTATGCCGCCAACGCTTGTTAACAAGGCCATTGAGGTAGAGCCTGAGAGGGTTTTAGAGGTCGCAACCCCAAAGCGCGGGCCGGGTAGGCCGCCGAAGGAATGAAAAAAGGCCCCTAAATTGGGGCCTTTCTTTTAGATCAATACAAGCAGAACAATGAGCCATAACATGTTCGTATCCTCGGCTGGTTGGTGGGCTTTACCGGTAAAACTGGATCGCAATATCGGCAAAGAACAAAGATATCGAAATTTGACTCTCCATCATTGTGCGACATACCGCATTTTGGACAGCTATACCTCAATTATTTCACCTGCTAATTAGTGATGGTTTTTTGGCTGACTAAAGAAAGCTCAGGACTCGTTCGTATTCGTCATTCAGGCGTTTTGCTTCTGCCTGAGCCTCGTCTTCATCATCAAAGCTGTCGATCAGCATCTTGTCGCTAACGATGTCGTATCGGCCTGATTGGTGTTTTACGGTGAAGTTCATTTGTTGCTCCTTTAGAATGCGCCGAACCAGATGCCTACGCCGTGAACTACTGCCACTGGGAAGAAGATTGCGCCGGCAATCAGGAAGCCCCAGCTTGCTGCTTTCAGGCATACGATGATATGCGTAAACCATGAAGCGATCATTACCAGAACTACGATGGCTGCTGTGAATTGCATTTCCGTTTCCTTTCTGTTGGTTTGCCTTGCCTGAAATGAACTCTAGCCTCGGATCCAATCTAATGCAAGCATGATGTTAAAATAATTCCTACATTTAAGCGAGCGCCCGACGAATGGCAATGATCTACGAAATGCAGCGCGGAGTCTTGGAATCCGTGCTGATGAGCCTTGACTATGACTCGGGACTGGCCTCGATTCAGTATTATGACGCTGGCGGGGTAGAGATTACGCCGACCGGTGTTGCGACGATTAGTGTTAGCCCGACGTTGACTGGCGAGAACTTTAAGGTGGTCTATCAGTCCGCGAGCGGGCAATGGTCATTCGATGGGCCGTGTGGTCGCCTGCGTGTGTCGCTAGCTGGCACGAACGCGGTTACTGCTCGTGTGGTTATCTGGCGTGGCGATGATGCGCGCTCTGGCATTCCTTCCGGGGCGTTCTCTGGTCTGCGTGCGATCACCGTCCAGCCGTATACCGAGGCAAACGTAAAGAACGGTGTTCAGTACAACATTCGCGCCGTCTGGCCTCTTCTTGATCTGATCCCCACCGGCACAGCTCGTAAGCTATGGTTCAAGACGAACGCAAAGCCTGTATTGGCCAAGCTTCGTCAGTTCCAATACCTGGCTGAAGAGATGAAGATTGAGTTGTTCGTCGCGCCTACCGGCGTTACTGGCGGCACAGATTTGATTGTTCACAACTACAACGGTGTCAATCCCGTAGCCACCACCGTGCAGGCCAAGAAGAACGTGACTACCACCACCAACGGAACGCAGTTTGACCACGGTGATCCAGAGCATTTCTTCGGTGGCGCTAATGATCCGCAGCGACAGAACGTTGACTCGATTCCGCTTGGTCGCGAGCGCGTACTTCCGGCTAACTCTGAATTCCTTGTGGTCATCACGAACACTGGCACAGGTAACGCTAGGGCGCAATACTTCCTTGATTTTTATGAGGGTGGGACAGACCTGCCGCTTGCTTAAATCGTAGGCGTAAAAAAGCCCTCACTTGGAGGGCTTTGTTTTACTGCTGGGCTCGCGTTTCGCTCTGAGCTACGATGCAGCGCTCTTCAGAATCGTAGACATGCCACCAGTCTACCGTGAAGGCTTCGGCCATCCGCTTAGCTTCGCTTTCGGCCTCTGCGATAGTATCGAACGGCTTATCGAAGTCAAAAGCACCACCAGCTGCGTAATACGTCTGGCCTGAGAAAAGCAAAAATCGTTTCATTTGTTATGCTCCGGAATTGTCACAAGCAAGTATTATCCTGCTGCACCTATGCCGTCAACCCCTCATGCTAAAATAGGCCAAACTATTTTCAGGTGGCGAAAATGCCGACGTTAGAGCAGCTTAAGGAATTCCTGACCTCCATTGGCGTACCCTTGCCACCGGACTTCGTCCTTATCGCCTGGATGGATATCGTAGCCGTGATTCAACCGTGCCTTGATGGCGCAGGCTACCCTGCATCCGTTCAGATGCTGATCTATCTCTACCTGCTAAGCCTGTACGGCATCGTGGCCGGAGACAAGTACATCTCAAGCCAAACCGCACCGTCCGGCGCATCTCAGTCCTTCCGCTACAATAATCTGCAAGACAAGTATCGCGGGATGCTGAATGCGCTGAACCTGCTGGACACTTCCGGCTGTACTGATTCCGTGGTACCTGCAATGCCTGGACCGACTGCCGGCCTTTGGGTATCCACTGGCGGGAAGTGCTGCTGATGGCTAGTAATCGTGAATGCAGGCGCTGGAGTCGAATTGGCATTGCTGGCCGCGTCAAAGCTTTGCGCAAGGCTGATTTCGGTAATCTCGGTTGGTTTCCAGAGGCTAGACAAGCTAGATGGATGCCGCACCAAGATAGCCAGTGGAATAAAGACTTAACGCTATACGGCTGGCCTGATGCCAATCCGTATTACATGATGATGGAGTCGTAATATGGCCTTCATGTCAGCGTGGTACATGATCGACACCGCGACTATCTACCCAAGGCTCGCAGAAGGCGACTGGGGCGGCGGCGTCACATATGGAACCCCCTACACAATCCTTTGCGGTCACGAAGGCGTATCGCGGCAATCACGGGACAAGGAAGGCGCTGAATTCGTGACTCGTGACGTGTATTACACGGGCGACACTCGACCCGCTTACTTGGACCGCATCGCATACGGAGATACAACCGCTCAAGCATGGGATGCCGTATCAGCCGCAGAGATCCGCAAGATTGCTCGTCATGGCATGTCGGCGTTTGGGTATGAGGATGAGTATGATTTGGAGACTGTTTGATGCCGGTTAAGGGGTTGAAGGAGGTAAGGCAGCAGCTTAAAAAGGAGCTGGCCAATATTAGCGGGACTCTTACAGAGAGAGCGCTGCTTGAGGTTCTTATCGTCGCGTCTGGATTCGCCGCCACCATGACGCCAATCGATACCGGTAATTTGATCGGCAGTCAGTTCCGTAGAGTAGAAACATCCGGAACAAAGGTTAAGGGAATCATGGGATATACAGCGGCCTATGCAGCAGCAGTTCATGACAAGCCTGGTACGCTTCTCGGGACAAGCACGCCACGCTCTAAATCAGATCCTTCACGCGGTAACGTTTGGGATCCGGATGCTGAGCCAGAATTCTTGCGTAGAGCATTTGAAGATCCAGATGCTCGCGCCGACATTGATGCTGTAATCAAAAGGCGCATGAAAATCTAATGAGCCACACACCAATCAATCTATTCCGCGACTGGCTAGAGGCTTACGTTTCGACTGCCGGCTACAAGTTAAGCAAGGGGATGTGGGAAGAGGCCAACAATGCTGGTAATAAGTTCGTAGCCGTCTGGTCGAACTCTGGCCGCTCGCCAAATGGTGACGTTGAGTATCCAGCTATCCGCGTAATCGTGACCGGCAGAGCTAATGGTAGAGCGCTTGGAGACGTAGAACCGACTGAACTGTTCGCTCAGTTGCTTATCGATACTGCTATCGAACACTTCTCAACTAGCTGCATGTTCAATATTCGCCCGCTGGGAAGTATTCAAGGGCCGTACTACACAGAAACCAACAGACCGTGGCTAGAAATTAACTTCGAGCTGGCATGTTAAACTATCCGTATCTGCTCGTTTTGGGCGGTACTTTCAAACTTTAACGGAGGTGCCTTGTGGCCCTTAATTGCGCAAGTTCAAAATTCGTAGGTAAGAGCGTCCTTGCGGAATTCGCTCTCGCTTGCGGCGATGTAGATCCGATGTCGCTTACATGGTTGCCGCTGGGCGCTGCACGCAACAAGTCGCTGACTATGAGCGCTGACACTGTTGACGCAACCGCTGACGATTCGGCTGGCAGCTTCCGCGACACCCTGATCACCTACAAAACCTTCGAAGTGGCTATCGACGGCGTAACTGCTCGCGATGACGGCACCACTGTTAACCAGCAGCTTCTCTTTAACCATTTCGTCACCGACCCGCAGCCGTATGTGTGGATTCGTCTGACCGGCCCGATCAACACCGTTATCGGCTTCTGCGTGCTGACCGAGTTCAGCCAAGAATTTCCGTATGACGACGTGGCTACCTACTCCATGACTGCAAGCGCAACTGCTCGTCCTGGCGGCTTGGATAGCGTGCTGGTTGAAGATACCCCGATCCCCGTAACCGCCGTCAACGTTACTCCTGCGACTGCAACGGTTCAGATTGGCAACGTTACCAACCTGCTCGCGACTGTGGCTCCCGCTGCTGCTGTGCAGGCCGTAACATGGTCTAGCGCTACTCCTGCGACTGCAACTGTTAGCTCTACTGGTGTTGTTACTGGCGTGGCTGCTGGTAGTGTCGTAATCACCGCGACGTCGGTTAGCGATCCAAGCAAGACCGATACCTCGACAGTTACCGTTACCGTGTAACATCGCTACAAATAAAGAAGCTCCGAAAGGGGCTTTTTTATTGCCTTAGATTTCTTTCTTTGCCAGAGCGAAATACTTGGCAGGCTCCAGGCAGGCAAAGCGCGGATCTTCTCCAATCGAACGATTGTAATTGTTGTACGCCTCGGCTTTCTCGAAGCAATCACGGTCGCTAACCACTGATTCGCGACTAGTCAGATCGATGTAATCGCATCCAACGTCAGAGCAAAGGCCAAGCACGAGCATCAAGGTAAGCATTGTCAATCCTTAAATTCGTTTGAGTTAGGCCGAGTATATCTGTGCAACATGGCGCGTCAAGGCCTCGTGTTAAAATAATTCAATTATTCTTGGGCGCAAACCATGCGAGCGATAACATCTGTCGGTGAAATAGGGTGCAGCTTGGGCGACCAAGATTACCTGTTTCGGCCCTCTTTGTCCGCAATAGACTCTCTCGGCTCTCCTGCCGAAATCGTCAACAAATTCGCAATCCTTTTCTCTGCGCCAAAGCTCAACCCTATATGGCCTAAAAGCTCGTACAGGGCATGGGAGCGAGAACTCATGGCTACAGCATATGACGTGCTTGTGGCTTGCTGTGCGGATGATGTGACGCCGCTTCTTGGTCATATGGGTAGCAAGTGGGGATCGTTCGTTCCTGGCGCCATCCCTGCACAGGACATGGTGCATCTAGCTCGCTCCCTTATGCGACACGGCGTCGTCGGGCTAAAGCCTGAAGGTCGACCAATCAAAGGCCAGAAGAAGGAAGAGTATTCCAAAGAATTCAACGCTCGTGAATTTGTCGCGCAAGCAACTGCTCATCTCGGTCTGTCCAGTGCCGAAGCGTGGCAGATGACCATGACCGAGTTTTCTGGCGCCATGCAATCGAAGTTCGGCAAGCCAGAAACTCTTCCGCCAGCAGAAGAGCATGACGAAGCAATGTTGCGCCTCGCAGAAATTAACAGATTGCGTCAGTATCAGGTGAAGAAATGACTATCAACGCGGGCGCCATCCAATACCAGGTTGAGATCGAAACGGCAGATGTATTAACCGGATCACAGCAGGTCAACAAGAGTCTTGACGGCTTGCAGTCGGGATTCAATAAGACTGACAAGGCCGCTGCCGGTTCATCAAAGAGCATGGGCACTCTCGGCAAGAGCATGTCTACCGCGAGTGGTGAGGCGTCCAAGTTTGGCACTGCGCTGACTCCGTTGGCTGGCGCCATCGCCGGGATAATCTCGGTTCAAGCGCTGATGAATCTGCAAAAGCTCAGCGAGCAATTCACTCTGCTTGAGTCTCGGGTTAAGCGCCTGTCCGCAAGTGCGGCAGATGCCAAAACAAACTATGCGGCACTAATCCAAATCTCGTCCGCTGGTGGATCAGACTTAACGACCACCATTAAGCTGTGGGAAAGCCTGACGGCTTCGCTGACTAGCCTGGGCGTTACTCGAGATCAAGTACTGAGCCTGACCGACACGCTCCAGAAGATCGGCAAGATTGGCGGGTCTAGCGCTGAAGAGATCAGTTCGGCATTGCGTCAGTTCTCTCAGGCTGTGGCAGGCGGCACGCTTCGAGCCGAAGAGTTCAACAGCATCATTGAGCAGATGCCAGAGCTTGGGCGAAAGATTGCTGACGGCCTTGGCATTCCGTTTAACGAGCTTCGTCAGCAGATGCTTGACGGGAAGCTGACGATTGATCGCGTTCTTGTAGCGATTCAGGAACAGACCGGCAAGGTTAACGCTGAGTTCAAGAATGTTCCGCGTTCTGCGGCAGACGCAGGAAACTCAATTGTCAATGCTATGGGCGTGGCAATATCCAAGATTGACCAGGCAACTGGCGCGTCTGTGGCGCTCGCCAAGGCTCTGGATGCTGTGGCTAAAGGTATTCGACTGTCGTCTGGGCAGCTTGATGACCAGCAGCAACTCGCAAAGCTTGTTACTGAGCGCGCAGCAGCTGAGCAGCAATATGCCACCCAGGTTAAATTCGGACTGAAAGAAACTGCCGCTGCCACACAAAAACGCATTGACGGCTACAACGCCGAGATCAAGGCGATTCAAGATCGAAAGGTCGCCCAGCAGAAGGCTGAGAGCGACAAACTAAAGATCACGGCGCCAGAAAACGCACCGCAATCAGACTCACAGAAAGCCCTCGACAAACTCAAAGAGGAAGCCGAGCTAACGCGCCTTGTCGGTGTAGAGCGAGCAAAGGCAGCAGCCGCAGCAAAGCTCGGCCCTGGCGCAAAACCAGAAGAGATCGCAGAGGCGCAGAAGCTCGCAGCGGAAATCTACAACCTCGAAAACGCACGCAAGCAGGAAGGCGCGACCAACAAGAAGATAACGACCGAAAACGAGAAGCTTGCCAAGAAGGCAGCATCCGAAGAACAGCGCGGCATCGAACAAAACATCGAGGTCTACACAAAGCTTGGCGCCGAACTGGCAGCGGTCGGACAGAGTGCTCGCGATGTGGAAATGCAGCGCGCAGAGCTAAGTCTTAACGAGTTCGCCACGCCAGAGCAGATCCAGCAAGTTCGCGAGATGGCTGGCGCGCTGTATGACTTGAATCAGGCCGAGGCTAACAAAGCGCTGCTTGGGCAGGTGGATCCAGCGGCAGGCGCACAGCAAAGTCTTGAGCAACAACTAAAAGACCTGGATACGCTCAAGCAAGCCAAGATGCTTAGCGACCAAGACTATCTAATGTTCAAGGAGCAGGCTGAGACTGCATATAACGAGCGAATGCTACAGATTGAAACTGAGAGATTCGCTGCTCAGTCTGCGCAGAATCAGGCGCTTATTGATGGACTTGACGCGCTTGGGATGGCAGGAACCCAGGCTCTAGCAGGACTTCTGTCTGGCACCATGAGCCTACAGGAGGCGCTCGGCAATATCGCAAACACCGTACTCAATGCCGTAATCGGTTCTTTCGTACAGGCTGGCGTTGAGTGGGTTAAGCAGCAGATCGTGATGGCGTCTGTTGGCCAGGCAACTGCTGCTGCTGCCACTGCCGCAACTGTCGCACAGGCTTCTGTAGCTTCCGCTGCATGGGCGCCTGCTGCTGCATTCGCATCCCTAGCTTCGTTTGGCGCTAACGCCGCCCCAGCTGCCGCCGCTCTCAGCACGACTACCGCTCTCGCCTCCGGTCTATCTATTGCTGGCGGTCGAGCACTAGGCGGTCCAGTCCAAGCAAACGGCATGTACCGAGTAAACGAAACCGGTGCGCCTGAGATTTTCAACGCTGCAAATGGTCGTCAGTACATGATGCCGAACGCACGCGGCGAAGTTGTTAGCAACAAAGATGCTACTTCTGGCGGCGGCGGTGCAGGCGCGGCTCCAATCGTCAACGTGAACAACTATGGCAACGACTCAGCGAAAGCCTCGGCTAAGTTCAGCGAGGCAGACCGCCGCTGGGTGATCGACGTTATTGTTGGTGACGGAATGGGCGACGGTAAGACGGGTAGAATGATTAACCAACTTAGCGGCACTCGGAGACAAGGAACTTGAGTACTCTAATCGAGCGAGTATACGCATCGGCAGGTCCAGAAGTAATCATTGACACTATCGAACTCGCCTGCTCTGCGTGGGCTGAGTCAATCTACATTGTCAAAGGTTACGAAGACATGACATTGGGGCTTGATGGTGTCGTATACAAGGCATTCATGGCGGCCCCTATTGCCATTGCGCTACCGAAGAAAAGCAACCAGGGCAGTCAGTCGCTTAACTTCGCGATTGATAACGTAACGGGGCAGGCTCAGCGGTTGATTGATACCGCTATTGAAAGTGAGCAGCGTATTAGGTTGACTTTCCGGCGTTACTTGGATACCGATCTTTCCGCGCCATCCGAGAATCCGTTTTATGCTACGGTGTTGGGCGGTAATGTTACAGGGACTACTGTGCAGATTGAGGCGGGGTTTGTGGACGCCTTGAACTATGCGTGGCCGCGAAAATTGTACACGACTGACTTTGCGCCAGGATTACGCTACTTATGAGTGCATGGATTTCGCATTACCTGTCAGCTACCTACGAAGACGGCGCAAGAGGTCCAGACAGGTACGATTGCTATGGTCTTTGCCGCGAAGTCCGCCACTACCATTGCGGCAAACGCCTACTCCCATCATTCGGCGCAATCCGCAACACACAACCAAAAGAGTTCACCCGCGCCTATCAGCAAGAATCAGCCGCAATGGAAGAGTGCGCTCCTGAAGATGGCGCAATCGCCGCCGTCTTCCGTGGTCCATTATGCATCCACGTCGCTGTTATAATTGAACTAGAAAATGGACTGCATGCGCTTGAGATAAATCCGAAAAAAGGTGCGCGCCTGCTGAGAGTTCACGACTTTGAATCCCAATACCTAAGAGTGATTTATTACCGTGACCGTTAGAGTATTCGGATCAAAGCTAAATGACGAGCCGTGCGAAGAATATTCGGTTGGCGGAATGTCTGTGCGTGATTGGCTTGCAGAGAATGTTCCAAGCTATTCTGATATGGATGTTCATCCGATTAGCATTGCACTGAATGGCTGGCTTCTGCCGCCAGAAGAGTGGGCGCTGACTGTATTTACTGCGCTTGATGTAGTTGATATTACAATCGAGCCAAAAGGCACAGAACTGTTCTTCGTAGCGCTGTTTCTGGTCGCCATCAAGACCCTTACCCCGAAGATCCCAAAGGTTAACGCCACTGCACAGAATGGCGAAGATCTTAACGAAGCGTTAATTAAGGGCAACAAGGTAAAGATCAACTCGCCAGTGCGAGAGATTGCAGGCCGACGCAAGGTTTATCCTGATTACCTTCTGCCGCCGCGCCGATACTTTGCAGCGCCTCGCGAGCAACGCGTAGAGATGCTGTTATGCGTCGGCGTCGGCAACCATGAGATTCTTGCCGAAGACGTGCTGATTGGCGACACTCCGGCTATTTCGCTGGGCGGCGATGTCACCTACAACATCTACGACTCTGGCGCTGACTTGTCTGCTGATGTCGCGCATCTGTGGTGGAATGATGTAACAGAAGTAGGCTCAAGCTCCAACGGTGCATCAGGTCTAGAGCTGACCATTGCCAATGCACTGACGCCTAGCTTTGTCGCCGCATCCATGCAGTTCAACGCCTTCAATATCAACATCCCGCTAGGTCAGGGTGAATTCCCGTCAGATTGGACTGACAACCTGATCATTAGAGGCATCATCCCATATCAGTACGAGTTCGTTGATGGTGGCGGATCTCGCGACATTATTCGCGGGTTTAACCTTGAAATGCTTGCTCCTACTCCTGGCGACAACATCGAGATCGCCGGAGTCAATGGCGGCCTGTATGTGGTCAACAGCTACACTCCAGCAGTCGGCCCTACACCGCCTGAGATGACGCTAGACTTCGTTGGCGGAACTCCTGTTACGGCGCTAACGCTAGGCACAATCGCAACCTGTATCGGTCCTGTAGGTCTTCGCTATCGGATTACGGTATTCAGCGCGCAGCAGTTGACGGTTGAGCGGCTTACATCTTCTGGATCTACTGATGCCGGATTTCCTGGCTTCACCTTTCTTTCAACTACTGCTGCGACTATCGAGCTTGATCAGTCAAGCCTTCAGGGCGGATATCGCGGCCCATTTGCAGTATGCCCGTCCGGCGAAGTTGCCACTGCTATCGAGTGGGACGTTTTCTTCCCCGGCGGCCTGGTTGGCCTCGGAGCGAAAAATGGCGAGCGCTATGCAATCCCAGCCACTCACTATTTCGAATATCGCGACATGGATATCGCTGGTGCATGGACCGTGGAGTCTCGCGGCGTAACTGCTGCATCTTTGGATGCCGTCGGATACACGTTCCGCATTGACCTACCATATCCGATGCGCGCAGAGGCCCGCATTCGTCGCAGCCCTATTGTTTCTGGTGAGTGGCAAGACTCGGCGGTCTGGTACGGTTGTCGGTCCCTATTGTCGTCACCTACTAGCTACCAAGGCGTGACAGTTATGTCGATGAATGCCCGTGGCGGCGACAGGCTCTCGGCGCAGTCTGAGTCTATGGTTTCAGTCGAAGCCACGCGCAAACTTCCAATCCGGTCTGGCGGCCTATGGTTTCCTGAGCAAGCAACACGAGATATTGCGCCTTTCTTTGTCTATGTCGCAAAGTCGGTCGGTTACACGGATTCCGAGATTGACTACTCTGAACTTGATCGTCTTGATGCTATCTGGCAGTCACGCGGCGACCACTACGACCAGTCAACCAACTCGAATGGCACAGCTAAAGGCGTTATAAACGATGCCCTTGGCTGTGGATTCTCTGAGCTTACCGTTGATCGTGGATTGCTTCGTCCGGCCCGTGACGAGCCGCGTATCGCCTTCGAGAGCATGTATACGCCGCAGAACATGACCGAATCACTAGAGCGCACATTTACCGCTGTTCGCCCTGATGATTATGACGGTGTTGACGTTGAATACACTGACGGCGTGTCTTGGCAGGTTGAGACGGTTGAATGTCGCTTGCCGGGTGATGCGGCAACACGAGTCCAAAAGGTCAAAGCTGAAGGCTGCACTAATCGCACAAAGGCATGGCAGATAGGCATGCGCCAACGTCGTGCCTTGAAGTATCGCCGCTGGGAATATAACTGGTCTACCGAACTTGATGCGCTGAATAGCCGCTATCTGAGTTACGTCCAAGTGGCCGATGACGTTCCTGGCTATGCGCAATCCGCCTATATGGTTTCGTATGATGCGGGAGTTGTTGAGTCATCTGAGGCTTTCGACTGGTCAGATTCTGGGCCTCACTACTTGTACGTTCGTCGCCAAGACGGGTCTAGTGCTGGTCCATATGTAGCAACGAGAATTGACGACTTCCATCTGTCTATCTCGGGATTGGATTTCCCGCCCGATACTTCGCTTGATCGCGAGCCGCCACACTTGCTATTTGGTATTGGCTACAAAGTGCTGATTACGTCGATCTCACCAAATGGAACCGACTCCGCTAGCGTTGAGGCTATGGCGTATAATGAGTTGGTATACGCAGACGATAACGGAACGCCTCCATGATCTTGTATCCAGAAGGATTGCCACGAGGCCTTCAAAACGGAAGAACATATCAAACAGTTAGCCCGCTAAAGCGATCAGAACTCGCTAGCGGGCGCGCTCGTCAGCGTCGTAACTTCACCAGTGTTCCAACTATGGCTCAGGTTAGCTGGTTATTCAATAGCCAGCAATGCCGCCTGTTTGAAATCTGGTGGCGCGACGATCTAATTGACGGTTCGCAATGGTTCGAGGCGCCACTTGCCACTCCATTGGCGTACATGGAGTACACCGCAAGATTCACTGATATCTATTCTGGTCCTTCGCGAGTCGGCCCAAATCTTTGGAGCATTACGGCGGAACTTGAGCTAAGAGAGCGCCCACTGCTGCCTATCGGATGGTCGATCCTGCCAAGCTTTATACTTAACCCTGAGATTTTCGACTACGCAATGAACCGCGAGTGGCCTTTGTTCGATCAAGGTTCCGTGATTCAAATGCAACTTGAGGACGGCACGCCAATGCTTCTCGAGGATGGCACACCTTTTTATCTGGAGAACTCGTAATGGCCGGAAAATTAACAGAACAGCCGGCAGCGGCAGCGGGCGCGGAGGACGATCTTTATTTGGTCGTGCAGGCAGTGCAAAGCCGCAAGCAGACTAGGACTCAGCTCAGGACGGCGATCCTCAGCGCGTGGCAGACGTTCATCCGCAACTTCCTCGGATCGGCGACACCGGCTATTGCGCGCACCAATCTAGGCGTTGCAATCGGCACCGATGTTCAGGCGTATGACGGCGATCTATCAGCGCTTGCTGGAGTCGGCACAGCCGGTCTTCTTGCTCGAACCGGTGCGGGCACGGCTGCTGCTCGAACGCTTACCGGTACCGCGAACAAAATAACCGTGACCGGTGGAGACGGCGTATCTGGGAACCCAACTTTTACACTTCCCGATGCCCTGACCCTCGTTACGCCGACCATAACCGGGCTTATGGACTTACCGGGTGGGCAGATCAAGTTTCCGGCTACACAAGTTCCGTCGGCGGACCCGAATACACTGGACGACTATGAGGAAGGCTCATGGACTATGGGGCTTACGTTCGCCACGCCAGGCGATCTTAACGTCGTCTATAGCGCTCAAACCGGTCGATACACAAAAGCAGGTCGTGCATTCCTGTACGACGGCACGGTTACAACAACCACTTTTACCTATACGACCGGAACAGGTACTTTGCGAGTAACCGGGCTGCCAATTGCTTCCGGCGGAGGAACCCCAGCAGTGTCGCTAGGTCGCTGGACAGGGGTCGTCAGCGCGGTGGCTACGCCACAAATCGTAGGGCTGGTCAGCTCTCCGAATATTCAGTTTGAAGTCATGAACGTGGCCGCAGGCACAACCGCGACACTCACACAGGCGAATGCCGCGAGCGGTGTTCAAAAAAGCATAATTCTCAGCGGCCAATACGCAACCGCTTAAGGAGCGACCAATGATTTATAGAAAAACAGTTTTGGACCAGCCTGAGTTGCATCGCTCCGGCCTTCTTCAGATTCGGCTTGCGTTCCTGCTTATGGAGGACGATGCCGAACTTTCTTGTGCGTGGCACCGCGCGGCCATCGAGCTTGATGGCGACGTACAGGCGCAGATGGACTTTGTAAACGAGCACCTTGCCATTATGGAGCCTCCAATGCCGCCGCTGCCGCAAGAAGATATCGACTTCATTAAGGCATGCCACGATCTAATGAAGGAACGATTCCAATGACAACCTACAACACCGGCAATCCTATTGGATCTACTGAAGTAAAGGATCTTTACGATAACGCCGAGAACCTAGACTACGCTGTAAACGGTACGCCGGTTACTTGGGTTGACCGATTCGGCGTGGTTCGCAAGTCGTGGGCTGGCATCGAACTTGATTTCGAGAACTTCCTACTGGCTAGCGGGTATGAGTTCCTTGGCGACTATGATGACGTTGGCGAGCTTACCTTTACCCGCCCGAACCAGATCATGTCTAAGGACGGCGAATACTGGCGCCCCGGTCCATCTCTCGCACTGCCGTACACGACCGTAAATAATTGGGTAATCGATCAGCCGAAGTTTGTATCGACCGGCGATGCCTCGTTGCGTCAAGCGCTTGCGGCGTCTGATGGCACGACCATTATTGGGTTTGGTGATCGAACTCTTTTCCAAAAGCTCACAGACGAGATGGTTAGCGTAAAAGACGCTCCATTTAACGCGGTTGGTGACGGCGTAGCGGATGATACTGCGGCCATTCAGGCGCTCGCGGACTACATCGCCGCGCAGACGCAGTTCGGGCTTACCACTTCCGGTTCTCTTAGCGCTGCGTACTCTGGCACGTCTCCAATTGCGCATTTCCCTCCTGGGACATACCGAACTACGGCTGTCGTTACTTGGGGTTCGTACCTCGAAATCGTAGGCGACTCAGCGATCATCAAACAGGACGACCCTGACGCCGATATTTTCGACATTGATCTATATCAGTTCAAAATGTCTGGCATGCAGTTCGTTGGCGGTCGTCACCACTTGCGCGTCCATAACGCGAACATCAACTCTTCGATGTTCGAGATCGACCACTGCCAGTTCTTCTTGTCGCGCAGCTATGCCATCAAGACTCTGGCAACGGGTGGCGTATGGACGCATATGTCTGCAAACGGCACAATGAGCAACTGCCGCTGGATTTCCTGCCGTCGGATTCTAGATAACTGCTTTGACAGCATGGTTGTCAGCGATCCATGGTTGCAGCCTGACTCTACGAACCTTGACGCCAGTGCTGCATCGATCAACAACCGTGGCGCAACTCCGACAGACCCTGGCGCACAGACTCGCCTGTTTATTCAGCGCGGCTTTGGCATTCCTGCCGTGGGCGCATACGGCGTTGATCGCCCCGCCAACATCCGATGGGTGGATAACTGGGGCAGCTTCATATCCGAAGACGTTCGATGGGGTGGTGAATTCGGCGGCATGCGGATTGTTGATCACTTGGCCGTACCTGACGCATCATTTCCGTGGAACAAAACAGAGGTTAGCGTTACTGGCGGACTGGCGTTCTGCGGGCCTAGCGATGACCCTAATGCCTGCATCATGGGAATCCAGGGCCAAGTTCCGAACAGCATGACTTTCGGTGATTACGCAGGGCAAGTAAGCAGCCCGCTGATCCGAAACATTTCCTCAACTGATTTGACAGCGTACTTCGCAAACTTCCAAGCGACAACGGGCAAGCTGGCGTCTGAGTATTTCAAACTTGATGCGCGAAACATCATTACAGATCTGCGCGCCTACACACCGATGCGTCCATTCATGCCGGATGGATTGTATCCGTATCTTATAAATGGCCGCAACACTCGGATAATCAAAACCACACAAAGCCTTGCAAATGCTAGCGCTAACAACATTGTCTCTTTCAGTCTTGCGCCTGAATACGACTTGGTTGCCGGAGCTTTCGTTCCAGCGAACCCTACACGCATTAATATGCCTAACGGCTGCTCAAAGATGCGCGTAGAAGTAGATATTGTTATTGATGCCAGCGACAACTTGGCAAAAGCAATTTCTGCGCAAATCCAGAACTCTGCTGGCGTTCGCTGGAAAGGAATAAGTGCGGTATACGGATTCGACGGAAAAGCAAACCCATACGGAGACAACATTCACTTTACTACGGATGTTTATGGCGCTCCCGGCACATACTGGGAGCTAAACATTAAGCATAACGGAACTACCGCTAGAAACATGATCAGTTGTCAAGTTGTAATGACGCCACTCGACATGATCATCTAAATAAAAACCCCGCTCACAAGGCGGGGTTTGTTTTAGTGGATGGTTGGCCCGTCAGGAAGTAACGCAGGCGTGTCACCCTCATACAAAAGTTCAGCAATCATTACATAGTGATCGGTGTCTTTGCATGGCTCCATTTGGATGTTGAATCCTTGCATGGCTAGATCCGATACAAGATCAGAAATCATGTCTGGCTCAGGGAAGAAGGTTAGTTTTATGCGTTGGCTCATTTGATTGGTTTCCTGATCGGCTGGGTTCCGGTGCATTCATTGCAATAAAGAATTCCAAGGCTCTGAAAAAATACAGCCCCACTACCGCTGATTTCGTGCTTGCATTCGCAAACTTTCTCCGAGAACTCTAAGCTCTTCGCGCATTTCAACAACTCCAGCGAGGAACATGTTTTTCTCTGGTCCGTTTTGATAGGGTGATTCACTCTTTCCCTCCAAGAAGGCGACCTTGCCTTCTAGATAATATTTGTTGGATAGCGCGCTGTGTTGCATGTTATTTCCCCATCGAGAGCAATGCTTCGTCTAGCCTTGTGGATAGCCATCTAGCACTCTGAGCCGCAGCAATCAACTCTAGCAATGCTGCCCGATTTGCAGCGTGACGAATTTTGTTCTGTTCGCTGTGGCACTTGATGCAGGCCCTGTTCGGCAAGTAGCGACGGCCAGCAATCTCTGGATGCTTTGCGCACTCATCGCCGTAGAAGGATCTCATTGATTCAGCTCCTTGACCTTGTCGATTGCGCGATTAAACCCGACGGCCTGTTCGCTTTGATCGTTCTGAAAGCAGTCCTCGCATTCACGCTCCGGCAACACCACCACCCCTGCGCCACCCGAATGGTCGGGCGATAGCGGGGGTAGAGTCGCTGCTTTATTTTTATCAACAAGTGCGCGAAGGCCGTGATGGACTGGGCACATTGCAGCAGCGCAGATGCCTGTATGACCTTTCGGCGGGCAGCAGCATCCAGATTGGCGCGGCGCTTCCGGGGCTTCTAGAACAGTTTGAATCATGCTCGAAACAGTCTCCGGAAGTCCGTTGCGCAGCATCACCATCCAATATTCCAATTGCTGGCGTGATACTTGGATCATCAGTTTACTCGTCATGGCTTGCGGCCTCTGGATTGGGGTTGAGGGCTGCGATCAGCGCGACTGCTTCAGCGTAATCCTGATCCTCGTGAACTTCTGGATCGCCGGTTGATCCCGCGTATCTCCATGCGTTGTTGACGTCAGCCAGAAGCCCATCCGCATATTCAACAAGGCCTGCGATCATTTTCAAATGGACCGAATTCCGCCGCTCGGCGTCCGCAAGGCTCACGCGCAGCTTCCTGCACTGAACAAACTTGGCGTCGTGCACAGACTGGATGCGATCAATTTCCGCCATATCGCTTTCAAGGCCATTCCTAAGTTTGTCACGCTCACTAGCTACCTTCGCCAGCTCTTCCCGCAAAGCAGCGAGCTGGGATTGGGTTTCTTCATAGCGTACAAACTTATCATCTTGATCGCCAGCTTCATCTATTTCTTTACAGAATAAAGAGGCGCCATAGTCGTAATCTCTATCAAATATGAAAATATTCATTTCATCGCACCATTGCAAACCCGCTCAAAGTAATGATCGACGTTCGGCCAGACTCCTTCCTCTATCATCTGGCACTTCCAAGCCTGATCATCCAACCCATCCTGATAACTCATGCGATTAGAAACAACGAAACCGATAGACAGTAGGACGATGATTGTTGCGACAGTGATTCCTTGGATGTTCATTGTGCGTCCTCGTAACGATAGACTGCGTAGTTAAGGCCCGTCCCGTCAGCTACTGAGAAGGTGGAATTCTGAGAGCCAAGATATTTATCTAAGATCCAGCCCTCTTCTTGGCAGTTGTCTTTCAGCCAAGACTCAAGAAATTTCCGGTCATACGAGTTGATTGGACAGATAACCCTGCGAGACTCTCTAACCTTTGTCTTGCCAACAACATCAAGGCCGCGAACCCTGCATGGAGCCTTAACACCGTGAAGGCCTGTAATCAGTTGCGCGAAATCATAAGGATCGATCTCTGCAACAACAAGCGTGATTCCAGATGCCTCATCAGAAATCTCAATGCAGATCTTGTCATCACTGCGACGACTAATGCCGAGCGCTCCATTGATTACCATAATCAATCCTCCATATCCAATTCAGCCTGCTCAGGGTCTTCCATGTCTACCGCGTCAGAGTCGAACTTGCATTCCCATACGTGGCGATACAAGGAAGAGTACATTTCGTATGGCAGGCCCATCAGAAGCGCGCCACGGAGCATGCCGAAGATGTGCTTGTACTCGCTGGTGCGTGAACGCTGGAATTTGTCGTCGGCGTAGGAAATGGCTTTGTGAATGGTCTTAACGAATTCTGCTTGTGCCTTGCTGTGCATTTTTACACTCCTTTTGGCTTGGGTAGAAGTGTATTCCCTAGCGGGCGATTCGTGCAACATTTTTCTTGATAAACTGTGGATATATTTTCAATCGGTGATGTCATGAAAACCTCTCAGGCCGGTATCGACCTAATCCATAGCTTCGAGACGCTTAGGCTCAAGGCTTATCCAGATCCAGGCAGTAAGGACGGGAAGCCGATTACGTGCGGCTGGGGATCGACTGGGGCTGACATTACGCTAAATACCGTGTGGACAATGGAATACGCGGATCAGCGATTTGCTGCCGGGCTTTCGAAGGCTGAGCAAGCCGTCTCTTTGTTGGTCAAGGTGCCGCTGACTCAGAACCAATTCGACGCGCTCGTGTCATTCACCTATAACCTCGGCATCGGTAACCTGAAAAGCTCTACGCTGCTCAAGATGCTGAACGAAGGGTTTTACGCGAATGCTGGGCTTCAGCTATTGCGCTGGACGAAGAATGACGGGGTTGAAATGGCTGGACTTGTTCGCCGTCGCAAGGCTGAGCTGAAACTGTTCTCTGGAGAACACTAATGCCATGGTTATCCGCTATACCATGGCGCTTCCTCTCAGGCCTCGCTGTTGGCGCGTTCGTAGTTTGGCTTTGGCATGATGCTGCGTCGTCTCGCGTGGAGACTGAGCGCGTACAGGAACGGCTTGAGTCGGCATTCTCGGTCATTGCAGCGAACAAGCATGACGAATCAATAGCTATGGCGTGGGAAGTGCGTCTATCGGAGCTTCGAGCAAATGAAAGCACTATCATCCGTGAGCGCGAAAAGATTGTTGAGCTGCCTGTCTATCGCAATATTTGCCTCGACGCTGACGGCGTGCAGCTCGCAAACGACGCAAAGAACGGGCGTATCGCAAGCAAGCCTGTTGACGCCTTGCCGGATACCAAGTGATCTGGAAGGCGTAACAGGGAAGGATGCGCTGACTGCACTGACTGAGTGGGGTGCGGCGCTTAGAGAGTGCTCTGAGCGGCAGAAGGCCTTGGCTTCCGCTGTTTCCGGCTCAAATCAATAGAACCCCAAGGATTATGCTTCGGAGGAACCGGCTTAACCCTCTTGAAGTCTACCGAGAATCCTCGAAGCTTCATCCACATACGCATGCACGTTACATTATTCCATCCGATGTGATGAGCAACCTGGGTTGCAGTATGCGAGCCTGCCATCGAGCGAATCACATCAATAGCCTTGGAGCCGGTTCTTTTTTCATAAGCACCAGCCGCGCTATTGTCGTTCGCAATCTTGGCAATTGAAATGTTCTTCTTCGCTTCTTCTGTCTTGGCAGCGATTGCAACAAAGGCGCTGCTCGGATTGCATCTAGACCGATAAGCGCTGATATGCTCGATACAACGGATTGACACATCAAACTTTTCAGCGAGCGCAGCACAGCTAGCAATTGAGTTGATCCGCGCAATCTCTTCCTTTTTCCACTCAATCAGCTGCCTGATCTGCTCTACGTCTTCATCAGTAAGCTTTGCGTTTGGGTGATTCTCTCCTCGGGCGCGACTAACCATTACCAAGTCCTATAGTTGACGACGTGAGAGATGCAAGTAACGGATACGCCGAATTTCTCAGCTAGCGCCTTATTCCCCGCAATCGAATGAATTCGCTCAATCTCCGCCTTCTTCCACTCGTAAAGCTCGCGGATCTGCTCGGCGTCTTCGTGCGTGATTTTTGCGTTGTGGTTTAGTTTTCTCATGATTAAACCTCCATATCCTTAATGTTCCACTCTGCGCGACGGCGCTTCATAAGTTCGCAATACTTCTGGTAGGCTGCGCTCTTTGTCGGACTGAACCCAAGGCCCTTGCACCAGTAGTCGTTCTTCAGGAACGTCTTAACCACCTTGCGCCAGGTCGGAACCTTGCCGCGACTCTCAAGCGACTTATCCGCCAGATCCGGAATGCCATCAGGATAGCCGCGCTTACTCCACCACTTGAGGTAAACAGATAGTTTGTTGCGGTAATGCTCAGCAGTCGGGCGCGGCATAGTGCGCAGAATATGCTTAGCAAAACTCTCGAACGTGTGACCTTCAGGCAATGCAATGCTGTGATTGCCCATCACTGCGCCTTTCTCCTGGCTGTACATCTTGCCAGTGTTGGCCCCAGCGCATCGCAATACAACCTTTGCCCACATTGCAGGATCAACGATCTGATACAGCCACAGGCCTTTGCGCGCCTCATCACCGAACGGCTCGCAAATACGCATCTGGCTAATCTTCATGCCGGCCTGGTGCATGCGGTCATAAAGACGGTTGTAGTCGAGTCCGGTTTTGCCATGGAAGCGCCAAATGTCTTTGGTCTTCCAGTCGTAGATTGGGTAGATATTCCAGGCGATACCTTCGACTTGCGTTGTCCATTGCTTGCCTTGAAAGGTCGGTTTGTCGTCACGAGCGATGGCACGGAACCGGTTAAGGCTCTCGTCGGCGCGGATACCAACGAAGCAGGCGCAGGACTTGCCTTGTGCGTACCACTGTGCGAATGCAGGTGTGAATTCCTCGAACGGCATACCGGTGTAGTAGAACGGGAAATAGGATTCGTCGGTAATGCTCATCTTTTCAGGCTGACGAACCCAAAGTTCCGTCTTTGCTGGATCCCAGGCAGTCCACTCTGGTTCGATCTGGCTGCAAGCGTTCCAAGTTTTCATGGGAAGCGCTACCCAATACGGATCAATCACGTCCGAGTACATCTCGAACATCTTTTTAGCGAAGTCGATAGTCAGGCCGATTTGGCATTCCCAATCGATCATCAGGACGCCAATCCGAACACCTCGAGCGCGAGCCTCTTGAGCAACCATGTGTAGCATCACTGTCGAGTCTTTGCCGGCGCTGAATGACAGATAGATGCGCTCAAAGTTATCGAACGTGAACGCAATCCTTTCCTTTGCGGCCTCGAATACGTCTAGACCTAATCCTCTTTTTGGCATTTCAGTTCCACCCTCGTGAAATTCTTAGTCTTGCTTTTGATGGTGAAGCCTAGCGCCAGGAAAGCGCCAAGGCTTGCAGGTGTGCAGTTTGCCTTTAAGGCGGAGGGCTTGGCAAGCAGAATTCGCGCAAGCAATGCGGAAAATATGCCGTCTCTGCGCCACGCCGTTTTAACGTAGCAATCTGAAACAACGTTTCCGCGCAATGAGGCGAACCCGACCAAGGCGCCACAGACGTATGCAGCAAACCACTCCTTATCATCGTCGTCGTAAATGTGAATACCAACCTCCTGCGCGACATGGCGCGAACCGAAGTAAGGCCCCATCAGCCGATAGAAGTCCTTATTTTCGCGAGACAAGCTTAGGATTTGCACGTTCAAAGCGATCCCTCCATTCGATGATTGCGATGTCTGCCGCCAGATTCGCTAACTCTTGCTGTTCTTCAGCCATCATCCGCCAGCCTAGCCGCGTCAGATCCTCGCTAGCGCCGTGATTCAAGTAGCAGGCAGCGTGCCCTATCCATGCCTGGTGATTAATCACTGTGGCGCTTAGGTTTACGTCGCAGCTATTCGGCCATTCGTCCAGCACAAGCAGGCACGACGACAGGAAGGCTTCGTAGTCGATCATCAGGTTAGCCGAGGCTTCTGGCATTCCCGTCCGATCTGCTGGCGGAAGAACCTTCCACATCATCCCTTCGTATTCCTCGCACTCAAGGTAGTGCCGGTAGACGCGCTTAAACCTTCGATTCATCAATCAGCTCCAACTCATCTGCTTCGTCAAACGATACGGCTTCCCATGCCTCGCTGAAATCCTCATCGCCAAACAGGCCGGCAAGGCCAGTCACTTGCTGCAAACGCAGAACCTCGTCAGCGTCCATGCCCAATTCAGTAGAGATACGATCATCAGTCCAGAAGCGGCGCTTAAGCTCTACAACGATCTCAGACATGCTTTCGACCTTGTGCGCACCACGAGCCCGGTTGTGGCGAATCGTCGCTGCCATGCGGTCGTTACGGTCTTGCTGGTCGGCTTTAAGCTCAACGATGGGTAGGTAGCCATGCACGCGAGCGCTGATGGATGGCGATTCCTTGCCTACGCGGTGACGGTGGAATCCATCGATTACTTCAATGCCTTCGTTCGGCCAAGTAACAATCGGCTGCGTGTAGCCGTCCGACATAATCGAATGCTCTAGCAGCTTCATTTCTGGAGGCGCTACCGAGTTGGGGTTGTAGTCGTTTGCGTGAACGATGGTATTCGGAACCCAGCGAACGAAGTCTACTGGCTCGCTTGCGAACGGGCTGTGCTTGTGGATCTCGGCGCGAAGGCGATTGATTTCCTCTACGCGCTCTGCAAGCGGTAGTTCTGATAGGTAGTCGAACATTGATTCTTCCTTGTTGTGCGGGGGAGTAGCCCCTGGTTAGAGGGGCTTTTCTTGATTAGGCGCCTAGCAGGTAGTGCGCAGGGGCAAACGGAATGTCATCCGAGAAGTTGTCTGGTGGAGCGGCTTGCTGACTAGGTTGCTGGCGCTGCTGTTGAGGCTTAGGCTGCGAGCTACCGCCGTCAGCAGGTTTGCCACCCAACAACTGCATAGTGCCCTGCATGTCAACCTTGATCTCAGTCGTATAGCGCTTAACTCCATCTTTCTCCCACTCACGAGTCTCAAGCTTGCCTTCGATGTAAATCTGAGAGCCCTTTCGGCAATACTCGCCAGCGATCTCGGCAACCTTGCCGAACATGACAACACGATGCCACTCTGTCTTCTCTTTCTTCTCGCCGGTCTGCTTGTCCTTCCATTGCTCACTAGTGGCGAGACTCAGGTTACACACTGCATTGCCATTAGTGAGATATTTCACTTCGGGATCTTGGCCCAAAGTGCCTACGAGGATTACTTTGTTTACGCCGCGAGCCATTATTGTGCCGCCTCTTGTGGATTTTTGATTTGTGCTTTCTGTTCGTCGGTCAATTTACCAGACTGCTCAACCTTTGCAATGATTTTTTCTGCTGTTGCTTTACCTTCTGCAATCAGCGCCAGCCATGCTGCCAGATTGTCGGCGAATTTCTGCGCGTCGTAGTAAGCAATCTCCAGCTTCGAAAACCGATGCGCCTTACGCTTTCCGCGAGTCACGGTAAGCATCAGCTCGAAATCCTCTTGGATGTCGCTGAAGTGGCTGATGCGGATGCCGCCTACCTTCACACCACCGTAAACAACCTCCGGATCGCGGTATAGGGTAAGCGAGCGACCAACCCACGGATCTGGATACTCGCCCCAAGCCGAGATGATTGCGCGGCGCATAGACAAGCAGGGCTTGTACGGACGACCTTCAAAGCCATCAGTATAGATGAATACCGGGTTTTCCTTGTTGCCGCGTGTCACCTGAGTAACCTTGACCGTGCGCGGACATGAGATCAGGTCGTCCGCATTCGCTTGATCGGTCTTAGGAATGATTGTGTTTGCGAAACTTTCACCGCTCATTGTGCATCTCCAAAATTAACTTCGCCTTCTTCTTCATCGTCCTGCTCGAACGCGTAATTCGGAATCTCAATCTCATCATCCGTTTCATCGTCGTCAGGATACGCAGGAAAATCTCCACGATCAAGACAAATTGCAAGTGTTGTCAGCGCCTCACGAAATAAAGCCTCGCCCTTCTTTCGCGACTCAGGACCGAGACGCCAGCGGTTCGAGGCGTGCGGCTTCTGTTCCTCCACGGCGCCAAAGTAGAACTCCTGCAAATCCTCGCCCGTCGCGCACTTGAAGACGTGGCGATAGAACGCGTCCTGCATGTGATACATGTACGTGTTGATAGATCCGGAGAACTTATGGCGGCGTGCGTCCTGGGTCTTCTTGATGTCCAAAGAGATGTTGCAGTGAGTCAGCCAGTCGAATTTGCACTTGATCGTCAGGCCGGTATCAGGGTCAACCGCGAAATACGCAACCTCTGCCTTGCCTGGTAGCGTGATGATGCTGCTGAGCTTGCGATTCTTGTAGACGCCCGCAGTCATACCCTTGACCGTCTCAGCCTCTCCCAAGGTAAGCACTTGAGCGGATGGATGATCCTTGCACGCCTGCTTGTACAGAGTCGACGTGCGGGCGTCACACTCGACGATCCGATAGTCACGCTTGAACAGGTCAGGCTCCAAGGTGCTGCTGTGGAACGCGGAACCGATCTCCATGTTGCGTGTTGACTTCCACTTGCCGCGAGCTGTAGCGTGCGCAGGAGAGCGCAGGACGGCAGTTAGGAAGCTGTTGCTGTAGCCTTCGCTGGAATGGTAGCGGTCATTATCAATATTTTCATGACGGCCTACTGCGAACTTTTCGCGGGCTGGTTTTGCTGGATCAGCCTGCTGTTGAATCCAATCTTCCTGAATAGCTGCCGTCACTTCGAAACCCCTTCCTGCATGATGTGGCTCAGATGTTCACGCGCAACACTTCTGATTGCCTCGCGCCGCTCAGTAACAGACAGCAACTGCTTGATGTCGGTCGCAAGCTCGGCGGCCATGTGGTTGACAATCCGATCAGCAAGCTCAGACTCGATACGATCAGCCATCTTGCGCTTCAAACCGTCAATGTCGACCATCGCCCACACTTCAGCAAGCATCTCGGTCGGCAGCTTGAAGCGGCTTGCGTAATCGGATGCTATCCAGTTTCCGTCGCTGATAATTTTCAGAACAGAATTCTGAGCTGCTTGTGCTATTGCTTTTTCGAACTCGCTCATTTCGTCGCCCTCGACCAGTAAACCGTTAGTTTCATGTATTTCTTCCGCTTAGCCTTTGTAATCCGATGCCCAAACTTATCAGCCTCGCCGATTATTGCTGTCCAGATGGCGTCGCGGTAGGTCATGTGCAGCTCCATTAGACTTCCTGTACTTCACCAGACTCAATGCGCGCATTACAGATATCGTTCCCGCGCTGCTGATCTTCCTCGTCCTTGCCGATAAACATGAATCCTTCTTCTGGCACTTCTTGAAACTGAGCGTAAAGACCTGCACCGCTATGGGCTTTAGCGTCGTCTTCAACAAGGATCAGATAGAGATCGTCAGTGCACTCTGGATCACCAGAGCTTTCGGACAGATCCAGCAGTTCTTTGATTTGGTAGTGAGTCAGTGCGATTTTCATTTTGTGTCCCTCTGTTTGTGTTCGATCACTCTAGCCTCCCACTTAATCGCCGTCAACAAAAAAGGCCGAATCTTTTTAGGATTCGGCCTTTCTGTTCTGCGGAGAACTGTTAAGCGGCTTTCGGCTTCCTGATCTCTTTCGGGACCTTGGACTGGAAACGCATCACGAGCTTGCGTAGACGCTGCTCGAATTCGTCACGATCGTCGTCATTCAGGTGCTCGATAACCACAATCGCGTCATGCCACAGGGCGCCGTTCATGTGGTTGCCGGCTTTGACTAGAACACCTTTAAGTTCAGGATCGCGGATAACCTCTGGCGGCTTAGCCATTTCCTTGCGCTTCTCAGCCACCGCGTCAACCATCTGCCGCACCGAGTCGAACTCAGTAACCTTCATTTCATACTTGAAGGCTGCCCGGAACATCGAGGCGTACTGCTTGACGGCTCTAGGTGCCGGAATCAGTGTCGAGCCAGGAACCGGACGACCAATCACGTTCGACCAGCCGTTCTCTTCATAGCCGATCATCATCCACGGGTTGAATTTCTCCAGTGTGTCTATGTTTTCTTCCTTGACTAGCTTCATGAAAGCGCCTGCTACGTTGTCCAGCTTGTCGCCTTGCTCGGCGATCTGCTGAAGAACCAGTGCTTGCTTGCTTTTTTGAGTAGTCATGTCGGTCGAGCCTCTTTATCGTATCGCTAATCCTTTGCAGTAATTCTCAGTGTAGGGGGCGCCGCTAGTGGCGTTTGCCCCTGCCTGTTTGTAAGGCTAGCTCAGTAACATCCTGTGTCAAAGACGATTTGGGTATAAGTCGACGACTGGTTATGCAGGATAAAAACTAAGTGTTTTCCGGAAAACTATTTTCTATTTATGGTATCCTGTGTCACCCAAACCAAACGAGGGTTGTCAAATGCTGACACTTCCTGACATTGTCAGACAGCTACAAGATCTGAATTACGCAGCAGTCTCCCGCGCAACCGGCATCAGCAGGCAGAAAATATGGGCAATCGCAACTGGCGCAACAGCAAACCCTGGAATCCTGACCGCGCAAAAGATCTCGGATTATCTGGAGGCGCGCAAATGAAGGTAGCTCCAATCGAGACTGTGTATCAAGGCTACAAATTCAGGAGCAAGCTTGAGGCGCGATGGGCTCTCTTCTTTGATCTGGTCAAGGTTGCATGGGATTACGAGCCTGATGGCTACGACCTTGGCGACCTCGGTTGGTATCTGCCGGATTTTTACCTGGCGGACTTCAATGCCTTTATTGAGATCAAGCCTAAAAATGGTGACAAGGATAGAGTCCGCGCTCAGCTAATGCGATTGACAGAGTTAACCGAATCGCACGCGTGGGGATTATTCGGCGATCCTTATGACCATACATGGATGTCTCTTTGGTTATCCGATGGCGTGACGCCGGGCATAGCCTGCCAGGTACTTGAGAAGGGATGGCACGAAAAATGGAGCAATAACCAAATCAGCTTTATTCCAGGCCCCGAAGGAAGAATGATTACGATGCCGTCAAATGGAACAGAGCCAGTCTGGTCGAAGCTTGGAAACACTCAAGCAAAAAAGGATGCAAGGCAGGCGCGATTTGACCATGGTCAGACACCAAAGAAATGGAAAGCTATGAGCCTCAGGCAGCGAGAGATTGCGGCAGAGAATCTTGTCAGTCTTCGTGAAATGCTTAAGCGCTAAGGAGGCCGAATGGCTGGCGACTGGATTAAGTTTGAGCTGTCTACGTTTGAGAAGACAGAGGTTTATCAGGTGGCAGACCTGGCGGGCATTGATGAGGACGCCGCAATAGGGAAACTGCTGCGAGTATGGGCGTGGTTTGACCAGCAAACAGAGAATGGTAACGCTCCGAGCGTTAGTAAAAGGTTAGTTGATCGTTTGTGCGGCGTTAATGGCTTTTGCGATTGCATGATAAAAGCAGGGTGGATGATCGAATATTCGGAGGGTGATCTGCCTTTTGTGGCTCTTCCAAACTTCGATAGGCACAACGGAAAGACCGCCAAGAATCGTGCGCTGACCGCCAAGCGCGTGGCTTTGCACAAGGTTAACGCTTCGCTAACGCAAGGTGCGTTACCTAAAGAAGAGAAGAGAATATTAGAATCAAAAGCACTTGTCGCCGACGAGTCGGCAACTGGCGATGGTGATTTGTTCTCTGATGAGCCGCCAGCACCGATCAAATCGAAAGCAAGAGCCAAGCCGGTCGTTGACTACGACGAGATCATGAGCGCCTACAACGAACTTTGCTCCGGCAAGGGAAAGCTGATCGGGTGCGACACCGTTAACGACGCACGAAAGCGCTTGATTGACAAAGCTCTGGACATTAAGATCGGCGGCGAAAAGCCATTTCGTGAATACGGCATTGAATACTGGAGAGCGTATTTCTCTATTTGCCCGAACGATCCGCACTGGTGCGGCATGAGCGTTGGTGGATGGAGGGCGAATTTCGATTTCGTCCTCAAGGAAAAAAACATAATCGCGGCACTGGAGAAGAATAATGGTTGAGCGGGAACTTTATTCGCAAGAGGCTGAGCATGGCGTATTGGGCGCGCTCATGATCAAGCCTGAGCTGTGCGAAGAGATTGGCGCATTCCTCGGCCCTCAGGATTTCGCCTACGAGGACAACAGCACCCTTTACTCCATGATTCTTGGCTGCCACTCGAAACGGATCAATCCTGACCCTGTCACGCTGATGGATATCCGCCAGGATTTGCCAAGCGGCGAGATGACCATCGTCTATGCTGCCGACATCATGCGCAACGTGCCGAGCGCGGCAAACGGCGCAAACTATGCGCGCATTGTTCTGGAGCGTTCGACGGCAAGGAAGCTGCAAGCGCTGGCAATGCAGATATCTGAGATTGCTCAGTCGAAAGGCAAGATCGCTGATCAGGTAGCACAGGCTCAAGCGCTGATCATGGGGCTGAACGTCGGAGAAGATACGCCGGACTTCATGTCCATTGCTGACGGGCTAGATCAGGTGCTTGATCGAATCGAAAGGCGCCGCAGCGGAACTGAAGAGATGGGCCTTGACTTCGGGCTTGAGGATCTTGACAGGATCATTCGAGGTATCCGCCGGCAACACCTGATTATCATTGCTGGCCGCCCAGGTACAGGCAAAACCGTTCTAGGCATGGGGCTTGCTGAGCGCGCATCTCTGTTCCATGGAATGAAAAGCATTGTGTTCTCCCTGGAGATGTCGGGGGCAGACCTTAGTCAGCGCTCGCTTGCTTCCGTTTCTGGCGTAAAGCTGGAAAGGATCGAGAGCGGTGATTCTATGGATGATGGCGAGGAATCCACAAAGATCATGGCTGCCGCATTCAAGATGAAGAATGCCAACCTGCACATCTGCGAGAAGCCAGCGCTTATGTTTAGCCGGCTGTGCAATATGGCGCGCTTTCAGCATCGAGCAGGCAAGCTTGACCTGATAGTCATTGACTATATCGGCCTGATTGTCGGAGATCCATCAAAGAGCATTCAGAACCGAAACCAAGAGCTTGGCGCCATCAGTCGTGGGCTCAAGGCGCTGGCAAAGGAGTTGAACGTGCCTGTGGTCGCGCTGGCTCAGCTTAACCGTGGCATTGAAGGCCGTACTGACCCTAAGCCGAAGATGAGCGACCTTCGCGACTCCGGCGAGATTGAGCAAGATGCCGACGTTATTATCATGGCGCACAGGGATATGCAGTCTGAGCGCGGAAAGAACGGTATCACTGAGGTAGAGGCGGTAAAGGTTCGCCATGCCAAACCAGGCTTCTGCTTGCTTCAGTTCCAAGGCGATAAGGCACGCTTCGTTAATGTCGTTCAATCCGATTACGACGACAGAGAGGAAGAGCGAGCAGCCAAGCCAAAGAATCCTAAGGACTTTAAGAAGAAAACGATGGAGCCGAATTTCTAATGGAGCCGGATAATGACTATATCTGCCACACCTGCTGGATCGCTCAACTTAGCAACCCTTTCGACTGCCGAACGCCAGATCATCGACAGCCACAAGGAGGAATGTCTCCAGAGATGGAAGGCAGCCAGGGATCTGTCCAGTACGATCTATGTTGGCCTGAAGTCGGGCAAGACGCGCCTGTGGGCTGAGATCCAATTGAAAGATAATCCAAAGATCGAAGCCGAAACCCGGCGCCAACTGAATTTATTGCTGAAGGTGAAGAAATGACAACATTTTGCAATGGTCTTAACAAGGCCGGGATCTTTGACTGTGACGAAAACGCCGGGCAATGCAAGGATTGCTATATCGAAGATCTTGAGCTATGCGTGCCGGATGCCTTGCGCTATAGGTTCCTGCGCAACGTTGCTGATCCGTCAGACTGGGAATATCTGAGCTATCAAGACGAAGATGTGATGGACAAACAGATCGATTGGGAAATTGAGCAGAGAACCGAATGATTGAGCTAACCGTACCGTATCCGCCAAAAGAGCTGAACCCGAACGCAAAGACTCACTGGGCAACCAAGGCTAGATGGGTAAAACTCTACAGAGGTCTGTGCCGCGATATAGCGCTACTTAACACCGAGCCAGTACCATCGGGAGACTTGGTGTACGACATGACCTTCTACCCGCCTGATAGGCGCCGTAGAGACGACGATAATATGGTGGCTAGCGGAAAATCCGGCCGAGATGGCATTGCAGAGGCATTAGGCATTGACGACGTTCGATTTCAGCTTCGGGTGCGTGTTAAAGATCCGTTCCCAGGCGGAAAAGTAACCATAAAAATCTACGAAGACCTCGAAGAATAGCTTGACTCTCCCAACACCTAAGCCATAATCAGCAGACATTTACGGAGGGCTACAAAATGCAAATCGAATTCAAAGACGGCAAGATCAGCTTCGACGCTTACGACCTGCTTAGCGAAATGAGTGACGAGCAGAAGCTTGACCTTGTTGAACGGCTTAGCTGCGAAGAGATCGTGATCAAGCACGTTGCTGAGCAGATTTTTGACGGGCTGACTGAGAATTGCCATTCCGGTGCATTTTCTACTGGCTCGCCTATCCATACTACGGCCTTGATGGATGCACAGCGCAGAATTGCAAACGAGTCTGGTGAAGTGGCCGAGCGAGAAATTTCGTTGCTGCAATCGCGCTACGAACACGCTCACGCGCAATCCGAGAAATACGCCGACGCCTACTTCGAACTGCTGCACTACGCAGAAAACAAATTCGGCTTCGGCTCTGTTCCGCGCAAGATTTGACATTTACGGAGGGTGGGAAATGAGTATCGATTGGAGAAGTGCCCCAGATGGAGCAACTCACTACGCACCAGCTTTTGGAGCTTTCAAAGCTCTATGGGCAAGGAAAAATTCAATGATGTGGGAATACCATTGCGGGTCTTCTCGCGGAGGTTGGTATGAAGGGGTTCAGCCGCTTGACGGCGAAGAATTTATTTCTCGTCAAGATACCGCAAACAATAGTTCTCCAGAGAACAGTTAACAGTTAACCTTTAACGTTATTGGGTGGAGGGGTTTATGGATACCGTAGAAGTGAAGACGAGTGAATTGATTGGTGCTGCTTTGGATTGGGCGGTTGCTCAGGCTGAAGGTGTTTCGATTCGAATTCTTTCAAAGGACAATATTGAAGAGAAATGGCAGATCCAAATGCGCTGGAGATTTCAGGGTCCGTTCTGGCCATCTCAGGATTGGCGTCAGTGCGGGCCACTGATTGAAAAATACAATATTGGTTTTGGGCTTTACGATGATTGCATTCTTGCGATAACAGGGCACAATGAATTTGCCGGCAGCGCTTATGGGTCAACTCATCTAATCGCAGCATGTCGCTCAATCGTGGCGGCAAAACTAGGCGACACCGTATCCATTCCTTCCGAGCTTATGCAATGACCCTAACCGACCTACTCCCAATCCTCCTGGCAGCCTACGAGGAGCATGGGGATCTGCCGCTGGCTACAGGCTTCGACGACCACCGCCAAATCCTCGGTGTGCTCATCTCGCCAATCGAGAAAGATTGCGAGGTGGGGAAGAAGGGGGAATTGTTTGTTGACTTTTACTGAGGGATATATGATGAAAAAGTACATTTGGATTATTCGCGCCTACTTTTACATGCGCAGTCGTTGCGGATGGGCTAGCTGGGGCATGGTAAGTTCGCTTTATGAAGCCTACGTCGAGGAAGATCCTGAGTCAGAATGCTCGCCTTCTGATGCTGTTGACGAAGATATGAGCTATTGGGATTGATGCAATGACAAATAGAATCGAGACGATCTCAAAGCTCCGGATGGCCCAAGTGTCTTCCTGCTCCTGTCTAACCAAAACGCCTGATGCAGACTGGCATAAAGAGGATTGTCTTTACCGTGTACTGACTGAGGCAATTGCAGCGGTGGCGGTCTCTCATGATTTGCTTGAGTCAGCTCAGGCTCTAAGTGAGGCATGGGCGAAATTCATTGACTCGTTCGATTACGTTCCTGGTATTGGTGATCGCGCAGAAGACATTGAGTTTAGGGAGATGGCACGACTCCGCATGGCAATCGCCAAAGCATTGGCGTAACTAATTCTTTACTGTAGGTGATGAGATGAGCCGCGACACAATGCCAGTCATGAGCAGCAAGCGCCTAACTAGTATGCCGATGGCAATGCTCAACGAACAACAGGCCAAAAGGAATCACGGACAAACGCTTGATCGTCTTGCTGAGCGTGGTGGCATTTGTCCCGCTGAAGCCTTGGCAATCATGGACGGTCATGCGTGGGGAGTTGTAAAAGTCTGCGATGAGAATGATCTTTTGCTATTCCGTCGCGCTGAACAATTCAACAATAAATCAACAACTTGTATACAATCCTGACTTTATTATCTCCATAATCCCATATATCGGGATTGGAGTATTAGATGAACGACATTCGCGCAAGATTCGAGGAAATTTGGCCGGTGCCTGAGGGTGTGTGCTGGGCTGAAGGTTATGGAGAATACATGCCGATGAACAGGCACAGCATTAAACATTCCGAGCTTGCCTGCGAATGGGACGCACGCCTCGACACCTTCACCCGCTGCCAGGAGACGACTGAGCCAGTAATGTCGCTGATTCAGGAGCTTGTATGGGCATTGGAGGCTGAGTCATACTACGACCACAAGCGCGATCTCATTGTTAGCGCCAAACAAATCATGGAGAAGAAGAAATGAATGTCGATTGTGGAGATTGTCCAAATGTCACATCAGGATGCATGGAGCAATGCATGAAAGCTAATCGCACGTATAAACCACTGCCGGGACAGCTAGAGCTAGCGACTGTCATCGCTCATAAGCGCGAGTACGTCGAGAACATTTCCGCTGTCGATGCCCACAAGCCCTCTGGAGTACGCTTAGCCAAGATGCTAACCCAGTACGACGACTCGCCTTCATCGCAGCTCTGGAGCGAGATACAGCGGTTGGCGCGAGAAATACTGAAATGATGAGTCTAGAGTTCGCTGTATTCACAGCATCAATGACCATCGTCTCCTATCCATTCTTTGGCGCAATTCTGTACGGAGACCCTTGGCGCTGGATATTCAAGAAATAGTGATTGACTCTCGATAAAAAGGCTCCTAATGTGAGCCTTTCTTTTTGCGGTGAATTTGGAGGGTGTATGAAATACATAAATATCGAATGTGATCGGTTTTCGTGTGCTAGCAGCTCGCACTATCGAGAAGATCATCACATTGAGCTTGTTGTAGAGGTCGATCAAGGCGAGGTAATCAATCAGTTTACAGCCAAAGAAATCATATCTTCTTTCGATATAGGTTCCTTGCTCGATGAGATCGGCATTTCGATTGCTCTTGAGCATTATGCCGGGCCTGGGAATATCACGATGGAAGACTTCCGCAATATTCTGGAGCGTGCGAAATGACCACCACCACCACAACCCTAAAAAACGCAGCCTTCGCGATTGAGCATGACCTTTTCACGGATCCAGATGGCGCGAACTATCTGGTTAAGGATGGGGCTATATTGCGGAGGTGGGAGCCGTTAGCGAATCCTGCCGATGCGTTCGAGCTTATGGTTTCTCTGCGCCTGGATGTGAATTACTTTCCTGGCTTCGGTGAGGTTCACGCTAGCGACGAGGGCGGATACAATTGCCGGATGTGTAGCTACTCAGGCGATCTAAGTTCGGACACTAGACGCGCTATCACTGAATGCGCTGCGATCATTGGTGAATCGCTATGGGCATGATCGCCTTGACATGGTTCACCTGGACCTATCTACTACCGCGACCTAAGACGAAAATTAGTTATTGGAGGGGTGTATGAGTGATGTTAAGCGTTACAAAGGCATGACGATTGGCAGTCTTAGCGATTGCGTTTTGGCGGAGGACTACGACAAGCTAAAGGCCGAAAACGAATCTCTGCGCAAGGATGCTGAGCGGTATCGTCGTATCCGCTTAGGATATTTGCTTGATGGTGAGATCTACATGCTTGATAGGCGCGGGTGCATGTACGAAGAAGAGGCGTGTCTTCTGGAGGGCGAAGAGCTGGACAGTGCTATCGACGCCGCTATCAGTTCTCCGGAGAACCATTAATGCCAACGCTGAGCATCCTAGGGCTCACTTTGGAGGCCGATATCCAGTATGCCCACACACACCCGGCAACCGAGCACGCAAACGGCCACAGCGAGCTTGAGTGGACTCTCTCCAGCGGCACAGACGAAATAGGCGAAACAATTTCGCGAAAAGGCCTTGACTTCATCGCCGATAAGTTTTTAGATGACATCGAACGCGCTATTTGGGCGCAGATAGGGAGATAGGGAAATGAGTAAGCCGGACTGGAATGAGGCGCCAGAATGGGCGCAATGGTTGGGACAAGATGAGGTTGGCGAGCATCGAGATCACTATTGGGTTTGGTTTGAAAACGAGCCGTCGCAAATGTCAAATGGTTGGATCGACAGATCAGCAGATGGTCGCTGCCTAGAAACTCGGGATGTCGCTACACAACAAGAATGGCGCAAAACACTGGAGCAAAGACCATGAGCACAATCACAGTCACCCAAGCACGCATCGCACTCGAGGCCGCACACATGGCATACGTGCAGGCAGATATCGAGCACCCGACCGCTACACACATTGCAAAAGAAGCGCTGACCAATGCGCGCCACGAATACTGGAATGCGTGCGCTGCGTTCTGCACTAAGCTGGAGTTCGCCACTGATCTTGGCGAGGTTCACGAGAACCTGATTGCGCAGGGGCTTTGGACATGAGCGAGTTGCAGCCTGGGATGTTGGCGTTGGCTCACGGACTTGCGATCAATACAGAGCTGAACGGACTGATGGTAGAGTTGGTTTGCCAGCCAGAAGACTCCGGTTATGAGAACTTTGAGTTTGATGGCTGGAAACCGGGCGACTGGATTTGCAGCCACCCATCATTCTCAGAAGAGGACGGCGGAGTTGGTCTGTTTGATCGGAAGAACCTGCTACCAATCAAACCAGAATCAGACCCGCTCGACGTGACCCATAAGGAAGAACTGTATGCATGAAATTATCAAGGAGATGCAGGCTAGAGGATGGTCTCTGGCGCTGATCGCCGCAAGAAGCGGTGTAAGCCAGAACAGGCTTGAGCGCGGAGTGTTTGGCGTGAGGGAAGAAAGGGCTCTGTTGCGTTTGGCCGAGGAAGAATGTCACATCGATTTGGATAGCATGGGGATTGAAGAATGAGCCGCAGCGACGGAAGCACAGCAGACTATTACGTACTCCCTGAAGGCGCTACACAGCTTCAGGACTTGATCAGCCATCGCGATATGAATTCGCAAATCGGTGAAATCTTCCGCGCTTGCTATCGGTATGGGATCGTCAGCCATAGCGATAAGATGCGCGACGCTAAGAAAATCCGCTTCTATGCTCAGGCTGAGGTTGAACGGTTGGAGAAGCTTGAATTAGAGTCAATGCCGATTATTGCCATTAAGCCGAGCTGGGATGCCGCCCCTAAGTGGGCTAATTATCTTGCTCAAGACAGTGGCGTATGCGGATGCTGGGTATTTTATGAGAACACACCTGTTATCACAGTTGACGGGTGGGTTCAAAGTACAGGCCAATGGGAAAACACTGGAATACACTCTAATAATCCCGAATGGCGCAACACTTTGGAAGCAAGGGCAGCCAAATGACCGAATACAACGAGCATCGATAAAAATTCAACCAAGGCCCGAATTCAGGGCCTTTTTATTGCATAATGGATTTTCAAAGATCTTCGAGGGAAGGGTATGCAAGAGCTTCAGTGGTGCATTAGCCAGGGATATACGAACCAGCAAGCAGCTGACCACCTTGGAATTAACGAGCGCACCGTTCGGCGCTGGAAGGAAAGGCTGAAGGCTGATCCGGTGCAGGTGAGCGCAAACGACGACGGCCAATACGATACGTTCGTCATTACGTCGGCAGTCAATGCAACAAAGGCACATAACGGCTTTCTAGCCTCGCTGCACACCTACTGCGCGCATAACAACGCCAAGCTGATCGTTCTGCCTATGCGCTATCGCAACCCTACGCGCAAGGAAGAAACGCCGGATGATTGGTGGGACTCTCGACTCACTCCGCATATAGTTAACCAGCGCACCAAGCTGTGCCGTGACGTTGTATTGCTGGCAGACATCAAGGTTCAGCCCACCGCTATCAACCCACTGCAAGGCTGGCTGACGGTATCAGGCACAGACTCAGCGATCCTGGCTCACACGAAGGTCGCACTTCAATCCGTGCCGACTATGGTTGGTGATGACGCTAAGCTCGTGATGACTACTGGCGCCTGCACTGTACCGCAGTACTCAGACACCAATGCCGGCAAGAAAGGTGAATTTCATCACACGTTAGGCGCCGTGATTGTCGAGGTTGACCGCAAAGGCACGCATCTTCGCCACGTATTGGGCGAGAGAGACGGCTCATTCATTGATCTGACCGCCAAGTACTCGCGTCACGGCGTTGAGGCTGCTCCTGATGCGTCTGTGCTGGTCTTGGGCGATCTACACGCTAGACAGGTAGACAGCAAGGCGCTTGACGCCACAGAGCGTCTTGCAGTGGCTCTCAAGCCTAAGTCAGTATGCCTGCATGATGCACTAGACTTCTCGTCGGCCTCGCACCATTCAGGCTACTTCGAGCGCTTCAAGCTGCACGTCACCAAGCAGAACAGCATTCTCAAGGAGCTTGAGGTTACAGCTAAGATCCTAGACCGCATCTCAATGTGGGCGCCTGAGATTGTCATGGTCGGCTCGAACCATAACGAACACTTCACGCAATACCTATCGAAGTACGAGAACGCGCTAGATCTTGAGAACGCACTGGTTTATCACGAGACAAAGGCCGCGATGCTCCGTTCAATTCACGAGGGATCTTACCTTGACCCGTTCAAGTACTGGGTTGACAAGCTGGCATCGACTCCTGATGCGATCCACTGGCTTCGACCTGGCGAATCGTTCTCACGCCACGGTATCGAACTCGGATTTCATGGCCATCGAGGTCCGAACGGCGCACGAGGTAGTACGAAAGGGTTTAGCAACATCGGGGCGCGCACTGTAACCGGCCATAGCCACTCGCCAGCCATCATTGATGGCGCGTATTGCGTAGGTACGACCAGCAAGCTCAAGATGGGCTACAACGAGGATTCGCCGTCATCCTGGCACCATACGCATTGTATTGTGTACGCAAACGGTAAAAGAGCCCTTTTGCATTGCATTTCAGGCAAGTTTTTTCGATAAATAATTGGTTGACCTGCTGAAAATGCAGGTCTAATCTTGCTGAAATTAACGAGTGGAGGTGGTTATGGAGTTGTCTATCGGCGATGCTACATTTCAGAAAAGCTTTGCAAAGGTCGGATTCGACGGAATTAATCGAGTAACTGGAACGTTTAAGGCACCAAAAGGCCGACAGTTCGTAACTCTTCTGATTGGCGATATCGATGCCAAGGCTACAGATTGCGATCCTGAGAAATTGCTAAACGAACTTGGATTCTTCTACCGGGAGCAACCAGAATGATCAACGTAATCCCGCGCTGGACCATGGGATCGCCGACCCGCCTACAAGCCGGCCAATTCATCGTCTACGAATCCGGCGAGTACCAGCTAATCGGCAGTCATACGGCGCTAACCAGTACGCAGAAGATCCTCAAGCACACTACGCTGATTGAGGCGCATGAGTTGGAGTGGTTGCAGTCGATGGCAGTTCAGCGTTCGTTGGGGGTGTTGAAATGAGCAAGAGCAAGCCAGAGTGGAGAGATGCGCCTGAATGGGCTCAGTGGTTGGCGCAAGATAAAGACGGATGGTATAGCTGGTGGAATATTGAGCCGGTAGCCTGCGACAAAGCTGAATGCTGGAATCAAGGCAAACCGATGGAAGAGTGGGAATATCTGGACGTTTCGGTTGGCGCTCTAGCCGAAGACTGGCGTAAAGCACTGGAACCTCGCCCATGACAACCCTAATCGCAATCTGGCTAGCAGTAGGCTTCTTCAGCTACTGGCCGCTGGTGTGGCACTACAAGATCGCTGAGCAAGGCAAGTGGTACGAATGGCTATGCGCATGGGCAGTCTGGTCCGTATGCTGGCCGTACCGCTACACAATGGACGCTTGGTATTGGTGGAGGGCGAAGAAGTGATTAAATGGCTAAAATGTTGGTGGAGAGGTCATCACACGTACTTCCCTTCTTACATGGAGCGGCACATAGTAAGATCAGGCCGTCATGCAAAACATATAGGGAAAGAATTCCAGTACACATGCCAAACGTGCCGCGCTAAGACCGGATGGATTCGTAAAGCCAAACAGCTACAATGGGAGCTGGAACATAATCCTAGCTGGAGCAATGAGCCATGACCACAATCAACGACCTAGAACAAATCAACACCATGGCGATGATGACCATGTGCGAGCTTGGGTATGCGCGGTATGAGCGGTTTCGTGCAGGGCTGAAGATGGATGAAGAGGCGTGCGACAAGCTTCGTCAGTTCGTTTATTCGAATTCAGACATGGAGCACGAGTTGGAGCTTCGAATAAAAGTGGCCCCGATGTACAAAAAGAGTGTACAATTGCATCACTAACCGAATCGCAGCGTCCCCCTCCGTAGCGATACCTTAAGACCCGTGAACCGTCCGGGTCTTTTTTTGCCTGCGATTCCAGTTAAACAGCACTTTTCGCACAAATCAGCCAGAATATTAGCGTTTTCGCGCTCGTGGTATCATTCTCCCGCCTAGTTCCAATGCAGGCCGTCCTAGCCACTCGTTATTAGGGCTCGATTTGCGGCTCGTAAGTCGCAACCATCCAGCGACAATGCCAGCGCAGAACCTGAAATTCTGTTAGCTTCTGGATAAGACCGAGAAAGCATGGTGAGTCTAGAGAAGTTCACCCGTCGCAGCCCGCACACGCGGATCAACACACGCCCCAAGCCTATGACCAGAAATGGTTATGCTCAAATCGGGGCGTTTTTATTTTAGCGAAAGGTGTTGACGCGCAATCCTGGCAGGCGTAGATTTGGCTCATCGGAACGAACAACGGAGCAAGACGAGATGAATAAATACAGTTTGCGTGTCAAGTACGCTGGTGGTGTCGCATACCACAAATTCAGCTACCAGGCGCCTGACATGGAATTTGCGGTTAAGAGCGGTTACGAATTCGCAAAAGCTCAAAACCCAGGAATTCCGATTGTCCAGTTCATAGTTGAATCCCGCGACCGCTAACCAACCCAGCCCACCTCAAGCCCTCTTAACCGAGGGCTTTTTATTGCCCGCCAAAAAGTGATATCAAAAAGCTACCGAACCAAAAATGATATCCTTGTTCCAATGTTTACATTCCTTAAACCCCAGACTCTCATGAAGCCAAATAAAATGCCTGACTCCCCTAACGGCTGGTTTAACCTGCTGTCGAACATGCCAGGACCACTTCAGGCATTCGGCGCAGCTATCATTACTGCGGTTCTCCGCGTCTACTATGACAAATCAGAGACGAGCTGGCAGCGTGTAGGCCTAGAGGGTGCATTGTGTGCCTGCCTAGCTACCGGGCTGTCTATGGTCAGCGCCTACTTCGGTCTGCCCGAAAACTCAGGCGTGTTCATCGGCACATTCGTTGGTTTCATTGGCGTCATTAAGTTCCGTGAGTACATGGGAAGGTTGCTGGATAAGCGGACTGACTGATCCTCCGTGGTAAGATAGCCTCCTATATGGAGGCTTTTTTATGGCAAACAGACCCATGGTTCACACTGGCGATAAGGTCACAGGGAAAGGGCGCTCAAGGACTTTTGAGACGCCTGAAGATCTGATGGTAGCGTGTGAAGAGTACCTAGAGTGGAACGAGGCTAACCCTCTTCTCGCTGCTCAGCCGTTCCACTTTCAAGGCACGATCATCATGGCCGAGGTGCCTAAACCTCGCGCTCCGTCGATTGTGAGTCTCTGTACGCATCTTGGTATTCATCGCCACACGTGGCAAAACTACCGCAAGTCCGAAGAATTCGATCTTGTGTGCATCGAGATCGAAGGCCGGATGAGCGAATACAAATTCCAGAACGCTGCTGCTGGCTTGATGAATTCGACGATTATCATTCGTGACCTCGGGCTCACTGACAAATCAGAAGTCAACAGCACAGGCACCGTAACCCACGTCAACTACTCCCCCGCAGACTACAAGCAGGCCGAACTAGAGCTAGGGAACAAGCTCGATGACCTCGACTAATAAGCTGCTCGACTGGGAGGATATGAATTTCGCTGACCGCCTGATACTCAAGCAGAAGTCAGAGAAGTCATTCCTTAACTTCACTCGCATCTGGTTTGAGCTGCTACAAGGCGATCGACTGCTTGTGAACTGGCATCACAAGATGATGGCAGCGTCGATTGATGACCTGATCAACGGCAAGCTCAAGCCTGGAAACCTTATCGTCAACATTCCACCGGGCGGCACGAAGACAGAGTTTTTCTCTATCCACTTGCCGGCCTACATCAACACAAAGGTTCAGTCCAAGAAGCTGCGCAGATTCCGAAACCTGAACGTTTCCTACGCTGACTCGCTCGTTCGTCGTAACTCCAGACGCACACGGGACATTATTGCGTCTAAGGAATATCAGGAGTTGTGGCCGTCTGTCTTTGGTGTTAACCAGGCGGAAGAGTGGGAGCTGATCGACGACAAAGGGCGCTCAGTAGGGCAGACCATTAGCAAGTCCGCTGGTGGTCAGATCACGGGCGGTCGTGCTGGCTACTTCGGGCCGGAGTTCTCTGGCTGCCTGCTCTTTGATGATTTGAATAAGCCTGACGACATGCTCTCGAATACGAAGCGTGACGCCAGCAATGCGCGACTGACTGGCACGTTCCGGTCTCGTCGTGGTGACAAGTCGAAAGAACACCCTACGCCTATCGTCTCCATCCAGCAGCGGCTGCATACGTTCGACGCTACCGGCTTCATGATGGCTGGCGGCATGGGTGTCGAGTTCAAGAATATAGCCATCCCCGCGCTGGTTACAGAGGACTACATCGCCACTCTGCCTGAGCCCTATCGGCAAATGTGCTGGGATACGGTAAAGGATACTGATTCAGTCGAGAAGGGAGGCGTTCGTTACTGGTCATATTGGCCGGAAATGGAACACGTCAACGACCTCATGTCGCTTTGGGAGCGAGATGAGTACACGTTCATGTCTCAGTACATGCAGAGACCTCAAGCGCTTACTGGCGGCCTGCTGGACTCGGCATGGCTGCAACGATACGAGCAGTTGCCGCAAATGCAGTGGCGAGCCGTGTACGCGGATACGGCTCAGAAGAAAGGCGAGCAGAACGACTATTCGGTGTTTGAGCTGTGGGGGCTTGGCGTCGATAACAACGCCTACCTGATCGACGTTAGGCGCGGCAAGTGGGATGCCGACGAACTGATCACGACTGCTCAGAACGCATGGGCTGAATGGTCGTCGTGGGATCTTGCGCATATCAGGCACATGGCTATTGAGGACAAGGCTAGCGGCACCGGCCTGATTCAAACGCTGACCAACAAGAAGCATATCCCGATCAAGGCTATCCCTCGCGGGCCTGACAACAACAAGGTATCGCGATGCCTGGATATTCAGAGTTACGTCAAGAATGGGCGTGTGTTCGTTCCGGCCATCTTGAATGAAGAAGGCTATCCGATCTTGCGCACTACGGATCACACTGGGAAGCAGATAGCCAAGACTGATTGGGTGCTGCCTTTCCTGGCAGAAGTGGCCGATTTCAGCGCTGATGACTCGCACAAGCACGATGACCAACTCGATCCCCTCTTTGATGCTGTAGCGGAAATGCTGATTGAGCAACAGGCTACAGGCGGCATTCTCCTGCCTCGCAGACTCAGGAGGTAACGATTCTCCGGAGAACACTAGACATGAGCCGAATCCCGCGCTATATTCGGCTCACAACTGAAACGGAGGGTGGAAAGTGGCTACTGAAAAAGAGAAGGCGCTGGTGAATGAGATCGCGAGCCTAGCAATGGAAATTGGTGACGGCGACTACAATGTATGCGTTGACTATCACGGCCATATTCACGCCGTTGACGTTCGGATTGCGCTGAAAGGTTCAAGTGACTGGGTTTACTACGCCGACACTTGCTACCTAAGCGGGCGGTGCGATGTGTTCACGGAGAAGAAATCAATTCCTGAGCTCAAGAAAATGCTGGCTCAGGTAAAGAAGCACCACAAATCATTCGACGCGGACGGGGTTAAGTTATGAGAATCATTCCGGAGGGCGCAACGCATCAATGGTCTGCCAATGGCTTATTTGCTAAGCAATGCCCTGGCGAAACTTGGGCTATCTGGCAGAACAACCAATGGCTTTGGATTGGCGACGATTTCAGTGGCGAAATGATCGAGCGCCAAAAACAGCCGAAAGCGTGGTCAGGCCCGGAAGATGGGTTGCCGCCGGTTGGAATGACTGTGCAAGTGTGGGATAAAGAGCCGCACAAGTTTTACGCTAAGCACGTAGGCAAGAGTGTATCAATCCTTGCTCACAGGATTGGCAGCTACGGTGAAGAGGTGGCTGTTTATTGCGTAAAGGCTGACGATGGCACTGACGAATATCATGCACTGGTTGAAAACTGCTTCCGTCCAATCCAGTCCGAGCCTGACGCACGCGAAACCGCCATCCGCGAACTAATGGACATCGCACAAGTAGATTGCCGCGTGACTGCTGCTCGGTTGGTTGATGCTGGGTTTAAGCGGGAGGGGGTGTGATGGGTATTTATCTGAATGACTGGGCTGAAAGCGGTATTGAAGGAATGATGGCTGACTTCAATATCAGCGAATCAGATCTCGAAGGCGCGGAAATCCTGCTTGCTGATTACACATACGAGGATTACGAAGGTAGCGCGTTCGTTCTATTTGTGCGAGACGGCAAGCTGTACGAGGTAAATGCCGGTCATTGCTCGTGCTACGGTCTTTCCGAGCAAGATTACAGTGGAGATACAACTACACAATTCCAGCCAGAAGAAACAACTAAGGAAGCGATCATTAAGCGTATAGGCCATTACTATTTTGATGGGTGCCGCGATGAACTGATCAAGACTCTTGATTCTCTATCCTCATAAGCAGTAAAACAAAAGGCCCTCTAAACAAGGGCCTTTCTTTTTGTGCTAGAGAGTGTCCTTTGTCCTGGGACTAGGGACGCTAGCCTAGCTTTCTCTTGGCTCGCTCTATGATTGCTGGCGAAAGTGGATTGCCTTTCTCATCAACCAATATTTCCACGGTCGAGCACTTGCAGTTGATCATGTTCGGCGTAATTGCCCACCAGTCTCTCTCTTCCTGAATACTGTAAATCTTTGAGTGCCGTGCTCGATGGCTGGGACGGGTCGAGGGTGACAGTGCAGAAATATGCATTAAGCGCGAGTTAATCCCCAAGCTAGTCTGCGCATCTTGCGCCTCATCCATGCGTGCCTGTCGAAACGCATTCGTAACTTCAGTCCGCGCAATCCTCTCAGCGCGAGACTTATTCACCCCTGTACGCGCCTGAATATCCTTTGCGATCACTCGTGGATTCTGGCCGGCGATCATTCCTCGCGTTAACGTCTGCGCAAGATCCGATTTTAGCGTGCCGGCAAATCCCTGCATTAGCTCGAACTCGCGAGCAGCTAGCAGACTGATCCGCTTGCGATACGGCGGACTGAATATGATCGCGTCAAGACTCGGCCTGCTCAATGCATACAGCTCGCTTTGAACTGTCAGGTTGGCTGCCGTCATAGCCGTACCCTGAACATAGGATGGCTCCACGTACGAGCGGAGGCTCCAAAGTTCTTGCTCCCCACCCTCCAGAATGATCAGATTAATGATCCTCTCAATCTCGGAACTAATGCCAGCCAGGATCGCCTGGTCAAGCTCGAATTGATACGTTGTAGCATTTACCTCAAGCGCATTCAGAGTCACTACCGTGTAATTCTGTTCGCCGAGGATGCGCAGGACTTCTTTGCCAATCGCAGTGACTCGGCGGTCGAAGTCTTTCATGAATTTTCTTTCGCGTGCGTCTTGGCCGGTCGGGTCTGAAAGAGAGCGGGGAAGCACGGGCGAGCCGGCCATAAATAATCCTTGCGCTATTCGTTGGGCTTGGGGTAGATTGTACGCCAAACAGGAGGGATGAAATGCTTAAAGATCGGCTCAGAAAGCAGGTAATGGAGTGGTGCGATAAGGCGTATCCGAAGAAGCTGGAGATATTCCGAGATGATCGGTTCAGGCCATTATTCAATAATCGCTGTCAGATGAATTCGTCGGCACTGGTCGCGCAAGGTGATAGTGTCGCCATTGTCGAATGCGTGATCATCAATGATGACGACTGCACGCTTCACTATATAAATCTTGACGATCAAGGCCGGTACTTCGACGCAACGCTCGGGCATGAATATCTGAAATGCGATTATCGGCTGATCAGGATTTATAGAGAGCTGCCGATGTTCTCAGGCGACCACTTGACAGCAGAGAAGAGGCGCATCTGTCTTGAGGCACTAGGAAAATGGAAGTACAAGCTGAATGATCCGCTAGACATGCTGTAAAAACAAAGCCCCAATCAAGGGGCTTTTTTTATTGCGCTGGATTCGCCGGATCAGGTGGCGGCGCCACATCAGGCAGCGGCGGCAACTCTACATCGTTGTCATAGCCACCAACCTCGCGCATCTCTTCAGCAGTAAACACTGGCTGACCACTAGACAGCATTTTCGCGTTCACGTCAGCCATCTTCTGGACAATCGACATCTTCTCATCCTTGCTAGCCTCAGTCAGATCATCCCAGCAAACCGAGAACTCGACAGTCAGCAGGACACCCAGGCGCATCAGATGATCAACGAAAGTCTCGATATCCGAAGACAGCACGCTAACCCGGCGACCTTGGCAGCGCTTGTTAAACGTCTTCTGGTCCTCAGTCGATGCACGTTCTCCAGTTTGATTGCCAACAATGATCTTGGAGGGAATACGGATAGAGGCGCAGAAGGATTGCAGCGATACATCGAAGGCCGGCACTGGATCAGGAACATTCGCCACCAAAGGAGTTACAGACGCGCCCTTAGTGATTACCGTCTGGTCCTGCCCACGGTTCATGCCGCGTGTTACTTCGTCAAAGATCTCCTGAAGCTCTCCAGTGGCTACCCCGTGTGCGCGGGCGATGGCGTCTAGATCCACTTCCTTGTCGAAGTTGATCGCCAATTGACGGCTGGCATTCTTCAGGAACGATTCGCCAGAGCCACCTAGAACCTTCTCCATGTTCACGCAGTCATTGAAGCCTGCCTTCAGGAATGGAATGCCGTTGCGCATGTCGCCGATTACGACAACTCGATCAGGGTGGACGGTAACAATTCGGCCGGGTTCAGCGGTGAAGTTGTCATTCAGGGCATTTTCGGAGTAGATGAACTCCTTTGGCTGCCCAAAGTTTGCGGCTAGCGGATCATCGAACCATGCCGAAACGCGAATTTGCGCTTCCCATGCAGGAATAAGATTAATCAACTGCTGCTCGGAGGCGCGAACAACCGGCTGATCCCACTGCTTAGAATCCTTGAATTGCAGCAGAATGCACGAATAACGCCCAACCAAGCGGCGCATATCGGCATCGCGGAACTTCTCCCACAGTTTCAGGCGCTTGGCTAGCTTCTTGAATTGTTTCTCCCAAGGAGTCGGAGCTTCTGCCCGATCTTCTTCGTCGCCCTCGATGACTTCGGGATCACTGGACCAGCAATGCTCGTTAAGCGTCATCACTGCGCCGTGAGCAATGCCGCCGCGCTCGAACAGGCGATAGTAGTCATTGAAGCACAGAGCGTCCTTGTAGCCGTAGCTGCACCAGGCATCAGGCCGCTTGTTATCAATCCCACCACTCAGCAGCGACTGGCGACTTGCAACAGCCTGCCGCTCGCTCAGTGCCGAGTTAAGCGCCAAATCTAAAGCAGGCGTGCGTTTCACAGTCATAAAATGGACTCCATAAATTATTTCCATTATACCCTTGCTTGTGCGGTGCGGTTGGGCTAAGGTTTGTGGACTTTAAATGGGGGTAAGCAGCAATGAATCTAAAGATGAGTGGCGGCAAGATTACGATTGATGGTCGCGATTTCGTTGGTCGCAGCATTTCGATCAATGGCAATAAGGTTGTGGTTGATGGCGTGACTCAGGACGGCGAGCTTGTCGGAGACATATCCATTGTTGTGCATGGCTCTTGTGAGTCGCTGGAAAACACTAGCGGCGACGTAACCATTAACGGCACATGCGGAAATGCCAAGACTGTCAGCGGCAGCATTCACTGCCTAGACGTAACTGGTTCTGCACAGACAGTCTCTGGCGATATCAAGTGCGGCGCTATTGGTGGCAGCGTTAAAACTGTTTCTGGCGACATCAAGCATCGCTGATTCTTACTTTAAATTGAGGGTGGTTAGGATGAAATTGGTTGAATTGTTGGCGACTGAGATTGCCGAATGGCATGAAAAATCGAAATATGCTATGCAGGACGCTGACGGAAATATTTATTTTGTTAAAGCCGGCGAGCCAAAATGGAAAGAAGAATGGGGCCAGTGGGCTATCGGTGCAGCATCAATCTCTATGAATTATGATCAGGCGCGATATGGCGAGAATCTCAGCGTATCGGATGACTTCAAGGAAACAAAAGTTACCCGCGCCCAATGGCAAGCCGAACGCGACCGTCAGAAGGGTGGCGAGTGGAAGCGGCATCGAGGGGGCAAGCAGCCGGTAGCGGATGATGTGCGCGTAGAGGTAAAGTTGCGCGATGGAGACACCCAAGAAGCAAAGGCGTGCGCATTCTTGTGGAATCATTCTGACTGCGACACCTACGCCAACATCATGCAATACCGAGTAATCAGCCAGCCACAAGCGGAGGAGGTAGAGTATCGCGGGCCATTTCCTTGCGCGCCAATTGGTGAGGCTGTAAACGCAATCGAATACGACATCGAATTCCCATCAGGAGTATTTACCTTGGAAGCCAAGACCGACCAAATCGACGGCCCGATCAAGTGGCGGGATACAATCAACGAACTAGACGCCTACATCGAGGAATTCACCCGTGAGCGTGAGGCGCTGATTAACCGTCTTGCTATGGAAGGGTTTGCGCTGCTTCCGGCTATAGCTGCGGTTATGGGTATTTCTGATGTGCGCGTGGTAGGCGTTGAAGACTATCGCAAGTGGGAGTCAGGCGATCTTGTTACGTGCAAGGTCGACTATAATCGGCAATTTACAAAAGTTCGCCAATATACAGTGACTTCTGTAGGCGAGACCCTTGGTTGCGGTCGAGTCAGTGTCTTATTTGACGATAAAGGCGCCGCAAACGGCTGGCTTGCTAATCAGTTCGAATTCCACAGCCGCCCATAACCCATCCATCCACACAAAAGACCCTGCTTCGGCGGGGTTTCTTTTGCCCGTGATAAACTATCGGCTATCTATTGGAGGCTTGCATATGCTTGAAGAATACGAAGGCTTTATTATCGGTGTCGGCGAAGGCATCGGCGCTGAAGAAATTAGCGTCGAGACTATCTAAATGAAAAAGACTCGTGTAAATATCCTGTCGGCGGTTAACGCTGACTCGATCAAGATTGAGCGCACGGAGGTGGCCGGAGAGAAGTACGCGGTTATCAAGAATGTGCTGTGGATGAAGGACAACATTGTTTTAAACGATGGCCTGTACTCTTCGTCTGAGAATGCCAAGGGTTATGCCTCAATGGATGGCCGCGTCATGCCATTCGGTCATCCGGAAGTCAACGGCCAATACGTCGCTATCAGCTCGCTAGACAGCGCGGATGTTGCTGTAGCACTAGGAAAGCACTACGGTGGCGTACACGCTCAGAACGTGCGACAGGCTGGCGAAGAGTACTTCGCTGACGTGATGATCAACGAGCGAGTTGCCAAGTCCCATCCAGATGGCGAAATGCTGCTTAACTGGGTTGGAAAGGCTGAGGATTATCAGGTTAACGGTGCAGCTAAGCCAGATCCGGTGCATATGTCTACCGGCCTGATGACTGCTCGCGTCAATGCTAAAGGCGAGTCTCGCGGCAAGTCGTATAGCTGGATCGCCACTCAGCAGTCCTATGACCACCTGGCAATCCTGTTCCACGAGCAAGGCGCTGGAGGTGATGAGGTTGCAATCGCGGTTAACTGCGAGTCGGTGATTAACTCTGTGCTGCCAACCGTCAACGAAGACGCCCTAGACGACTCATACGGCGAGAAACTTGCCATCTTGAGCGAGGCAGTAAAAGAGCGATTCGCAACATCTGACTCTTACGCATACGTGCAAGACTTCGATGATCGAGCGCTTGTGTACTGCACTCCAGAAGGCATGTATTCAATCGACTACCACTTTGAAGGCGACAATCCGATTCTAACTGGCGAGGCTCGTACAGTAGTTGCGGAAACGTCTTATAAGGTGAAAACCAATACGCTCATGGCCAACTTAAAGGCCATGGTACAATTGTTCAGTACCAAACCTAAACCGCCTGTACAGGCAAATGTAATTGAGGAAGTAGATATGACTCCTGAAGCAGTTCAGGCCATCGTAGACAAAGCGCTTGAGGCTACTAATGCTTCCCTCGCTACTGTGCAGGCCGAAAACGTAAAACTCAAGGCAGATGTGTTGGCTGCAAATGCCGCCATTACTGCCAATGCCGAAGCCGGCCTGAAAGACAAGCGCGCCGCAGTAGCCAAAGTGCATGGCGAAGTAGTTGCTAATGCGCTGAATGGCGAAGCTCTGGAAGCAATGTTCGCTAGCGTTCAAACCGCTGCCGGCCTCGTATCTGGCGCACCAGCAACCAACGTAAAAGACGAGTTCGAAGGCTACAGCCTGAACTCCGCTGATCAGGAGGCCAAATAATGGCTAACGTTATCTGGCGTGGTCCTGTGCATTTGGCACAGCCTGATTCGCGCAC
>Ga0065714_10002252_pt1 | contig 49512 bp, 38 predicted proteins | sample MisRhiReplicate2_FD_59101 | JGI IMG/M metagenome (GOLD analysis project Ga0065714, IMG submission 59101) | Miscanthus rhizosphere microbial communities from Kellogg Biological Station, MSU, sample Rhizosphere Soil Replicate 2: eDNA_1 v2... | ecosystem: Host-associated > Plants > Roots >...
GTGTGCAGATGCTGTGAACACCCGCCAGCCCCATGTGGGAGCGAGCCTGCTCGCGAAAGCGGTGGATCAGTTTGCTGTGATGTTGGCTGTGCCGACGCCTTCGCGAGCAAGCTCGCTCCCACAATGGGATCGGAGTACGAGCGGGAGAGCCAGGCCGGCTGTAAGGCCGCCTCGCGCGCAAGCTTTGCTCCCACAGATTCTGCTCAAGCAGATCTGATGGGCGTACGACCGGGAGAGCCGCGCTGGGCCATGGATGGCCCTTCGCGGCGGCCCACGGAGCAATGCCGGAGTGAGGGCATGCCGAGCCTAGGCGAGGCACCAAGTGGTGGGGCATGTAGCGTTTTGCTTACTTTTGACTGGGCCGGCTTCCGGGCTTTTCAAAAGTGAGCCGCCGTAAGGGCGGAACCCTAAGCCGCCGTTACCGAAGAAACGGATATACACACCTACCCTAAGCGCTTTTCCCCTTCAATCGTACTGGCCAAAAAAACCTCGACCAGCGAATCAAGCAACGCATCATCAAAAATCATACTGCGATGACGCAACGGAGAATGCACCGAGCATTGCAGCTCCCCGGCCAGGCTGTAACCCTTTATCAAGGCTTCGCAAAACGCCAATTCTTCCGGAGTTTTTTCCGCCTGTGTCCACCAGCAACTGGGTCGTACCCGCACCGGTTTGAACGTGAACCCAGCAAAGGCCTCCAGCAACCGATCATGCACGGAGAACGCCTGAGCGTTCATGACTTCATCCTTGACGCTCTGCACGATTGACAGCAAATCGCCTCGCCCCGGCTCGATCTGGCGGGTGGCCCATTCATGGAATGCCTGGACCGTGCTGGCGGGGTGCTCTTGCCGGTAAGCCGCCGTGCGTTCGGTGAGGGTCGGAAACAGCAGGTCGAAATATTCGATGGCCTCCAGCAGATCCTGAGAGGCCGGGTCGGCCTGTTCAGCGCCTGGTAAATGCCGATGACGCGACAACGTCGCCGGGTACAGGTGTTCAGGAATCGTGCTGTCCACCAAGCCGAGAAAACTCACGGTGTGGCCCTGGCTTTCCAGCGTCGCGGCGATGTCCAGCGCGATGGCGCCGCCCAACGACCAGCCCATCAGGTAATAGGGACCTTGCGGCTGGGCCGTGACGATTTCCTGGCTGTAATCGGCAATCATCTCGCGCCAGGCTTCAGGCCCTGCGTGGGGTTCGCTGAAGCCGCGGTGCATGACGCCAACGGTGCGCGCCCGAGGTTGGAGTTTGCGCGCCAGCGGCTGGTAACAGAACACGATGCCACCGCTGGGATGCAGGCAAAACAACTGCGGCGCGCCGGTGGGGGTGGTGTTCAAGGGGACAAGACATGGGGTCTGTTCGCGGTGCTTTTGCGAAATGAACAGCGCCAGCTCGGCGACGCTCGGGTTGGCCAGCAACTCCTGCAGCCGCACGGTGATATTCAGGCGGGCCTTGAGTTGGGCAATCAGCTCGATCGCCAGGATCGAATGCCCGCCCAGTTCAAAGAAACTGTGATTGATCCCCACGCGCTCAACCTTGAGGGACTGTTGCCAGAGCTGCGCCAGGGCTTCTTCCAACTGTGTGCGGGGCGCCAGGTAATTCGAATGCCACAGACAGGCGTCCGGTTCCGGCAAGGCCTTGCGGTCAAGCTTGCCGTTGGCATTGAGCGGCAAGTGCTCGATGAACAGCAGATGGCTGGGCACCATGTAGTCCGGCAACTGCGCTTTGAGCGCGGTCAACAGACCTTCGCGTAACTCGGCCGTGGCCGGTTGCGTGGCGATCACGTAGGCGACCAGTTGCAGGCCGCCGGGGCCTTCATGGGTCAGCACGACACCATCGCGCACCGCCGGCAGGGTTTGCAGGCGAGCCTGGATTTCGCCCAGTTCAATGCGGAATCCACGGATCTTGACCTGATGATCCAGGCGTCCGATGTACTCGATGCTGCCGTCGGTGCGGTAGCGTGCCAGGTCGCCGGTGCGATACAGGCGTCCACCCGGAATAGGGTCGAACGGATCGGGGATAAACCGTGTGGCGGTCAGGTCGGCGCGCCGGTGGTAGCCGCGGGCCAGGCCGGCCCGGCCAACGTGCAGCTCACCGATGCAGCCCTTGGGCACCGGGTTCAGGTGCGCGTCGAGCAGATACCAGGACAGGTCGACGATAGGCTCGCCGATAGGGCTCGCGGCCTCGCAGTGCAAGTCATTCATCGACAGTGGTCGCCAGGTGACGTGCACCGTCGTCTCGGTGATGCCATACATGTTGATCAACTGCGGCGCCTGGTCGCCGAACCGTTCGAACCAGGGGCGCAAACTCTGCACATCAATTGCTTCGCCGCCAAAAATCACCTGACGCAACCGGTGGACGAGAGGCTGGCGAGGCGCGCAGGCGACCTGCAACAACGACTTGAATGCCGAGGGCGTCTGGTTGAGCACCGTGACGTTTTCCTGGCAAAGCAGGGCGTAGAAATCCTCCGGCGAACGGCTCACGGCGTGGGGCACGATGACCAGTCGACCGCCGTGCAGCAGGGCACCGAAAATCTCCCACACGGAAAAGTCGAAGGCATAGGAATGAAACAGGCACCAGACGTCCTGCTGATCGAAGCTGAACCAGTGGTCCGTGGCCTGGAACAATCGGTTGACGTTGTGGTGGGCGAGCAACGCGCCTTTGGGCTGGCCGGTCGAGCCTGAGGTGTAGATCACGTACGCCAGGTTATCCGGGTGCATCGGCACGTCAGGATTGTGCTCGGGATAGTCGCCATCGACAGCGACGGGGTCGAGCAACAAACAGTTGATGCCAGCGGGCAGCGCCAGCGATTCACGCAGATGGGCCTGGGTCAGGATCTGCGTGACGCCGCTGTCCTGGATCATGTAGGCCAGGCGGTCAGCCGGGTAGGCCGGGTCCAGTGGCACGTAGGCACCGCCGGCCTTGAGGATCGCCAGCAGGCCGATGATCATCTGCGGCGTGCGCTCGACGGCAATGCCGACCAATACGTCGGGCCCGACGCCTTGGGCGATCAGCCGATGGGCCAATTGGTTGGCTTGTCGGTTGAGCTTGGCATAACTCATGTGCTGCCCTTCAAAGGTCAGGGCGATGGCGTCGCCCGTGGCGGCGGCATGGGTTTCGATCAATTGGTGCAGGCACTGTCCGCGATGCAGTCGAGTCGGCTGGCGGTTCCAGTGGTCCAGGGTTTGCTGCTGTTCATCGGTGTTGAGCAATGGCAGTTCGCCGAGGGCGCGTTCGGGCGTCTCGATCAGGCCCCGCAACAGGTTCTGCCAGTGCTCGGCCATGCGCTCGATGGTGTCTGCGCGGTAGAGATCACGGCGGTATTCGAATGTCGCCACGATCTGCTGCTGTGAATAGTCGACATCCAGCGACAAGTCGAACTTGGCCTGGCTGTCACCGGTATCGAGAAATTCCAGCGTCAGTTGACCTCGGGTCGGCGCCGGCAGTGCGGGCGTGCCGGTGCGCCAGTTGAACAAGACCTGGAACAGCGGGTTGGCGCCCTGTACGCCGGGACGTTGCAACTGATCAAGGATCAGCTCCAACGGGTAGTCGGCATGTTCAAGCGCGGCGAGGGACTGCGCGCGTAGATCCCGGAGAAACTCCAACGTGCTGCGGGCCGAGTCGATCCGCGCCCGATACACCTGGCTGCTGACGAAAAAACCCACCAGGTCCTGGCTTTCATGGCTGTTGCGATTGGCGTTGGGGACGCCGACGGTAAAGTCGTTCTGGTTGCCGTAGCGGCCCAGCAACAATTGCCAGGCACCCAGCGCCACCACGAAAGGCGTCAGCCCCTGGCGTTGGCAGAATGCTTCCAGGGCCTGGGTCATTGCCGGGGCAAGCGCCACATGCACGCGTCCGGCCATCGGTTGCTGGCGAGTGGCGCGGGGGAAATCCTGGGGCAGTTCCAGCGTGGGCAGGTCGTGGCCCAGGTAATTGCTCCAGTATTCGCCGCTGCGCTGGCAGGCTGCGCTCTGCAAGTACTCGCCTCGCTGATGGGTGGCGTAGTCGGCGTATTGCATGGGCAGCGGCGGCAGCGCTGACGGATCGCCGAGCAAGGCCTGGGCATAGGCCTGGGTCATGTCCTGCATGAGGATCGTGTTGGACCAGGCATCGGAGACGATGTGATGCATGTTGAGCAACAGCACATGTTCGTCGCTGCGCAGCCGCAGCAGCGTTGCCCGCATCAGCGGCGCCTGGGTGAGATCGAACGGTTGCCGGGCATGCTGCTCGATGCGCTGTGAGAGCGCCAAGGTGCGTGCCGGCTGGTCGAGCGTGCCAAGGTCATCCCGGTGCAGGGTCAGGCAAACGTTGCGCTCGACCACCTGGCTCGCGGCGCCGTCGATTTCAATGAACGCGGTGCGCAGGATGTCGTGGCGGTCGATGACGCGATTGAGTGCCTGCTCCAGGGCGTCGGCATTGAGTTCGCCCGTCAGGCGCAGGGCGCGTGGCAGGTTGTAGGCCGAACGGGTCGGGTCGCGCTGTTGCTCCAACCACAAGCGTTGCTGGGCAAAAGACAAGGGCGCGCGGTCCAGCCGGCGGGAGCTTTCGTGCCTGTCGCCAGCGACATCCTCCAGCAGCAGCGTCAGCAGATCATCATCTAGCAGTTCGTTCATGGTGTTCTCGCGGTAAACAGCATTGCGTCGGGCAGGCTCAGGCAAAGGCTGCCGGGACCTTTTCACTGACGACCCGACCGGCCTGCATCCGGATCAGTTGGTCGGCGATATCGAAGTAACGATCGTCGTGGGAAATGACGATGATGGTTTTGCCCAGCGCCTTCAGTTCCGGCAGCAGTTCGGTATAGAAAATGCGGCGGAACACCGGATCCTGGTCAGCGGCCCATTCATCGAACACCAGCACCGGGCGTTCTTCCAGCCAGGCGTTGAGCAGCGCCAGGCGTTTGCGTTGGCCGGTGGACAGGTCGGTGGTGCTGAAGGCACCGTCGCGGATGCTGACCTTATGGGCGATTTCCAGGCGTTCCAGGTAGCGGTTGGCATTTTCAGGCACTTGTTGATCGCCCTGGACCAGTTCATCGAACAGGTAGTAATCGGCAAAAATCGTCGTGAACAGTTGGCGATAATCGTCACGTTGAGCCGCCAGCACCGGCTCGCCATCGAGGAGGATGTCGCCGCCCTGGGGGGCATAGAGCCCCAGCAGCAGCTTGATCAGCGTGGTCTTGCCGCCACCGTTCTCGCCGACGATGAACACAATGTCGCCCTGGGCAATGGACAGGTTGACCGGTCCAAGGGCAAAGGCTTGGCTGCCGTCGACCGCCGGGAAGGCGTAATGCACGTCACGCAATTCCAGCTGCTGGATTGTCGGCTTGGCGACGCGCTTGTCATTGAGCAGCAGGTGCGGTTCGGGTGAGGAAAACTGTTCGGCCAGTTCGGCGATGCGCTTGAACGCAATGTTCGCCCGGCTGATCACCGGCAAGGTCATCACCAGGTATTCCAGCGGGCCCTTCATGTACAACAGCACCAGCACGAAACCGCTGAGCACGGCCTTATCGGTGCCCAGCCACAGCGATTGCAGGGCCAGCACCAGGCCGATAACCACAAAAAACAGCATCGAGCCGAAGGTCTTGGCCACCACGAAGGTGTTGACCGAGCGGATATTGGTGTCGCAGATGTAGTCGGCGGTGGCTTCGATGCGCTGGCTGAACATGCGCTGGCGGCGTGGGCGATGGATGCGCAGTTCCTTGGCTCCGGCGGCGATTGCGCTGTAGTGTTTCTGCAGCGCGTCTTCGGCCTCGCGGGCGTCTTCGAAGCCCCGGATGCCGCGGGCCCGGGCCACGTATTGCACGACCGTGCCGATCACCAGAGCCACCAGTAGCAACAAGAACATCGGCAGCGACAGGTAGGCCAGATAACCCAGGCAACCGAGGGTCACGGTGAAGGCGATGGCCAGTGGCGCGAACGAAAACGCGAAACTGCTGACCGTGTTGACGTCGTGGGTCAGCACCGGGATGAGCCGATGGCTGCGAAAGCGCTCGATCTGTTCGATGGGCGCCAGCAGCACTTTCTTGCCGAGGGATTTACGCAGCTCGGCGATGATGTTCTGGCCGACGTGGTTGGTGCCGATGTCGGAAAGAATCGAGGTCAGCAGGGCCGCCGCGCAGAGACCGGCAAACTTCATCAGCATCTGGAACGTGGGCGTGACGGCGGCGTTCAGGGCGTCGTTGATGGTGGCCAGCAGCGCGGTGATGCTCAGGCCGCCCAACATGCCCAAGAGGATGGAGCCTACGACAATCAGCCTGAAGGGTTTGAGCAGGGTGAACAGTTCATTGATCACTCCGCGTGTTGGTTGGCTCATGGAGGTTTCCCTGCTTGATGAAAAGGGCGAAGGCCATCGCGGGTGTTCGCCGGGAGGGCTTTAGGGCGAAGGCACGCTGGATTGGGTTGTGCCCCTCTTTAGAACGATTTGAGAGGAGGGGAATTTATTCTGTGGGAGCAAGGCTTGCCCGCGATTAAGGCGACGCGGTTCCCTGTNAAATCGAGGTGTCTGCATCGCGAGCAAGCTTTGCTCCCACNTGGGGCGCCTACATATCCCGCGCCACCCGAAATCCCAGCCAATCGCCCCGTGCATCGGGGTACACCGCGTTGCGATTGCCCGAGCGGGAGAACACCGGTGCTTCGCCCCAGTCGTTGCCGCGGATGCGGCGTGCCTTGCAATCACCGCTGAGCCAGGCGCTGCCATCGCTCGGGGCGCCTACATAGTTTTCGTTGTAGCAATCGGCGGTCCACTCGTAGACGTTGCCGTGCATGTCGTACACGCCGAAGGCGTTGGGTGCGAAGCTGCCGGCCGGAGCGGTGAAGTTGTAGCCGTCGGCCGCGCCGTAGGTGTTGGCGTGCTGGGCGATGCTGTAGTCCTTGCCGTCATCGAACGGGAAGGGGAACGGGTCGGCGCTGCCGCCGCGTGCTGCGTATTCGCGCAGGGACTCGCTGACCAGTCGGTACTGTTTACCGGTCTTTTTCGACAACCACGCCACGTAGGCATTGGCCTCGGCGAAATCCATGCACACCGCCGGATGTCGGTCTGTGTACTGCTTGCGCGGGTCACTGCCCTGGTAGTCCGGGATGCCGGCCTTGCAGGCGCGACCGGGACGTTTGTCGCCGTCGGGCATCGTGTAGCCGGTGTCGCGCAGGTAGGCGAACCATTCACCCTTGAGCACCTGGAAACGACTGATCGCCAGCGGCTTGGCGAACGTCACCGGGTGCATCGGGCCTTCGTCGGGCTCGCGTCCCACTTCGTTTTCCGGGGTGCCCATCTGGAAGGTGCCGGTGGGCAGCACGACCATTTCCGGGCAGTCCTTGCAGTCGCGAAAGACCTGGCCCGGTTGCGAGGCCTGGGCGCCGGAGGGCAGCAGGGCGGCGAGGGCCAGTGCCGGGAATAGCTTCAGCGAAAAACTGTTCATCCATCTCTCTCGATAAGTCATGTTCAGAGTGTCTTGCCCAGCAACCCCATGAAGCGATCGATCTCGGCTTCGGTGTTGAGCAGCCCCGGCGCAGTACGGACCACCGGCCCCGCATCGCGATGCACGGCATCGGCGATCACGCGGTTCTTCATCAGGTAGGCGGCCACCTCGTCGCTCTCGCGGCCCTTGACCCGGAAGAAGGTGAAGCCGGCGGACAGGTCTGGGCTCAGCGGCGTGACCAGCTCGATCTGCGGTTGTGCCACCAACTGTTTTTTCAGATAGCTGTTGAGGGCATGGATCCGCGCCTGCACCTCGGCCTTGCCCAGTTGCAGGTGCAACTTGAACGCCTCGTCCGCCGCCCAGCGATGCTCGAAGGCGTGGTAGCCCCCCGGGGTCATGACCGTGGAAAACGCCGTGGCTTCGGAAAAGGTCGGGATGATCGGCGTGACGTACTTGAGCTCTTCGCTGCGGCTGCACACCAGGCCCGTGCCGCGCGGGCCGAACATCCACTTATGGGTGCCGGCGATGAAAAAGTCGCAATTCATCTCGGGGAAACTGAGGTCTTCGACGCCGAAACCGTGCACGCCGTCCACCACATAAATGATTCGCTGCTCATCGCTGCGGCCCTGGTTGTGCTGGTCCACCAGGGCGCCGATCTTGTCGATCGGCAGTTTCACGCCGCTGCCCGAATGCACCCAGGTCATGCCCAGCACCCGGGTTTCGGGGCGGATGTTGCGGTCGATGGCCGTGAGGATTTGTTCGTGGCTGGCGTCGTGGGCGTTCTCGAACAGCTTGATCTTGCGTACCCGTGTTCCGGTCCTTTGGCTGCGCAGGTCGAGAATGGTGTGGGTGGCGTAGTGTTCGTGGGCGGTGCTGAGGATTTCCTGGTCGGCTGCCACATGGACGCCGCCGTAGATCATCGACAGGCCTTCGGTGGTGCTGCCGGTGAGGGCGATCTGCTTGGGCGTCGCTTGCAGGTAGCGGCCGGCCCAGGTGCGGACGTTTTCCTCGCGTTCTTCGGTGACGCCCAGGTCCCAGTCCATCAGCAGCCCCGGGTTTTTATCCAGGGCGGCGCGGTGTGCTTCGATGGCCTCGCGCACCGGGCGCGGGTGGGTGGTGACCAGGAAATTGGAGAAGTGCAGGTAGTCCGGGTCCTGGTTGAACAGCGAGCGCAGTTGCGCCCATTTATTTTTCGGCAGCGGCGGCAGAGGAGCGGCGCTGGCCGTGGGCAGGCTGGCGGCGAGGGGCAGGCCGGCGGCGAGGATCCCGGCCTGCTTCAGGAAAGTGCGACGTTCATTCATGGCTGGACGGTCTTCTGGGTCGAGGCGATGGCGGGGCGGGAGGCTTTCTGGACCTGGTCCCAGACCCGCAGGAAATTGCCGCCCCACAGTTTGGCGATGTCGGCTTCGGAGTAGCCGCGGGTCAGCAGTTCGGCGGTGACGTTGCGGATGTCGCCGACGTTCTCCCAGCCTTTCACACCGCCGCCTTCGTTGAAGTCCGAACTGATGCCGACGTGGTCGATGCCGATCTTGCGCACGGTGTAGTCGATGGCGTCCCCCAGGTCCTTGAGGCTGGCCTTGGGTTCGTCTTCGAGGATGCCGTAGAGCTGGCCGGCGTATTCGCCGAATTTCTGTTCCGGCCAGGCGGCGATGATCGGGTCGCCGGGCATCAGCGCCATCGCCAGGTTGGGTAGTGGCGGCAGGTCGAAACGCTCACGCAGGGCGTTGAGTTTGTCCTGGGTCTTTTGCGTCAGCGGGCGCAGGTACTGGGAGAAGCCGACGATCTGCACCACGCCGCCGCTGGCCTTGATCAGTTGCATTTCCTTGTCGCTGAGGTTGCGTGGAATGTCCACCATCGCCCGTGGCGCCGAATGGGAGGCCACCAGCGGCGTGCGGCTCAGTTGCGCGACTTGCTCCAGGGCCTGGGTCGACATCTGCGACACGTCAATGATCACGCCCAGGTCGTTCAGGCGCGTCACCGCTTGCTTGCCGATATCCGACAGGCCGCCGAGGGCGTCGGGCGAATCGTTGAAGAACGGTAGTGGACGCGAGGAGTCGGCCCAGTCGTTGTTGCCGATGTAGCTGAAGCCGAACATGCGCATGCCCCGCGCTGTCCACAGGTCCAGCAGGTTCAGGTCGTGGCCCAGGGGATAGGCGTTGAGCATGCTGATGAAGATCGCGAACTTGCCTTCGCCGTGCAGGCGGCGGAAATCATCCGGGGTGTAGGCGATGGCGACCTGGTTGGGGAAGTCGCGGACCATGCCGGTGATGATCTTGTAGCGCACTTCCTGCTGGTTGCGCGCTTCCTCGACGAAGCCGGCGGTGGGCTTGTGCGGGGCGTTGGGTCCGTTCCACAACTCCGGCCAGCCGAACACCGTCAGGGCCGCGCCGGACAGGTGGCCGCGGTTGGCTTTGACCAGGTCGAACTGACCCTTGCCGTCCTTGTCGGCTTCGTTGCCAGCGGTGCCGAAATCCAGCGGCACGGTGATGTGGCTGTCGAAGGACAGCAGGCGTTCGTGCAGTTCCCTGGCTTCTTTCATCACCTTGACCGGGTAGCCGGGGTTGTCCCGCCACCAATGGTCCCAAGCCGCGACGCCAGCACCGACGGCCAACGCCAGGGCCAGGGGCAGGCCGATGAAAAGAGCCTTTTTCGAACGAGGTGTTGTCATTGCCGATCTCAGTCAGGTTCGCCTTGGAAGGACAGGCGCGGGGGCCTTTGCTATCTGGGGAGAACGAGTGATCGGCGGGGAAATTTAGGCGTCCTCGGGGCCGCCATCGCGAGCAAGCTTTGCTCCCACAGTGCAATTGCAATGGGTTTCACCTGTGGGAGCAAAGCTTGCTCGCGAGGCGACCTTTCAGCTGACCAGCCTCTGCCGAATGTACTCAGCTCCCCTGTGGGAGCGAGCTTGCTCGCGATGAGGCCGTAACAGCCCCTATAAATTTGTCAGCCCCCCCATCGTTCTAGCTTGGATAAAGCCCGCTCCAGGGCTGGACACAGGTAAGGCAATGACGATTTCTCGACGATGGTTCATGGCAGGCCTGGCGCTGACCGGTGCCGCCGTGCCTGCGGTGTATTACGGGCATCGCGAACTGACCCGACCGGACCCGAGCATCACCCCCGGCGAGGCCTCGTTCGACGTGGCTGACGTAGCGGGCCAGCGCCGGGCCGATACGTTGCGGGGCATCTGGACGATCCGTTTCACCGGCCGCGACGCCGGCCTTGAAGGCTTGCCCCAGGACGATCTGCAGGTCTTCCTCGATATCGGCCAGAGGGGCCGTGGCCTGGTGGGCTACCTCGACAGCGCCGAACGCTTGCGCGCTACCGACGAGCCGCGTTATCGGGTGTTGGGCGACCTGGCCGGCACCGACCCGAAGCAACTGAGCTGGCGGCTGATGAGTGCTCGACAGGACGCGCCGGACTATGAATTCACCATGACCCTGGACGAAGTCTGGGCCAGCTTTGGCAATGCCGGCAGCGCCACCCTCAGTGGTCGTGTGTGGCGCCTGGACCGTCCCTTGGCGCTGCCTGAACAGGACAATCATTTCATCGCCCTCAAGCAGCGTTTCCCCGAGGCTCGGGAGCGCACGCCGCTGAGCCCGGCGCTGCTGGCCTGGCTGGTGTCGCCCGAGCATCGGCTGTTCCACCAGCTCTGGCATGCCACCCGGGACAAATGGCACACCCTGGACGAGGACAAGCGCAACGCCCTGCGCGGCATCGGTTGGCAGCCTGGGCCTCGGGATCAGGAGCGTGATGCTCGCGGCAAGCGCAAGGATCGCAACGGCTCGGGCGTGGACTTCTTTTTCATGCACCGGCACATGCTCGGCACGGCGCGTTCGTTCCAGCCGCTGCCGTCGTGGTCGCACTTCCCCTTGCCGCAACCGGAGCTTGAGCGCGATCGCCTTGGGTTCGCCCGCTACCTCGACAACCACGATGGCACGGCCTTGCCGCCGACCTGGCTGGCCAGGGGAGACGAGCAGTACGCCCAGTGGGTCAGCGACATCAAGACCGCCGAGACGTACCACAGCAATTTCCAGGTCTGGGAATCACGCTACCGCGACCCGCGCTACCTGTCGAAGCTGACCCTGGGTCAGTTTGGTTCGGAAGTGGAACTGGGCCTGCACGACTGGCTGCACATGCGCTGGGCTTCGGTGCCACGCGACCCGTCCAACGGCCACCCGGTACCGTTCGCCCGCGACCCGTCGGACTTCGCCCAGCGTTGGTTCGCCCCGGAAAACGACTTTCTCGGCGATCCGTTTTCCTCCCACGTGAACCCGGTGTTCTGGGCCTTCCACGGCTGGATCGACGACCGTATCGAAGACTGGTTCCGTGCCCACGAACGTTTCCACCCGGGGGAAGTGAGCCGGCTTGAAGTCAACGGCGTGCCCTGGTTTGCCCCGGGCCGCTGGGTGGAAATCGCCGACCCTTGGCTAGGCCCGGATACCCACGGTTGCAGCACCACGCCGGGGCTGCAGGTTGGGCGTTCGGTGGAAATGGACCCGGAAACCATGAAACTGGCGCTGCGCATCACCTTCGGCAGCGACGACAAAAAACTCTCCGAACTGTTCCGCCGCGTACCGCAACGGCCGTGGTATGCGCGCAATCTCAAATCCAAACCGGTTTAACCCTTCCTAACTGGATGAACACCATTGACTGATCGTTCCCACGCTCTGCGTGGGAACGCCTCTACGGACGCTCTGCGTTCGGCTCTTTGGGACGCGGAGCGTCCCTGGCTGCATTCCCACGCGGAGCGTGAGGAACGATCTTCACAGCCCCCCGCGACCCGATCGTTCCCATGCTCTGCGTGGGAACGATCGAAATGTAAAGGCCTACATGACCTGCCAACCCCCACCCAACGCCTTGTACAACGCCACGCTCGCCTGCACCCGCGCCAATCGCAATTGCACGTTCATGTCCTGGGCGGCGAAGAGGGTGCGTTGGGTTTCCAGTACGGTAAGCAGGTCTTCGGCGCCGGCCTGGTAGCGGCGTTGGGCGATGTCGAAGGCGGTCTGGGCCTGGTGCAGTTCTTCGCTTTGCCACTGCCGTTGGCGGTCCAGGCCGTTGATGCCGTTCAGGGCTTTTTCGACGTCGGCGAAGCCGTTGATGATGGCGGCGCGGTAGAGGTCCAGCAGTTCCTCCTGGCGCGCGATGGTCCTGTCTCGTTCGGCCTTCAGGCGGCCATTGTTGAATATCGGCGCGGCCAGGCCGGCGCCGAGGTTGTAGACGTTGTTGCGCAGCAACTGGTCGGCGATGTCGGCGCCGGTGGCGAGGCTCAGGCCCAGGGTCACGCTGGGCAGCATGGCGGCGCGGGCGACGGTGATGTCGGCCTGGGCGGCGGCGAGGCGGGCTTCGGCGGCGGCGATGTCCGGGCGGCGGCTCAGCAATTGGCTGGGCACGCCAGCGTCGATGGCCGGCCAGTGCAGGCGGTCGAAACTGTCGTCGTCGAGTGTGACCGACTGCACCGGTTGCCCCAGCAGCGTCGCCAGGGTAATCAAGGCTTCGCGGGCCTGTTGCTGCACCTGGGGCAAGCGGCGTTGCTGGGCCGCCACCAGGCTTTTTTGCTGGGACAGTTCCAGGGCCGTGGCGCTGCCGGCGTCGTAGCGGGTCTGCACCAGATCGAGTACGCGTTGGGCGTTGCCCAGGTTCTGTTCGGCGATGCGCTGTTGCTCGCGCAGGGACAAGGCCTGGGTGTAGTTGTTGGCGACGCCGCTGAGCAGGGTCAACTCCACCGTCGCGCGGTCGAACTGGCTGGCCGACAACGTCTTCAACGCACTGTCCCGGGCCGCCCGTTTGCCGCCCCAGAAATCCAGCTCATAAGTGGCACTGAGGTTGGCGTCGTAGTAATCGATGGTGCGGTTGTTCCGATCCACATCCAGCTGGCTGTAGCCCTTGCCGCGCAACAATTGCTGGCGATTGCCGTTGAGCCCGGCCGTGACCGCTGGCAGCAACGGCGCGCCGGCGATCACCGCGCTGGCCTCGGCCTGGCGCACCCGAGCCATGGCAGCGGCGAGGTCGTGGCTGTCCAGGCGCGCTTGCTCGATCAAGCGGTTCAATTGCGGGCTACCGAAGTGCGTCCACCATTGCTGGTTATCCGCTCGTGCGCCGGGCGTATCGAGGTTCTGCCAGGCCGGTGGCGGTTGGAGGCCGCTGTCTGGTGCCGACAAAGGGGTGCCGCAGGCCACCAGTAAAAGACTGGCGGCCAGGAGGGTCAGGTGGACTTTCATAGCGTGGGGTTCATCCACTGGTAAGGGCCGCGACCGGGTCGAGGCGGGCGGCCTTGCGGGCCGGCATGAAACCGAAGACAACGCCGGTGACCAGGGCGCAGCCGAAGGCGCCGAACACCGCCAGCCATTCGAAGGCCACGGCGATATTGCCCAGCAGCAACGCGCCGCCCACCAGCAGGGCCAGGCCGATACCGGCGAGCCCGCCGACCACCGAGAGCATCACCGCTTCGGTGAGAAATTGGCGCAGGATGTCGCGCTGCCGGGCGCCGGTAGCCATGCGGATGCCGATCTCGCGGGTGCGTTCGCGCACGGTCATGAGCATGATATTCATTACGCCGATGCCACCCACCAACAGTGAAATCGCGGCGATGGCGCCGAGCATCAGCGACAGCGTGCCCTGGGTGCGCGCCTCGGCCTGGATCATCGCGGCGTTGTTGGTCAGTTCGAAATCCTGCTTGCCGTCGTGCAGGCGCAACAGCGTCCGCGAGACGGCTTGCTCGGCCTGCTGGACCTTACCCGCGTCCTTGGCGGCGATCACCACGTACTCGGGATGACGCGTGCCGAACAGCCGCACGCTGGCGGCGGAGTAGGGCACCGCCACACGGTTGTCGGCGTCGGAGTCCCCGGAGCTGGCGCCTTTTTCGGCCAGTACGCCGACCACTTGGAACGGCACGTTCTCGATCAGGATGTAGCGGCCGATGGGATCGGTGACATCCTTGAGCAGTTTCTGCCGGACCCTGTGGCCGATCACCGCCACTGCTGCGGCGCTGCGTTCGTCGGCTTCGCTGAAGTAGCTGCCCTCGGCCACCGGCCAATTGAAGATGGTCGGGAAATTGGTGTCGTTGCCGCCGACATAGCTGGTGTGGTCGAGGTTGCCGAAACGCACGCTGGCGTTGGCACCGTTGACCGGCATGATCCGTTGCACCTCGGGCAGGGCGGCGAGGGCGGCCAGGTCGTACTCGCTGATGATGCCCTTGGCGGCGCGCGGGTTTGGCGCGGTGCCGTTGAGGTAGATGATGTTCGAGCCGAAGGCGCCCATCTGGGCCATGACCTGGCGCTTGCTGCCTTCGCCCACGGCCAGCATGACCACCACCGAGGCCACGCCGATGACGATGCCCAGTAGCGTCAGGGCGGTGCGAAAGCGATTGATCCACATGACCCGCCACGCCGCTTGTACCGCGTCCACCAGCTCACCTTTCCAGGCGCCGTTGTGTTCGCTGCCGGCACTCAGGCGCTGGCGCAGGTCCACGGCTTGCAGTGCCTTTGGGTTGGCTGGCACCTCGCTCGGCAAGGAGCTGGCGCTGTCGCTGATGATCAGTCCGTCGCGGATCTCGATGATGCGCTTGGCCCGGGCCGCCACTTCGCGGTCGTGGGTGATCAGGATCACCACATGGCCCTGGCTCGCCAGCTCGTCGAGCAAGGCCATGACTTCGATGCCGCTCTGGCTGTCGAGGGCGCCGGTGGGTTCGTCGGCGAGGATGATGTGGCCGCCATTCATCAAGGCGCGGGCTATCGACACTCGTTGCTGCTGGCCGCCGGACAATTGATGGGGGCGGTTGCCGGTGCGGCTGGCCAGGCCCAGGCGATCGAGCAGGGCGCTGGCCCGGGCGTGGCGCTCGGCGGCCGAGGTGCCGGCGTAGATGGCCGGCATCTCGACGTTTTCCTGGGCGGTGCCAGAGGGGATCAGGTGATAGCCCTGGAACACGAAACCGAACGCTTCGCGCCGCAACCAGGCCAGTTCATCGTTGCCCAGATTGGCGACGTCTTCGCCGGCGAAACGGTACTCGCCACTGGTGGGGCGGTCGAGGCAGCCGAGGATGTTCATCAAGGTGGATTTGCCGGAGCCGGACGCCCCGACAATCGCCAGGAATTCCCCTGCGTGAATGGCCAAGTCGATGCCGCGCAGCACCTCCACCCGAGGGCTGTCGCCACCGCCGTAGGCCTTGCGAATGTCCCGCAGTTCGATCAGGGGCGTGTTCATTCAGCCTCCGCTGCCGNTNGCCGGGCCGATCAGCACCCGGTCGCCTTCGCTCAGGCCGTCGACAATTTCGGTGCGCAGCCGATCNCTGACGCCNGTGCGAACGGTGCGNGGCTGGACATCGCCATTGTCGGCCAGCACCCGCACCTGGCCGGTGTCCTGCAAGGCGGCGATGGGCACGGTCAGCACGTCGTTGGCTTGGGCGGCGACAAAAAACACCTGGGCGGTCATGTCGGTCATCAGCGCGCGGTCGGCATTGTCGACGTCGAGCAACACGGTGTAGAGCACCACCCGTTCGCTGCCGCTGCGCCCACCGCTGGGGCTGCCGCCCTGGCTGGCTTCCAGCGGACGTGGCGGCACCGGGAGGATCTGGCGAACGGTGCTGCTCCAGCGCCGACTGCCGCCGGCCAGGGTGGTGAAGTAAGCGGTCATGCCCGGTTTGACGTGGCCGATGTCGGCTTCCGAAACTTCGGCCCAGACGGTCATCGGCGACAGGCGCGCGATGCGCAGGATCAACGGGGTTTGCTGCTGGGCGTTGAGGGTCTGGCCTTCCCGGGCACCGACGGCGACCACGGTGCCGCTCATCGGCGCATAGATGCGCGTATAGCCCAATTCAGCCTCGTCGCTGCGCAGGCTGGCCTGGGCCTGGCGGATCTGCGCCTGGAACATGTCGATGCGTGCCTGGGTCGCTCGCACTTCGGCCTGGGCTGTCTGCACGTCTTCCTCGCGGGTGGCGCCGCCGGCCTTGAGTTGCTGCTGGCGGCGGGATTTCTGCTGCGCCAGGTCGTGCTGGGCGCGCTGTTCCTGGAGCTGGGCCTTGAGGTTCTCGATGGAAAAACGCCCGGCGTCGAGCCGGGCTTTTTGTGTGGATGGGTCGATTTCGACCAGCAACTGGCCTTCGCGCACCTCGTCGCCGGCTTCCACATGAATCTTCTGGATCTGCCCGGACGCCTGGGCGCCGACGTCGACATAACGCCGCGGTTGCAGGGTGCCCAGGGCGGTGACGCTGTTTTCTATATCGCCACGGGTGACGGGCGCGGTGACCAGGGGCGCCCGGCTTGGCGCGACCGCTTGCCACGCGGCGAAGGCCACGGCCGGAAGCAGAGCGAAGGTGAGAAGCCAGGCGCGTCGGGTAGGGCGGGGACGTTTCATGCGGGGTTCCGGCCGGTGATATCGGGCCCGTCCCAGGAAGGGCAGGGACGGGAGGCTGTTCTGGTAAACGAGCGTTCCGGGCGGGAATTTACTGGTGTGAAACACTTGTAGGAGCGGGAGCAAGCTCCCTCGCCACAACAGCGGTTCTCGGCGCCACTGCAAATGAATGAATCAGCCCGGATACAAACCAAAGCTTTAAATCTATATGAGAATTACTATAAATTACGCGATTGAATCTGCCACCATCGTGCCATTGCCTGTCCCGGGCATGCCGAGTGGGCACGGATAGCGGTCGCAGCCATTGCGCACGGGAGTCATGTTGGAAAACTACTATCGCGAGCTGGTGTGTTTCCTGAACGCCAGGCTAGGCAACCGCCAGGCGGCCGAGGATGTGGTGCATGACGCCTATGTACGGGTGCTGGAGCGCGCCAGCGACACCCCCATTGAACAGCCCCGGGCGTTCCTCTATCGCACGGCATTGAACCTGGTGATCGACGGGCATCGGCGCAATACCCTGCGCCAGGTCGAATCCCTGGAGGTGCTGGACAGCGAAGAGCGCTTCTTCACCCCGTCGCCCCATTCCAGTCTCGACCACGGCCAGCGCCTGGACATGCTCCAGCGTGCCCTGGCCGAGCTGCCGCCGCTGTGCCGCGAGAGCTTCCTGCTGCGCAAGCTCGAAGGCCTGTCCCACCCGCAAATCGCCGAGCGCCTGGGCATTTCCCGGGCACTGGTGGAAAAACACATCGTCAACGCCATGAAGCACTGCCGCGTTCGCGTGCGGCAGTGGGACGCGCATTAATCTGCCCACGCCGGTCGCCTCGCGGTAAATTTTTTTTCATTGTCCTCGTTCCTCTCAACACACGACTTGTTGGCCCCCTAAACGCTGGGCAGGTCACCCCAGGCTTTTCGCGCCCTGTTGAGGGCTTTTCCAGAGGACACTGGACATGACACAGGCAATTGCATCGCCCATCGTTCACGACTTGATCGGCATCGGTTTCGGCCCCTCGAACCTGGCGCTGGCCATCGCGCTGCAGGAGCGCGGGTCGGTCCAGGGCGAGCTGGACGTGCTGTTCCTCGACAAGCAGGCCGACTACCGCTGGCACGGCAACACCCTGGTGACCCAGAGCGAGTTGCAGATTTCCTTTCTCAAGGACCTGGTGACCCTGCGCAACCCGACCAGCCCGTATTCGTTCGTCAATTACCTCAAGCACCATGGCCGCCTGGTGGACTTCATCAACCTCGGCACCTTCTACCCGTGCCGCATGGAGTTCAATGACTACCTGCGCTGGGTGGCCGGGCATTTCACCGAGCAGAGTCGCTATGGCGAAGAAGTACTGCGCATCGAACCGCTGCTGCACAACCAGCAGGTCGAGGCGCTGCGGGTGATTTCCCGCAATGCCCAGGGCGAAGAATTGGTCCGCAGCAGCCGTGCGCTGGTGGTCAGTGCCGGCGGCACGGCGCGCATCCCCGAGGCATTCAAGGCGTTCAAGGACGACGCGCGGGTGTTCCACCATTCCCAGTACCTGGCGCGTATGGCGAGCCAGCCGTGCGTGAAGGGCCAGCCGATGAACATCGCGATCATCGGCGGTGGGCAGAGCGCGGCGGAGGCCTTCATCGACCTCAACGACAGCTTCCCTTCGGTGCAGGTCGACATGATCCTGCGCGGCTCGGCCCTCAAGCCGGCGGACGACAGCCCGTTCGTCAACGAAGTGTTCTCGCCGGAGTTCACCAACCTGGTGTTCCAGCAACCCCACAGCGAGCGCGAGCGCCTGGTCAACGAGTACCACAACACCAACTATTCGGTGGTGGACATCGACCTGATCGAACGCATCTACGGGATTTTTTATCGCCAGAAAGTCTCCGGCATCGCCCGTCATGCGTTCCGCACTCTCACGACGGTGGAGAAGGCCACGGCCACCGACGCCGGCGTGGAGCTGGCAGTGCGCAACAACGCCACCGGCGAACTGACCGTGCGCCGCTATGACGCCGTGGTGCTGGCCACCGGTTACGAGCGGCAGATGCACCGCACCCTGCTGGAGCCGCTGGCTCAGTACCTGGGGGATTTCGAGGTGGATCGCAACTACAAGCTGATCACCGACGAGCGCTGCAAGGCGGCGATCTACATGCAGGGCTTCTGCCAGGCCAGCCATGGCCTGAGCGACACCTTGCTGTCAATCCTGCCGGTGCGCGCCGATGAAATCGCCGGCTCGCTGTATGAGCACGGGAACAATCGCGGGCAGGCGCGTCCGGTGCGCGATCAGTTGCTCGCCGCCGTATAGGCCCTGTGGGAGCGAGCTTGCTCGCGAAGGCGTAGTGTCAGTCACTTCAATATTGGCTGAACTGACGCCATCGCGAGCAAGCTCGCTCCCACAGGTCATAGGCCTGGCCTTGGGTCACTCGCAGGAAATTCTTCAGAAACTTCCTACACTCACTTCACAGCCTCCTGCTGTTTGAAAGGCTCGGTTCGCTGTTCCCTCGTATTGGCAGTCTGAACCCCTCAGCCGGTCCACCCTGACTGAATGTGCAGTCGACGGTGCGCCGGGCCGACTACGCCAAGCGAAACACCCTGACCAGATGATGCTGCTTCTTCGCACAGGCCTGGTGGCGCTGTTGCTGGGCTCATTGAGTGTGGTGCCACCGGTGGGCGCGGCCCCCGAGGCGCTGCAGGTGCTCGGGCGCTCCAATGTGAGCGATTATTCGGTGTCCCTGGACGATGCCGACTGGACCTGGCTGCGCCAGAAGGGCCCGTTGCAACTGGGCGCCTCGGCGCCGGACTACGCGCCGTTCAGCATCACCGGCAATGGTCGCGACTATGAAGGCCTGACCGCCGACTATGCGCAATTGCTCGGGCAACTCCTGCACGTCAAGGTGCAGGTCCAGCGCTATCCATCCCGTGCCGAATCGCTCCAGGCCCTGCGCGGCGGTGAGATCGACATGCTCGGCACCGCCAACGGCTTCGAAGCCGCCGATCGGGACCTGGCGATGTCCCAGGCCTATGCCGATGACCTGCCCACCCTCGTGGCCCGCATCGACGACAGCCAGGACTTGCCCACCGACCTGGCGGGCAAGCGCGTGGCGATGCTGTATCACTACTTGCCGCCGGAGACGGTCGAGGCGTTTTATCCCGAGGCTTCCTTGCGGTTGTTCCCCTCGACCTTGAGCGCCATCGGTGCCGTGGCGTTTGGTCAGGCCGACGTTTATCTGGGGGATTCGATCAGTTCCAACTACCTGATCAGCAAGAATTACCTGAACAATATTCAACTGGCCGATTTCTCGCGCATGGAAGTGCAGCCGTTCGCCTTCGCGGTCAGTCGCGACAACGCGCGCCTGTTGCGCATCATCAATGCCGCGCTGCAAGCCATTCCCGCCAGCGAACACATGAGCATCCTGCGGCGCTGGAGTGCCGGCGGCGTGAGCCTGCCAGGGCAGCAGGCACTGCATTTCAGCGTCAAGGAGCAGCGCTGGCTGGATGCCCACCCACGGATCAAAGTCGCCGCCAACGAAAACTTCCTGCCGCTGACGTTCTTCGATGAACAGGGCCATTTGCGCGGTATCGGCGCCGATGTGCTGGCGAGGATCAGCTTGCGCACCGGTTTGAAATTCGATGTGCAGCGTGGCGGCTCGGTTGACGATTTGATCGGCCAGATCAAGAGCGGCAAGGCCGATGTCTTGGCGACCGCCATACCCAGCACCGAACTCGAAGACGAGTTGCGCTTTACCCGACCGTACCTGACGAATCCGTTCGTGCTTGTGGTGCCCGCTCGGGCCAAGGGCCCGCTAACCCTGGACCAGATGGCTGGCAAGCGCCTGGCGCTGGTGCGCGGCAGCGTGTTGCGCGAGTTCCTGCTGGAGCAGTTCCCCCGCGTGCAGTTGGTGACGGCACAAAACACCGCCGACGCCATGGCCATGGTCGCCGCCGGCACGGCGGACGCTGCGGTCAATCCGTTGATCAGCGCCCGCTACATGATCTCCCGCCAGTATCGCGACAAGCTGCAGGTCACCAGTACTGTCGGCACCTTGCCCGCGCGCGTTGCGTTGGCGACGAACCGGGGCGCATTGGAGCTTTACTCGATTCTCGACAAGGCGCTGTTGAGCATTTCTCCCGAAGAGATGGACGAGCTGACCAACCGCTGGCGCAGTGAGGTAGTGATCGACGACAGTTACTGGCTGCGCAACCGCACCACGATTCTCCAGGGGTTCACTGTCGCTGCGCTGCTGTTGCTGGTGACCTTGGGCTGGGTCATTTACTTGCGGCGCCTGCTGGAGCAATTGCGCGTCGCCAAGGAAAGCGCCGACGACGCCAATCGGGCCAAGACCACCTTCGTGGCGACCATGAGCCATGAGATCCGCACACCGATGAACGCGGTGATCGGCCTGCTGGAACTGGCCCTGAAAAAAGCCGACCAAGGCATCGTGGACCGGTTCGCCATCGAGGTCGCGTCGGGGGCCGCCCATGGCATGCTGGACTTGATCGGCGACATCCTCGACATCGCTCGCATTGAGTCGGGCAAGCTGTCGCTGGCGCCGCAACGGGCCAATCTGCACGAATTGACCGAGTCGGTGGCGCGGATTTTCGAGGGCCTGGCCCGGCAGAAACACCTGCGCTTGCAACGGGTGCTGGACGCCGGGGTCAACCGTGACGTGTTGATCGACCCGTTGCGCTTCAAGCAGATCGTCTCGAACCTGTTGAGCAACGCCATCAAGTTCACCGACCAGGGCGAGGTGCGCCTGAGTGTGAGCGGCGAGCCGGACGTTGAACACGGGCGCCTGGGCATTTGCCTGCGAGTCGAGGACACCGGCTGCGGGATTTCGCCTGAGGACCAGCGTCGCCTGTTCAGCCCCTTTACCCAGGCCACCCACACGACCCAGTCGGCCCGCAGCGGTTCCGGGCTGGGGTTGGTCATCAGCCGCACGTTGTGCGAAATGATGGGCGGCACCCTGACGTTGCGCAGCGCGGCGGGGGCGGGCACGCAGGTCGAGATCCTGCTGGACCTGCCCCTGCTCGATGCCTTGCCGACCGCGCCGCCTGTCGAGGCCGAGGCGCTGGTGCCGGGCCGGGCGCTGAGTATCCTGGTGGTCGACGACTACCCGGCCAATCGCTTGTTGCTGTCCCAGCAACTGGGCTACCTGGGCCATCGTGTCCAGGAAGCGCAGAACGGTGTCGAAGGTCTGCACGCCTGGCGCAGCGAGCACTTCGATGTGGTCATCACTGATTGCAACATGCCCTTGATGAGCGGCTATGAACTGGCGCGGGCCATTCGCGACGAAGAGCATGCGCAAAACCTCTCGCCCGGGGTGATCCTGGGGTTCACGGCCAATGCCCAACCTGAGGAAAAGGACCGCTGCGCCGAGGCCGGGATGGACGATTGCCTGTTCAAACCCATCAGTCTTCGGGCGCTCAACGCGTGCCTGGCTTCGGTCACGCCGGACGTGGGGGCGCCTCAGCCCGACGACGGCATCGATTTGACCAGCCTGGAACAACTGACCGGCGGCGACACGACCGCCATCAGGGCACTGCTGGAAGAACTGGTCAGCAGCAATGCCGACGATCTAGCGCGACTGTTGCATCTGTCCAGCCGACAAGACTTGCCGGGCCTGGCGGACCTGGCGCACCGGATCAAGGGTGGAGCGCGGATCGTTCAGGCGCAACGCCTGATCGCCGCCTGCGAAGCGCTGGAAAACGCTTGTCGGGGCGACGACACGTTGTTGCTCGCCCAAGCCGTGGAAGATATTCGCCAAGCCATCGAGCACCTGGCGGAACAACTGAAGACCTAACAAGGGCTTCGTCTGGCTTCATTTTAGGAATAGTCCTACATCGTCTTTCAAAAGCTTCCTCTAGCCTGACGACCCTTAATGTTCTTGAGCCGGTTTCTACCTGGCGCGTTGCTATTGGAAAGCTTGCCATGCCGAACAAAGCACTCCGTATCTTGATTGCCGACCCACACCATGCTCATCGAATCGTGCTGGAGCGCCTGTTCAATCAACAGGGCTATTTCCGGATTGTCCCCGTGAGCCATGTGCAAGAGTTGCTGACGCTGGTGGAGTACGGCAGCGAGCCCTTCGACCTGATTGTCGTCAATGCCGGGCTGGCAAGCGGGGCGTTGGACTTGCACGATTTTGTTATCTATAGCCCACAGGTTCGTCACGGGATGATTTACAACGCGCAACCGGCCAGCCTGTCGCCGGTGCCTGTCGCGCGCCGATCGAGCATGCACCTGAGCCAGGCGCCACTGCCTGACCTTGCCTCCCTGCGGCGCCTGATGGAGCGGGTCGACCCTCAAGCCAGTGAGTCGTTGCAACCGTGGACGCGTGCCCTCAGGCAGGGCCGTGGACGCTGAGAAAGACCGCTGGTCTGCACTGTCGGATCTGACAGGTGGCAGGACCTGGCGCTTGTGCAAGAGTCCGGTGCAGTCATGGCGCCGGTGCCGTTTGTAATGACCTGGGGAATTGCCTTGAAAGACGTGTTGATCGTGGATGACCACCCTGTCATACGAGGGGCGCTGCGGCTTATTTGCCAGAATGAGGCGTTCACCCACATCCGGGACGCCGGCGGCACGGCTGATGCCAGGGCCCTCATCAAGGAGTGCGCGCCGGACCTGGTGATCCTCGACCTGGTGATGAACGGTTTCGATGGCCTGGACCTGCTGGTCTGGATCATGGCCCAGTTCCCTGAATGCAGCGTGCTGGTGTTCACTTCCCAGGATGCGCAGCACTTCTGCAACCGCTGCATCTCGGCCGGGGCCCGAGGTTTTGTGACCAAGAAAAGCGACCTCAAGGAACTGACCAAGGCCATCCAGGCCTTGAAATCCGGTTATGCCTATTTTCCACAAATGTCCGTCAGGCTGGATTTTCAGCAACGCAGCGAACAGCAGGCCCTGGAAAGCCTCTCCGCCCGCGAGTTGTCCATCCTGCGCATGCTGGCCATGGGCATGCGCGGCAAGGACATCGCCGAAAGCCTGTTCCTGAGCCCAAAAACCGTCAGCACCTACAAGACTCGGCTGTTGGAAAAGCTCGGCCTGAAATCCTTGGTGGGGCTGTCGGAGTTTGCCAAGCGCAATCACCTTTGAATGAGTTACACCAAATAATGTGGGAGCGAGCCTGCTCTCTCCACAGTTTTTTGATCGCTGTTCTCTAAATAGAACGCTAAGGCCGGTTTTTGCAGTCTAGTGCTGCAAAGGTGTCGGTTCTAAGCTGTGTCCATTGAATCGCAGCGCCTGATTTTTGGAGACACAGCATGAAAAACATCATCGGCCTCTACACCAGTCCGCGGCCCCATTGGGTCGGCGATGGCTTCCAGGTTCGCACGCTGTTTTCCTATGACAACCTGGGCAAGCACGTCAGCCCGTTCCTGCTGCTGGACCACGCCGCCCCGACTGAATTCACGCCCACCACCGAGCGTCGTGGCGTCGGCCAGCACCCGCATCGCGGTTTCGAAACCGTGACCATCGTCTACCAGGGCGAACTGGAGCACCGTGATTCCACCGGCAGCGGCGGCAAGATCGGTCCCGGCGACGTGCAATGGATGACCGCCGCGTCCGGCATCATCCACGAAGAGTTCCACTCCGAAGCCTTCGCCCGGCAGGGCGGGTTCATGGAGATGGTCCAGTTGTGGGTCAACCTGCCTGCCAAGGACAAGATGGCCCCGGCCGGCTACCAGACGATCCTCAAGGGCGACATTCCGAACATCGCCCTGAAAGACAACGCCGGCAGTCTGCGCCTGATCGCCGGGCGCTTCGAAGGGCATCAAGGCCCCGCCAGGACCTTCACGCCTATCGATGTCTGGGACATCCGCTTGAATGCCGGGAAAAACCTCATTCTCGACCTGCACGAAGGCCACAACACCGCCTTGGTGGTCTTGCGAGGCTCGGTCCAGGCCAATGGTCGCGAACGGGTCGAGGCCGGGCAGATGGCCCTGTTCGACCGGGCTGGCGACCAATTGAGCCTGCAAGCCAATAACGACGCGGTGGTGCTGCTACTCAGTGGCGAGCCGATCGACGAACCCATCGTCGGCCATGGTCCGTTCGTGATGAACAGCGAGCAGGAAATCCACCAGGCCTTCAACGATTTCCACTCCGGGCGTTTTGGTCGGATGGAGGATTGAGGCGAAACAACAGCCACCCAGAACCCAGTGTGGGAGCGAGCTTGTGTGGGAGCGAGCTTGCTCGCGATAGCAGTCTGATAGTCGATGAGTCATTGGCTGATACACCGCAATCGCGAGCGAGCTCGCTCCCACAGGAGTTTTGTGAGGAGCTCTACAGCGTGGTCATTCTGTGCCAATCTTCGCCAATCGCCTTCCTGGAGCTGTCCCGATGCTGTCTCTGATCTCCGAGCACCCGCTGCTCTGTTCCCTGGCGCTGCTGGTGCTCGACCTGTTGATGTGGCGCCTGGTCAGTGCGGATCGGATCTATTGGAAAGTCGGCGCACGGCTGGTGATTTTTTCGCTGTTCAGCGTGCTGCTGTTCAACGAAGGCCTCAACCCCATGGTCCCGGCGCAGTGGGTCGAGGATGTGCCGCGGCACTTGGCCGCGACCGGCCTGCAGATCGCCTGGTGGCTGTTTGCCGCGCGAACCCTGACGGTGCTGATCGGCGCGGCGATGATGCAACGGGTCGGCCATACCGGGCGTTTGTTGCAGGACTTGCTCGGCGCGGTGATTTTCCTGATCGCCGTCATCGCCGCAATGGCCTACGTGCTGGATTTGCCGGTCAAAGGCGTGCTGGCGACGTCCGGCGCGATGGCGATCATCGTCGGTCTGGCCTTGCAGAGCACCCTCAGCGATGTGTTCTCCGGAATCGTGCTCAACACCACCAAGCCTTATCAGCTCGATGACTGGATTTCCATCGACGGCACCGAAGGCCGGGTCACTGACATCGACTGGCGAGCCACGCGCTTGCAGACCGCCCAGGGCAGCATGGCGGTGATTCCCAACTCGTTGGCGGCAAAGGCCAAGGTCATCAACTTCAGTCGACCCAGCGACGTCCATGGTTTGTCCATCAGTATCCAGGTCAGCCCTCACGCGCGGCCACAAACCGTGATCGACGCGTTGGAGCGGGCGATGATCGGCTGTCGTTCCTTGCTCGCCGTCCCGGCCCCCTGCGTGACGCTCAAAAGCAGCGGCAGTGGCGGGGCGGAGTACGAGATCAGCGGGTTCGTTGCCTCCATGGCCCAGAAGCGCACGGTGCGCAACCAACTGTTCGACCTGGCGTTCCGGCATTTGCAGGCGTCGGGCGTGAGCCTGTTGTCCACCAGTGAAAGCGCGGTGCCCCAGGAGGTGTCGCGACCCAGGGCCTTGCTGGAAAGCTCGAACATTTTCTCTACCTTGCGCCAGGACGAGAAAGATACCTTCAGCCAGAACATGACCCTGCAGACCTTCCGTGCGGGTGATGTGATCCTGGCGGCCGGGGAGGTCAGCGATCATCTGTTCATCATCGAGTCCGGGGTGGTCAGCGTGACCCTCATGCGCAACGGCCAGCCACTCGAGGGCGGGCGCATGGGGCCGGGGGAGGTGATCGGCGAAGCCGGGATCGTCGCCGAGCAGGCGGCGCTGGCGAATTTTTCCGCCAAGACTTTCTGCACCCTGTACCGCATCGAGAACAGCTACCTCAAGCCTTGCCTCGAAGCCCGTCGCGACATCAACGACGCGATGAAAAACCTGCTGGACGTACGCATGCACCTCGCCCAGAACCTGACCCGCGAAGCCCCCAAGCCGGTCGCCAAGAAACGCTTCCTGCAGTGGTTGCGCAATCGGGCTTGAACCGTATCTGAACGACAAGCACCGCTCCCTCGCTGTGTGGGAGCAGAGCTTGCTCGCGAAACCGGCGCCTCGATCTCTGAAGGACTGCATCGCACCCATCGCGGGCAAGCCTTGCTCCCACAATCCCCTCGCCACGATAGATTCGTGTTCTTCTCAAAGGATCAGCATCGGTCTCCCATTGGCCACCCGAACTTCCCAACAATTGGCTATTTGTACCGCGCCACTGCACGGCTAACGTAGCGCCACACCCAATTGTTCTGGAGTTCACCATGCAACCGCGCATCGATTTCTACACCGCGTCCCCTGACGCTTTCAAAGCCATGCTGGCCCTGGAAACCGCCGTCTCGAAGCTGGGCCTGGAGAAGTCCCTGCTGGAGCTGGTCAAGCTGCGCTCCTCGCAAATCAATGGCTGCGCCTTCTGCATCGACATGCACACCGCCGATGCCCGCAAGGACGGCGAGACCGAGCGTCGGCTGTACGCCGTGACTGCCTGGCGTGAAGCGCCGTTCTTCACCGGCCGTGAGCGCGCCGCTCTGGCCTGGACCGAAGCCCTGACCCGCCTGAGCGACACCCATGCCCCGGACGCGGACTATGCCCTGTTGAGCGAGCACTTCAGCCCCAAGGAAATGGTCGACCTGACCGTGGCGATCAACGCCATCAATGGCTGGAACCGCTTGGCAGTGGGCTTTCGCAAGATGCCTGAGGCGTAATCAGAAGAAAAATACCTGTGGGGGTGAACCTGTGGGGGCAAGCCTGTGGGAGCAAAGCTTGCTCGCGATGAAGACACCTCGGTCTCAAAAGGACCGCGTCATCTTCATCGCGGGCAAGCCTTGCTCCCACAGGTCCGTGGAGGCCTCAGACCTTCAACACTTTGCCACTGGCCGCCACCGCCACCAGCGATATCGCAATCAACCCGAAGGCAATGCTCAGGCTGCTGCCATGGGCGACGAAGCCGATCAGCGCCGGGCCGGCAAGGATGCCGGCATAGCCGATGGTGGTGATGGCCGGAACAGCGATGGCCTCTGGCATCAAGGTCTGTTTGCCGACGGCGGTGTAGAGCACCGGCACGATGTTCGAACACCCGGCGCCCACCAACGCATAACCCAGCAGCGCGGCTTGCCACATCGGTGCGAGGGTCGCCAACAGGAATCCGGCTGCCGCGATCGATCCGCCATAGATGATCACGCGTTTGGCCCCCAGGCGATGCACCACTGAATCGCCGGTCAGCCGGCCGACGGTCATGGTCAGCGCGAAGGCGGCATAACCGAGTCCGGCATAAGCGGTATCCACCGCGCGTTCGGTGGTCAGGAACACGGCGCTCCAGTCCAGCACCGCGCCTTCGGCCAGGAACACGATGAAGCACAGGATGCCGATAAACAGCACCACGCCGTGGGGAATGGCGAACGCCGGTCCCGAGCTTTCGCTGCCGTAGGGCAGCAGGTGCGGCGCAGCCTTGAACAACGCCACCAGCAGCACCCCATTGACCACCAGCGTCGCCCCCAGCGGCGAAAGCCCCAGGCCAAGCAGGGCACTCACACCCGCCGCGCCAATGATCCCGCCGAGGCTGAACATGCCGTGGAAACCCGACATCATGGTCTTGCCACTGGCCCGCTCGACAATCACCGCTTGCAGGTTCACGGTCGAGTCCACGGTGCCGAGCCCGGCGCCAAACAGGAACAATGCGGCCACCAGCCAGGGCAGGGAGGTCATCGTCGCCAGCAACGGCAACGCCAGGCAGATCAGAATCGTGCCGCCGCTAAGCACCCGCCGGCAGCCGAACCGCGCCGCCAGCGCGCCGGAAATCGGCATCGCCAGGATCGACCCGACCCCCAGGCATAACAGCAGCAACCCGAGGGTGCCTTCATCCAGGTTCGCCCGCACCTTGGCGTAAGGCACCAGCGGCGCCCAGGCGGCGATGCCGATGCCGGCGATGAGATAGGCGATGCGGGTGGACATCTGTTCCAGGCGTCCGGGAATAAAGGTGGGCGGGGGCGTAATGGCAGTCATGAAACGTCCTTGGCTTTCGGGCGGTGTGGTGCGGTGCGGCGGGTAGGGGCCTATGCTTGCATATCCACTGACCGCACTGCGACCCCAAGGTGCCGGCCAACGTGCAGGCTTTGCTCTCACAGCCTTTGCCAGCATAAAGTACCGGCCCCTGCTGGCTGATACCGGGTTTGGTCCATGACGAAGTTTTACGACGCGCGCGGCAATATCTATGGAGTCGTTTCACCGCAGCAGGTCCGTGACCACGGCATTGGTCTGCCCCAGTCAGCCGTCCAGGCTGCCCAGGCGCGTGAGTCCTGGTCAACGGCTGCCGTGCACGCGTTCTGCGCCTGGGCACCGGATGAGGCGCCGCCGGACGCCAAGGCCCATCGCAGTGACGGCCTGTTGATCGGCCCGTTCCAGAGCGAACCGCCTTTTGATCTGTTGATCGTCAACACCGACGGCACCCTGGCCGAGCGCAGCGGCAATGGCCTGACGATTTTCTCCCAGGCGTTGCAAGCGCAAGGTTTGATGCCAGGCGCGGGTGAGTGTGTGCTGCAGGTTCATCACGATAAACCCGACGGCTTGTCACCGTTGCAAACCTCGGTTCGTGCCGCTGAGTTCGACGGCGTTCAAGGCTTCTGGCTGGACCTGGGCAAACCGCTGTTCGGGGCCCAGGCTGTTGGCGCCCAGGAGGTCGAAAGCGTGATGTTCAACCAGTGCGATGTCAGCCGTGTGGCGGCGCTTCACCAGTTGAACCCAGCGTGGGGCCACAGCCAGTTAGTGAGTATCGGCAATCCTCATTGCGTGACGCTGGTGGCGGGTGTCGAGGCGTTGCCGGGCAATTCGCAGATGCGTGCTGCGGCGCTGTCGCAAAGCCTGACTCGGATTGCTTATGCGGCGCCCGGTGGGGCCGGCGTCCCGTGCCCGAGGGGGGTGAATCTGCAATGGGCCTGGCACGAAGCCGAAGGGCGAATCGCGGCCCGGGTGTTCGAGCGAGGTGAGGGACCCACGGCTTCCTCGGGCACCAGCGCCAGTGCCGTGGCCAGTGCGGCGTGGCGGGTGGGCTGGGTGCAGGCGGGGGCGGTGAGTGTGGTGATGCCGGGGGGCACTGCGCCGATTTTGCTGGAAGAAGAGGCGGGTGAGTTGGTGCGGGTCAGGCTGTTTGGGACGGCGCGGCTTGTGTCGTAGCGTTTTCTGGATGTTTTGCGGTGTGGCCGATGCCGTCTTCGCGAGCAAGCCCGCTCCCACAGTGGATCGGTGTTGGACACAACATTCATGTCCACTGAGGATCCCCTTGTGGGAGCGGGCTTGCTCGCGAAGGCGGCAGTACATCCAACCTGGATGCAACTGACCCACCGCTATTCAGTTCAACTGCTGCGCAAACTCCACCACCGGCATCTGCCGCTTCATCAGCACTTGGCCGTTGCGTATCGAGTAGAGCGGCAAGCCCTGGCTGCGGATCACTTCGTAGTCACTGTCCGCCGACAGGATCAGCAGGTTCGCCGGGCGCCCGGGTTCCAGGCCGTAGCGCTCGCCCAGGGCCATGGCCTTGGCGCTGTTGTCGGTGACCAGGTCCAGGGCGCTTTGCAGGTTGCGGTAGCCGAGCATGTGGCAGATGTGCAGCCCGGCTTCCAGCACCCGCAGGATGTTGCCGTTGCCCAGCGGGTACCACGGGTCGACGATGGAATCCTGGCCGAAGCACACGTTCATCCCGGCTTCGAGCAGTTCATTGACCCGGGTGACACCGCGGCGTTTGGGGAAGTTATCGAAGCGCCCTTGCAGGTGAATGCTTTCGGTCGGGCAAGAGACAAAGCTGATACCCGAGTGCCCGAGCAGGCGGAACAGTTTGGCGCAGTAGGCGTTGTCGTAGGAGCCCATGGCCGTGGTGTGGCTGGCGGTGACGCGCGCGCCCATGTCGCGGCTGCGGGCCTCTTCGGCGAGCACTTCGAGGAAACGTGAGTGCGGGTCGTCGGTTTCGTCGCAATGCACATCCACCAGGCAGCCGGTGCGCTCGGCCAGGTCCATGAGGAATTTCACCGAGCTGACGCCCTGGTCGCGGGTGTACTCGAAGTGGGGGATGCCGCCCACCACGTCGGCGCCCATGCGGATGGCTTCTTCCATCAGCTCGCGGCCGTTGCGATAGGACTCGATGCCTTCCTGGGGAAACGCGACGATTTGCATGTCGATCAGGTGACGGCTTTCCTCGCGCACCTCCAGCAGCGCCTTGAGCGCCGTAAGCTCGGGGTCGGTCACGTCGACGTGGGTGCGCACATGCTGGATGCCATGGGCGGCGAGGGCCTGGATGGTTTTCTTGGCGCGGGTCTTGGTGTCTTCCTCGGTGATGGTGGCCTTGCGTTCGCCCCAGCACTCGATGCCTTCGAACAGCGTGCCGCTCATGTTCCAGCGCGGTTCGCCGGCAGTGATGGTCGCGTCCAGGTGAATGTGCGGTTCAACGAAGGGCGGGACCACCAGGTTGCCGCCGGCATCGAGGTCTTCCGGGCCGAGGCTGGGTGCCTCGGTCTGGCGGGCGATGTTGGCGATCAGGCCGTTTTCCAGGTGCAGTTCATGCAAGCCTTCACGGTTACGCAGACGGGCGTTGATGATGTGCATCAGGCGAATCCTTTAGAGGTCTTGTAGGGGCGCATCAGCGGTGCGAGTACCCATTACGCTGATCAATAGCACATACGTTAGCGCGCCGGCAGCGATTCCTACCAGTGGCGCGACCCATGGCGAATTGAACGCCGCGACGGTGCCAACCCCATAGGCCAACAGCCCGGGCCAGTTGAACGCCGGCAGTTGCGCCTCGGCCAGGCGCGGATAACGACCACGCCAGCGGAAGAAGAAATCGGCCATGATTACCCCGCCGATGGGTGGGATCACCGTGCCCAGCAGGATCAGGTATGGCACCAGCAGATCGTACATGCCCAGCAGCGCCAGCAGCGTGCCGATCACCGCACCGCCCAGGGTTACGGTTTTGCGCCGGCGGGTGCGCAGCAGGTTGCAACCGGCCACGGCGAAATTGTAGATGGTGTTGTCCTGGGTGCTCCAGATGTTGAGCAGCAACATGGCCATCGCTGCCATGGCGAAGCCCTGCAACAGTAGCACCTCGACCACGTCCGGCTGTTGATAGACGATGGCCCCGTAGGCGCCGATCAGCACCATCAGGCCGTTACCCAGGAAGAAGCCGATCAGGCTCGCCAGCACCGCGACCTTCGCCGAACGGGAGAACCGCGTCCAGTTGGTCGCCTGGGTCGCGCCGCTGACGAAGGTGCCGAACACCAGCGTGATGGCGGTGGACCAGTCGAGGCTGCCCGTCGGCACTATCGCCAGCAAGCCGTCGAGGCCGCCGACCTTCACCGTCGCGACCCACATCGACAGCATCAGCAGCAACATCATGGCCGGCACGGCGATGTAGGAGAGGATTTCCAGCCCGCGATAGCCGATGTAGGCCGTGGCACAGAAGCCCAGGCCGAACAGCACCATCAACCCGAGCACGGTGCCCTCGCTCAATTCGAAATACTTGCCCAGCACCACCGCGGCGGTCGCCGTGCCCCAGGCGTACCAGCCAATCTGCGTGAGCCCCAGAATCAAGTCACTGAGCTTGCTGCCCACCTCGCCGAAACAGAAGCGGCCCATGAGCACCGAATTGAGCCCGCTCTTGAAGGCGATGTAGCCCAGGCCTGCGGCGTAGAGGCCCAGCAGCAGATTGCCGATGACGATGATCGTGAGCATTTCGGCAAAACCGAACGCCACCCCCAGCTTGCCGCCGGCAAACATGGTGGCGGTGAAAAAGGTGAAACCCAGCAGCACCATGGCCGTGGAGGCCAGGCCCTTGCGAGCGTGCATCGGGACTTCGCTCAAGGGATAGTCATTGCCCGGATCGTTCTGAGTCATGTGGCGGTCCTTGCGGATGAGGGATGTCGCAAGCGTGCAGCGGCCGTGCCAAGCGAGTGATCGCGAGGTTATTTATAGACAATCTTTGGGATTGGGTGGGCGAAGGGATCGAAAGCGGTGCGGCGGTGATTCAAGTTGGAACACAGCTCTCATTGCCGATGATCCAGCCTCCCACAGGGGGAATGCGGTGTGCTTCAGGTTGAGGGGGGCAACGCCAGGAATCGCAACACCGCCGCGACGATAGCCTCCGGCGCGTCTTCCTGGACCAGGTGCCCGGCGTTCGGAACAGGGTGGAACTGTGCACCTGGAATCAGCTTGTGCAGGGCCCGCCCGCGCTCGATGGGGATCCATTGGTCATCCTCGCCCCACAGTATCTGGGTCGGACAGCGTACGGTCGGGTACAGACCCTCGGCTTCGCGGGTATAACGCTCGTCCATCTGCGCAATCTGCCGGTAGAACGCCGCCTGGCCCGACTCGCCAAGCCACGGCTGCACGTAGGGCGCCAGCTCTGCGTCCGGGATGTCCCGTTTGATCGCGCCGCGGATATAGGTTGGCACGATCGCCCGCTGGATATAGTCGGGCAGGCCGCTGAACGCCGCTTCATGCTGGCGTACATGCTGGACAAAGGGTGAACCCCAGGGCGACAGGGCCACCGGGTCGATCAGGGTCAGGCTGCGGTAGTCCTTGCCATTGAGCAGGTGCGTGCGCAGGGCTGTGGCGCCGCCAAAGTCATGGGCCACCACGTCCGGGCAATCCAGGCGCCAATGCTCCAGCAGTTGGGCGAGCAGCTGGTTCTGCACGCCGAGGGACACGTCGGCATCGGGCTGCGCGGACTGGCCATACCCCAGCAGGTCGAAGTAATGCACCGTGTGAGTGGCGAAGAACAGCGGGGCGATGCGGTGCCACACGTAGGAAGAGAAGGGCGTGCCGTGGACAAACACCAGCGGCGGGCCATCGCCGTGGATGGCGTAGCGGATGGGGTGTCCGGTGAAGTCGTAAACCTGATCCAGCGGCCAGTGGGTCATGCTCGATACTCCCTGAAAATGGCTCAGGGGACCAAGCATAGGCCAATGCTGACGGGGTAGGGTAACCCCAATGGTGGCGCTAGATTTTGTGGGAGCAAGGCTTGCCCGCGATGCAGGCGCCTCGGTTCCAGAGAGACTGTGTCATCTTCATCGCGAGCAAGCTTTGCTCCCACAGGCGGACTCCCACAGGTTTATTCGCCGTGGTAGATGCAACCGCTGGTGCAGGTCTCATGGATGCGGATGGCGCTGAGTTCCGGCAGCAATGGCTTCAGTTCATTCCAGATCCACTTGGCCAGGACCTCGCTGGTGGGGTTTTCCAGGCCAGGAATGTCGTTGAGGTAGTTGTGGTCCAGGCGCTCGTAGAGCGGCTTGAAGATCGCCTTGATTTCCGAGAAGTCGCGAATCCAGCCCGTGTGCGGGTCGATGTCGCCGCTCAGGTGGATCGCCACCTTGAACGAGTGGCCGTGAAGGCGGCCGCACTTGTGGCCGTCCGGCACGTGGGGCAGGCGGTGGGCGGATTCGAAGGTAAACTCTTTGAAAATTTCCACAGGTTCGGGCTCTTTAGATATCGGTCGCGAGGCAGGCGGCGGAGTTTATCAGTTTGATAACGGCGTTGCGCGACCGTGCTGACTAAAGGGTCAGCAAACGCTCGCCCAACCCGCCGTTGGCCGTCAGCTCCAGGAACTCATCACCGAGCCGGCGGCTCTCGTCCATCGCCGTGCGCCAGTACTGGCGGCGGCTCGGGTCATCGCCCATGAAGCGCTTGAAGTCGTTGCGGTCTGGCAGTTTGCCGTAGGGCAGGCGCGCCAGGTATTCACGGGACGGCGCCAGCAACAGCACGTCTTGCAGGCGGTCGACGTTGCCCCGGCGCCACGGCAGGCCCTTGTCGAACCAGCCGGGAATGACCCGATCAGTGAAGTGTGGGTACAGCACGATGTCCTCGCCGCTGTACGGCAGGTCGAGGTGGTAGTCCAGCAAACCGCCGTCGCGGTAGGTGCCGGCACCGGCACCCGGCAGGTCGCGCACGCCTTCCATGACCATCGGGATCGAGCCTGAGGCCAGCAGGGCCTGGCGCAGGTTGCCGGCGGCCAACGGAACGAAGCGCGACGGAAAGTCATTCAACGGATGCAGGGGCGGGGCCAGGCGCGGGTCATGGATGATCAGCCGTTCGAAATGCCGCGACAGCCGTGCCCGGCCTCGCAGGTTGTCGGCGATCACCGACGACAAGCCCAGGCCCAGTCGGCCGCGATGATCCTGGGCCAGCAGGCCGTGGCTCTTGACCACCATGATGTTGAGCCGGTATTGCGGGTTATCGAGGATTGAAGCGTCGCGGCCGTCGAGCAAATCATCGAGCATGCGTTGCGAGCTCTGGCTGACCCCGGCCATGGTCACGCCTTTGGCGAAGCTTTGTTCGTTGTACAAGGTGCCCAGACGCCGGATTCCCTCGGCGGCGTCCGGCAGGCAGGCGCTGGCGAAGCGCCAGGCACCCACCGAGGCCCCGATCAGCGAGCGCTCCCGGGGCGCGGCGGGCAGCCATTCGCCGAACAGCGCCAGGTCCAGCCCCTGGATGCCCAGGGCCTTCGGACCGCCGGCAGCGCCCGGCAGGATGCCGACGTCGGCGGCGTTCAAGCCGGCCTGGCGAATCCGCCCGAATGCACGCGGGCCGGCCTTGAGGGTGAGCGCGGGAAACTTGATGTGGATGGCGGTCATACCGGTCTCGAATACGGGTAAGCGGCTGATTATAACGATACAAAACCCTGTGGGAGCGAGCTCGCTCGCGATGGCGGTGGAACTGTCACTTCAATGTCTACTGACTGCTATAGCGAGCAAGCTCGCTCCCACATTGATGTGGGTTCCATGATGGCGATTCAGTTTCAGTTAAGTTCATCCCGATACAGTCCCCCCCGCTGAAGATTATAAAAAGGAGACAACCCATGAACCGCCTGACTGCCTTTTTCATCGCGACCCTCATGGCCCTCGGCACGAGCCTGGCTCACGCACGAGACCTTGATGACGACGAAGCCCGCAAACTGCAAGACGCTGGTACCATTCTGTCCTTCGAAAAACTCAATGCCGCTGCCCTGGCCGAACACCCTGGCGCCACCTTGACCGATACCGAGCTGGACGAAGAGTACGGCAAGTACATTTACCAGGTGGATCTGCGCGACACGAAGGGCATTGAGTGGGATCTGGAATTGGACGCCACCAACGGCAAGGTGCTCAAGAATCATCAGGATACGTAATGAAGCTTAATCTGCGCGCCCATAGTCGATGGGCGCTGGCGCTGCTGGCGTTCTGTTCGCTGGCCGTGGCCCGGGACCTGGATCAGGACGAGGCCCTGCAACTGCGCCAGCAGGGTGTGATCTTGCCGCTGGAGCAACTGCTGCAACAGGCGCTGGACCTGCATCCCGGGGCCAAACTGCTGGAAGCCGAGTTGGAGGAAAAACACGGCGTCTATATTTATGAGGTCGAGCTGCTGGACACCGAGGGCGTCGTGCGCGAATTGGACCTGGAGGCCGCGACCGGCCGCTTACTCAAAGATAAGGAAGACTGATGCGCCTGCTTCTGGTGGAAGATCACGTGCCCCTGGCGGACGAACTGATGGCCGGGCTTGCACGTCAGGGCTACGCCGTCGACTGGCTCGCCGATGGTCGCGACGCGGTGTATCAGGGCAGCAGCGAACCCTACGACCTGATCATCCTCGATCTCGGCCTGCCGGGCGTGCCGGGGCTCGACGTGCTGGCCCAATGGCGTGCCGGCGGCCTGGCCACGCCGGTGCTGATCCTCACCGCACGCGGGTCCTGGGCCGAGCGCATCGAAGGGCTCAAGGCCGGGGCCGACGATTACCTGACCAAACCTTTTCATCCTGAAGAGCTGCAGTTGCGGATCCAGGCGTTGCTGCGCCGCTCCCACGGCCAGGTCAACCAGCCGACGCTGAAATCGGCCGGGTTGCACCTGGATGAGAGCCGCCAGTGCGTGGTCCGCGACGGCACCGACATCCAGCTCACGGCGGCCGAGTTCCGCCTGTTGCGCTATTTCATGCTGCATCCCGAGCAGATCCTTTCCAAAAGCCATCTCGCCGAACACCTGTATGACGGTGAGACCGAGCGCGATTCCAACGTGCTGGAAGTCCACGTCAATCACCTGCGGCGCAAGCTGGGACGCAGCGTGATCGAAACCCGTCGCGGCCAGGGTTACCTGTTCGGCGGGCAGGCGCAGTGAGATCCATCCAGCGGCGCCTGAGCCTGGGGCTGATCGGTGTGATGGTGGTGGTCGGCCTGGTCCTGGCACAGACCAGTCTGTGGCTGTTCGAGCTGGGCTTGCAGCGTTACCTGGAAGCCGGGCTGCGCAACGACAGCGAAAACCTGCTGGTGGCCCTGGTGCGCGGCCCGCAGGGTTTGCAGTTGGATGAGCGACGCCTGTCGCCGGCCTATCTGCGGCCGTTTTCCGGGCACTATTTCCGCATCGATTTTGCCGATGTGCACTGGCGCTCCCGTTCCCTGTGGGACCAGGAATTGCCCCGGCTCGACCACCCGGGCCTGCACAGCAACCTGCAACTGGGGCCTGAGGGCCAGAAGCTCTTGGTGCTGCGCACCGACTATCGACGGCTGGGCCAGGCGATTTCCATCAGCGTGGCCCAGGACTACACACCGGTGCGTGACAGCTTCCGTCGAATGCAGCAGATCGGCCTCGGGCTGGGGTTGGCGGGGTTGCTGTTGATTCTGTTGCTGCAACGCATCACCGTGCGCCGCGCCTTGCGTCCGCTGGACCGGGCGCGGGAGCAGATTGCCCAGTTGCAGCGCGGGCAGCGTTCGCAACTCGACGAACAGGTGCCACGTGAGCTGGAACCGCTGGTGGCGCAAATCAATCATCTGCTGGCCCACACCGAGGACAGCCTCAAGCGTTCGCGCAACGCCCTGGGCAACCTCGGCCATGCCTTGAAGACCCCGCTGGCGGTGCTGCAAAGCCTGGCGTCGAACGAGAAGCTCGATCCGTATCCCGAGTTGCGCAAACTGTTGCTCGAGCAACTGGAGCAGGTCCGCCAGCGCCTGAACCGGGAACTCAACCGCGCCCGCCTGTCCGGCGATGCCTTGCCCGGCGCGCACCTGGACTGCGACGCCGAGCTGCCGGGGTTGCTGGCCACACTGAACATGATCCACGGCGAACACCTGCACCTGAGCTACGTCGCCCCGCCAGGCCTGCACCTGCCGTGGGATCGTGAAGACCTGCTGGAACTGTTGGGCAACCTGCTGGACAACGCCTGCAAATGGGCCGATGCCGAAGTGCGCCTGACCATGACCGAGACAGCCGACGGGTTCAGCCTGGCCGTGGAAGACGACGGCCCGGGCATCCCCAAGGATCGCCGCGACCAGGTGTTCAGCCGCGGCACGCGGCTGGATGAACAGACCGATGGACACGGCCTGGGCCTGGGCATCGTGCGGGACATCGTCGACACCTGGGGCGGCCTGCTGGCGTTGGACGACAGCGAGTGGGGTGGGTTGAAGGTGGTGATCGAGTTGCCCAAGCGCTGACAGCTATTCATGGCACCGCCTGTATGTGGGGCGAACCTGTGGGAGCAAGCTTGCTCGCGATAGCATTTTTAAAGCCAGCACAGGTGTTGTAGGTGACAACGTCATCGCGAGCAAGCTTTGCTCCCACAAATCCCCCTCATACAGGGGGGCGAGACTTGAAAACCCGCCCCACGGCCCTTGCAGCTTGCCGCCGCTTGCTGCAAAGTCGCGACCTTTTTGTCCGGTGGCTTTCCATCGCTGTGCTTTGAGGTAATGATGATAAATGCAGTAATTGCCGCGGTTGGCGTCATGCTGGTGCTCAGCCTGGCCCGCGTGCATGTGGTGATCGCGCTGATTATCGGTGCGTTGGTGGGTGGCCTGACGGGTGGCCTGGGAATCGAGGCAACGCTCAAGGCGTTCAACGCCGGCCTGGGTGGCGGTGCGACAGTGGCGTTGTCCTACGCCTTGCTCGGTGCCTTCGCCGTGGCGATTGCCAAGTCCGGCATGGCCCATGCCCTGGCGGACAAAGCCCTGGCCCTGGTGGATCGCCAGGATGCCGCGGGTGGCACGGGCGTCAAATGGGTGTTGATCGGTCTGCTGGGAACGGTCGCGATCGCCTCCCAGAACATTTTGCCAATCCACATCGCCTTCATCCCGCTGCTGGTGCCACCGCTGCTCTATGTGCTGACCAAGTTGCAGTTGGACCGCCGGTTGATCGCCTGCGTCATGACCTTCGGCCTGATCACGCCCTACATGTTCCTGCCGGTGGGCTTCGGCAATATCTTCCTCAACGAAATCCTCCTGGCCAACATCGCCCGCAGCGGTGTGGACGTCAGCGGCATCAACGTCACCCATGCCATGGGCATTCCGGCGTTGGGCATGGTGTTTGGCTTGCTGCTGTCGTTGTTCTCCTACCGCAAGAAGCGCGTCTACGACCTGAAGAAGATTGCCCGGGTCGAGCAAGTGGCTGTGCGCTATAACCCGCTGAGCCTGATGGTGGCCGGGCTGGCGGTGGCGGCGGCGTTCGCGGTGCAGTTGCTGGTGGACTCGATGATCATCGGTGCCCTGGTCGGGTTCCTGATTTTCTCGCTGTCGGGGGTGGTGCGCTGGCGCGAGACTGACGACCTGTTCACCGAAGGCATGAAGATGATGGCGATGATCGGCTTCATCATGATCGCGGCCTCAGGCTTCGCCGAAGTGATGAAGGCCACCGGTGAAGTCCAGAGCCTGGTGGAGTCTTCGGCGGCCTGGATTGGCCACAACAAGGGCATTGGCGCGCTGATGATGTTGCTGGTGGGGCTGCTGGTAACCATGGGCATCGGCTCGTCGTTTTCCACGGTGCCGATCCTGGCGACGATTTTCGTGCCACTGTGCCTGCAACTGGGCTTCAGCCCGCTGGCGATCGTCTGCATCGTCGGCACTGCCGGCGCCCTGGGCGATGCCGGCTCGCCAGCCTCGGACTCGACCCTGGGCCCGACCTCGGGCCTGAACATCGACGGCCAGCACCATCACATCTGGGACACCGTGGTCCCGACCTTCATCCACTACAACCTGCCGCTGCTGGTGTTTGGTTGGGTGGCGGCGATGGTCTTGTAACCTCAATACCGAGTTACCTCAATCGCGAGCAAGCTCGCTCCCACAGTGGATCGGTGTGAACACAAGAGTTGTGGACACCACCAATCCACTGTGGGAGCGAGCTTGCTCGCGAAGGGGCCCTCAAGATCGACCCTTCTCTTAGACCCTGTTCACCTTGTCCTACAGTTTTGCCGCGCGGTGCCGTTAATACAGCTAACCACGCCAATAACACCAACAAGAGTGAACAGCATGCGCCTGAGCCTGAAGGCTAAAGTCCTGTCCCTTGCGATACTGCCGGTATTGCTGTCCGCCGTGATCATCAGCCTGACCACGGCTTTCATCTTGAAGGAGCAAGCTAGCAAAGAGGTCCAGCAAACCCGCGAGCGCCTGCTCAGCGAGGCCAAGGCCACGCTGCAGAACTACGTAGCGGTGGGCCTGACCGCCATCAAGCCGCTCTACGATGCCGCCGCGCCTGGCGATAATGAAGCGCGCGCCCAGGCGATCAAGCTGCTGTCGAACATCAGCTACGGCAAGGATGGCTATTTCTTCGGCTACGACTCCGAGACCATTCGTCTGTTCAAGGCCAACAGCCCCGATGGCGTGGGCAAGAGTTTCAAGGACAACCGCGACCCGAACGGTGTCTACGTCAACCGCGACCTGGTGAAAGTCGCCAAGGACGGGACTCACTACCTCGAATACAGCTCGCCGTTGCCCGGCAGCAAAGACCTGGTGCCCAAACTTGGCTACACCGAATACCTGTCCAAGTGGGACCTGGCAGTCGGTAGCTCGGTCAACCTGGACGGCATCGAAGCCCAGGTCGCGCTGGTGGAAACCAAGGTCCACGATCGCCTGCAAGGCGTGATATTGAGCATCGTCGGGATCGCCGCGGTGGTGTTGCTGGTGATTGCGGTGGTGGGCCTGGTGCTCGCCAACACGATCCTGCGGCCGCTGCACCTGATGAAAGACAACCTCGACGACATCGCCGCGGGCGAGGGCGACCTGACCCGTCGGCTGACCATCACCAGCCAGGACGAGCTCGGCCAACTGGCCGGTTCGTTCAACCGCTTCGTCGACAAGATCCACGGCCTGGTGCGGCAGATCACCGACATGACCTCGCAACTGACCGGCCTGGTGACGCAAGTCTCCGAGCAGGCCCAGCGCTCCGAGCAGGCCATGGAACGCCAGCGCCACGAAACCGATCAGGTCGCCACGGCGATCAACGAGATGTCCTCGGCTGCCCAGGAAGTCGCCCGCAGCGCCCAGGGCGCCGCCGTCGCGGCCCAGCAGACCGACGAGGAAGGACAATCGGCCAAGCGCGTGGTGGCCGGCAGCATCCAGCAGATTCATGCGTTGGTGAACGATATCCGCAGCAGTGGCGTGTCCCTGGACAGCCTGCAGCAGGACGTGGCTTCGATTGTCAGCGTGCTTGGGGTGATTCGTTCGATTGCCGAGCAGACCAACCTGCTGGCTCTCAACGCCGCCATCGAGGCCGCGCGTGCCGGCGAGGCGGGGCGTGGGTTTGCGGTGGTGGCCGATGAAGTGCGGGCCCTGGCCAGCCGGACCCAGCAGAGCACCCAGGAAATCCAGGGCATGATCGATCGCTTGCAATCAGGCACTCATGCGGCGGTGGAAGCGATGCGCCGTTCCAGTGAGGCTGGCGAGGGCACTTCGGAACGGGCCAACGAGGCGGGTGCCTCCCTGGACACCATGGCGCAGTTGATCGGCACCATCAACTCGATGAACGCCCAGATCGCCAGCGCTGCCGAAGAACAGACCGCGGTGGCCGAGGAAATCAACCGCAGCGTGCATCAGATCGCCGTGGCCGTGGACAGCGTCGCCGACGAAACCCAACTCGGCGCCCAGACCTCCCGCAGCCTGGCCGACCTGGGCCAGCGCCTGGGCAAGCTGGTAGGACAGTTCCGGATCTGATCCCATCGCGGCAGGAGCTGCCGAAGGCTGCGATCTTTTGCTCTCGATCCAGATGTTTTCACCTGGGCAACCGGGTCTTATCGAGAAAGAAGGATCGCAGCCTTCGGCAGTTTCTGCCGTGCTTCACAGGTGCAAACCGCTACAAAACCCTGTGGGAGCGAGCTTGCTCGCGATAGCGTTGGATCAGCCAACATTCATTTGGCAGACGCACCGCCATCGCGAGCAAGCTCACTCCCACAGGGGCTATGGCTCACGCACATCGCGCATCAACAACCCAAACCGCAGATCCACCGCATCCGGAATCGGCACGTACACCACGTGCCCATCCCCCGGTGCCACCTCGATGCCCTGGCCTTTGACGTTCTGCAACTGATGCAGGTCGAAGTGGAAATTACCCTTGGGGGTCATCAGTTCCATGTGATCGCCCAGGCCAAAGCGGTTCTTCACCCGTACTTCGGCCAGGCGTTCGCGCCGTTCGCCGGTCAGTTCGCCGACGAACTGCTGGCGCTCCGACACCGAACTGCCGTTCTGGTAGTTCTGGTATTCGTCGTGCACATGGCGCCTTAGAAAACCTTCGGTGTAGCCGCGCTGGGCCAGGGACTCCAGGTCGGTCATCAGGTTGCGATCAAATTCCCGGCCGGCCACCGCGTCATCGATGGCCTGGCGATACACCTGGGTGGTGCGCGCGCAATAGAAGTGCGACTTGGTCCGCCCTTCGATCTTCAGCGAATGCACGCCCATGCGCGCCAGGCGCTCGACGTGCTGCACGGCTCGCAGGTCCTTGGCATTCATGATGTAGGTGCCGTGCTCGTCCTCGAAGGCCGGCATGGATTCTCCCGGGCGGTTGGCTTCCTGAAGCAAAAACACCTGGTCGGTGGGCGCGCCAAGGCCCAGGGTCGGCTCGGGTTGATAGGTCTGCACAATGTCGCCCACAGCGTTTTCCACCGCCGGTTGCGCCGAATATTTCCAGCGACAGGCATTGGTGCAACTGCCCTGGTTGGCGTCGCGCTTGTTCAAATAGCCGGACAGCAGGCAGCGTCCGGAATAGGCCATGCACAGCGCGCCGTGGACGAACACTTCCAGCTCCATGGCCGGCACCTGCTCGCGGATCTCGGCGATTTCCTCCAGGGACAGTTCCCTGGAAAGGATGATCCGACTCAAGCCCTGCTGCTGCCAGAACTCGACGCTCGCCCAGTTCACCGTGTTGGCCTGCACCGACAGGTGAATCGGCATCTGCGGGAAATGCCGGCGCACCAGCATGATCAGCCCCGGGTCGGACATGATCAGCGCGTCCGGCGCCATGGCGATCACCGGTTCGAGGTCTTTGAGGAAGGTGCGCAACTTGGCGTTGTGCGGGGCAATGTTCACCACCACGTAGAAGCGCTTGCCCATGGCCTGGGCCTCGGCAATACCCAAGGCCAGGTTCGCATGGTCGAATTCGTTGTTGCGCACCCGCAGGCTGTAGCGCGGCTGACCGGCATACACCGCATCGGCACCGTAGGCGAAGGCATAGCGCATGTTTTTCAGGGTGCCGGCGGGAGCCAGTAGTTCGGGGGCGGCGAGGGTCATGATGGCGTCGGATCGCAAAAGGCGGCGAGGGTAGCCCATGCTCGGCCAGGCCATATTGATCTGGATCAAAGGCACAGGGCAAACGCGAAGGCACTCCGGCGCGTCCTGGCGGACTAATGTTTATCCCGCCTTTGGACATGGAAAGCTGATGAATCGAAAGATGCTGCAAAACAAAGCCCAGATGTTGCTCCTGGTGCTGGTCACCATCGCCTTCATCTGGATTCTGCTGCCGTTTTACGGCGCGGTGTTCTGGGCGGTGATCCTGGGCATCGTCTTTGCGCCGATGCAGCGCCGCCTGCAGTTGAAGTTCGGCTGGCACCGCAATGTCACTTCGTTGTTCACGTTGAGTATCTGTGTGGTCTGCGCGATCTTGCCGGTGATCATCATCAGTACGTTGTTGGTCCAGGAAGGCGCGGCGCTGTACAAGAGCCTGGAAAGTGGAGAACTGGACATTGCCGATTACCTGGCCCGCTTCAAGGATGCCTTGCCGCCGTACTTTCAGCACCTGCTGGACCGCTTCGGCCTGGGCAACCTGAACGGCTTGCGCGACAAGATCGTCAAGAGCGCGATGCAGGGCAGCGAGTTCTTCGCCACCCAGGCCTTCAGCTTCGGGCAGGGGACCTTTCAGTTCCTGGTCAGCTTCTTCGTGATGATCTACCTGCTGTTCTTCTTTCTGCGCGACGGCGCGGAGCTGGTGCGCAAGGTGCGCACGGCCGTTCCCTTGGCGGAACACCAAAAGCGCCGCCTGCAGTTGAAATTCAACCGGGTGGTGCGCGCCACGGTGAAAGGCAACCTGCTGGTCGCCATCAGCCAAGGCGCGCTGGGGGGGCTGATCTTCTGGATCCTGGGGATTCCGACGGTGTTGCCCTGGGCGGTGCTGATGGCGTTCCTGTCGTTGTTGCCAGCGGTGGGGGCGGGCCTCGTCTGGGCGCCGGTGGCGGTGTATTTCCTGCTCTCGGGGGCGATCTGGCAGGGCGTGGTACTGACGCTGTTCGGGGTGTTCGTGATCGGCCTGGTGGACAATTTCCTGCGCCCGATCCTGGTGGGCAAGGACACCAAGATGCCCGACTACATGGTGCTGGTCTCGACGCTGGGCGGGCTGGCGGTGTTCGGGCTCAATGGCTTCGTGATCGGGCCGCTGATCGCCGCGCTGTTCATGTCGAGTTGGGCCCTGTTCGTCGAAACCACGCCGCGGGTGCAATTGCCTTAGGCTTTGTATGAAAAGTCGCGCAGGCACTTTTCGTATAAAGCCTAGGCGCTCAGCAGGTACGGGCCGATACGTTGCGACAGGGCCTGGGCGGCGGGCAGTGAAGTCAGCGGGCCGCTGATGGTCACGCCGTCTTGCACCAGATACCAGCAGGCCAGCAACCCGAGCTCCCGGAGTGGGGCGGGGACAGCGCTGCCAATGACAGACATGATTTGAACCTTGGGCATGGGAAACCTCCATCAATCGATGGGGTTACCTTACGACTCAGTGGGGGTAACGAAAAATCAACCGGCTCAATAGTAGGAATCGATGCCGCTCAATCGACGACCAGATCGAGCATGTGCACCACTTCCTGCTCGTTGAGCAGGCCCTTGCGCACCAGGTTTTCCGCCAGCAGGGAAAGGAACTTGGCGCTGCGGTGGCCTTCCAGTTGCTTGAGTTCGGTCAGCACGTTGTACACCTTGCTGGAGGTGCACAGGCCGACGATACGATGAGGGTTTTGTGTGGGCATACCTTCGTCCTTGTTTTTATGAAGCTGTTGTTGGCGGACAGAGCCAGTTTGCGGCCCGGTCATGACGCTCATGTGACAGCTTGGGTTGTTGGAAAAAAAGAAAGCAGGATCCGGACCATAATGCCTTTTTGGCGCCGGATTATTGTTCCGGCAGCGACCTCGGGCAGGCATATATGGCCATCGAATTGCTTTTTTACCCATAAAAAGGGATGCGTTTTGAGTATCGAACGCCATGTGTTGTTCTATTTTTTGCTCAGCGCATTGGCCAGCCGCCGCATGGCCGCTTCGATTTCATGGGCGGTCAAGGACGAGTACCCCAATAGCCAACCTTGTTTCTTTTCTTCGCCGGCGTACAGCCGGCTGAGGCCGGGCAGCTGTACACCCGCACTGGCCGCTTGGCGGAGGGTCTTTTCCTCCGACCAGCCATCGGCCAGCAGGCAGGGAATCTGCAGCCCGCCTTGTGGGCGCAAGGCGGTAACGATTCCGTCCAGGTGCTTGCCAATGGCATCGAGCAGGGTGGTACGGCGTCCGGCGTAGAGTTTGCGCATGGCCCGGACATGGGCGTTGTAGTGACCGTCTTCCATGAAGCGTGCCAGGGTCAACTGAAGGATCTGTGGTGTGTGGCCGTCCATGATGCTGCGCGCGTAGGTGAAGGCTTTGACCAGTTCGAAAGGCAGCACCATGTAACCCATTCGCAACCCCGGATAGAGGGTTTTGCTGAAGGTGCCGAGGTAGATCGTGCGCTGGTATTTGTCCAGGCCTTGCACGCATGCGGTCGGCAGCCCGTCGTAGTGGAACTCGCTGTCGTAGTCGTCCTCGATGATCCACCTGCCGTGCTCGGTCGCCCAGTTGATCAGCTCGAGTCGGCGTTCCAGCGGCAAGGTTGCCCCGGTGGGGTATTGATGCGAAGGCGTCACATAGACGCAACTGGCGCCGCTGCGGTCTGCCCGCAGCAGGTCTGTGCGTATGCCCAGTGCATCGACGTCAATGGGCACGACCTTGGTCTCTGCCGTTTCAAAGGCCTTCCTGGCGCCGTAGTAGCCCGGGTTTTCCAGCAGGATTGGTTTGCCGGCATCCACGAGCAACTGCGCGCACAGAAACAGCGATTGGCGAGTGCTGCTCAACACCAGGATCTGCTCGGGGGAACATTTGGCCCCGCGTTCGAGGTTCAAGTAGGTGGCGATCGCCTTGCGCAGAGGCTCGGCGCCTTGCGGGTCGCCGTGCAGCAGGATGTTACCCCGGTAGTCCTTCATGACCTGGCGTTGCAGGCGTTCCCATAGATCGGTGGGGAAGGTGCGGGTTTCCGGCAGCCCTGTGGCAAAGGCCTTGATGACCTGTTGATCGGCCACGCCACCACTGTCGAAAATCATCCGGCCACGCCGGCTCAAGCCCGATCCTGGCGTCGCCTCGCTGCGCTGGGTGTCTTGCAATTTCCTATGCCGGCGCGCAGCCCCGCGCAACTCGGTGCCAACCGTCTCGGATACATAGCTGCCCGAGCCCTCGCGCCGCACGATGAAGCCATCCCGGTGCAACTGCACATAGGCGTTCTCCACCGTGTCACGGGCAACGCCCAGCGTCTTGGCCAGGACCCTGGTTGCCGGCAGTTTCAGGCCTGCGTCAAGGGCGCCATCGAGGATCAGTGCACGCAGGGCGCGCTGAATCCGCTGATGCAGATCCAGCATCTGAAATTCGGCATCGTTGAGTCGCATCTTCAGCGTTTCGAGCTCGAAGGTTTTTGCCATGCGGTCTGCTCTATATGAATAAATTGGCCTGCTTTGGCAGGCCATTTTATCCGTAGACTCTGTCCATCGCTATTGCCCGCGAAGGAGTCGCCAACCCATGCAAGTCTCTATTGAAGAGGTCACCCAAGCCCTGCACGAGTCCCATGGCCGCTACCCACAGGCCAACAGCGTCGAGGACTTTCGCCGCAATCTGGCGGCAGTGCAGCAGCGCATTTCCAGCGCCTGCCAGCGTGTCGGTCGTGATCCGGCGAGCGTGCGCCTGCTGCCGGTGAGCAAAACGTTTGATGAAGCACACCTGCGCCTGGCCTACGTCGCAGGCTGCCGGCTACTGGGCGAGAACAAGGTGCAGGAAGCGCAGCGCAAATGGGAAGCCATGGCTGATCTGACTGACCTGCAATGGTCGATCATCGGCCACCTGCAAACCAACAAGGTCAAGCAAGTGGCTCGTTTTGCCAGCGAGTTCCAAGCGCTGGACAGCCTGCGTGTGGCCGAGGCGCTAGACCGTCGCCTGCAAGTCGAGGGGCGGCGGATGGATGTGTTCGTCCAGGTCAATACCTCGGGGGAGGTCAGCAAGTACGGCTTGCCGCCCGAGGCGGTCGCGGCCTTTTTGCGTGCGCTACCTGCGTTCTCGACGCTACGCGTGCGCGGCCTGATGACACTGGCACTGTTCTCGGCCGACGTCGCCCGTGTCCGCCCTTGTTTCGTGCGGCTGCGCGAACTACGCGAGCGCCTGCGCCAGGACGCCCCGGTCGGTATCGGGCTGGAGGAACTGTCCATGGGCATGTCCGGCGATTTCGAAATCGCCATCGAAGAAGGGGCGACCGTGGTGCGTGTCGGTCAGGCCATCTTCGGTGCACGCGCCATGCCGGACGCCTATTACTGGCCTACGGCCGATGCCCGGCCGGCCAGTCACGACTAGTCCGAGCCGACGGAGCCGCTCGGGCAGACTGCTGCCATCGCTGATCGTCAGGCAGTGCGCCCGTCTCATTTTCCCCATCCACAGGACCCTATCGTCATGTACGACTCATCCCTGACCCTTGAAACGTTCGACGCCGAGCTATGTGAGGCGATTCACAACGAAGAATGCCGCCAGGAAGATCACGTCGAGTTGATCGCCTCCGAGAACTACGCCAGCCCATTGGTGATGGCGATTCAGGACTCGGTATTCACCAACAAGTACGCCGAAGGTTACCCGGGCAAGCGCTACTACAGCGGTTGCGAGTATGTCGACGTGGCTGAGCGCCTGGCCATCGAGCGGGTCAAGGTGCTGTTCGATTGCGATTACGCCAACGTCCAGCCTCATGCCGGGGCCCAGGCCAACGCCGCTGTGTTCCTGGCACTGCTCAATCCTGGCGACACCGTGATGGGCATGAACCTGGCCCAGGGTGGTCACTTGACTCACGGCAACCCCTCCAATTTCTCCGGCCGTCATTACAAAATCGTTCCCTACGGTCTCGACCCGCAGACGGGGTTGATCGACTACGACGAAATGGAACGCATCGCCCTTCAAACCCGGCCGAAGATGTTGATCGGTGGTTTTTCCGCTTATTCGCGGTACAAGGACTGGGCACGCATGCGGGCCATTGCCGACAAGGTCGGAGCGATTTTCTGGGTCGACATGGCCCACGTCGCCGGTCTGGTGGCAGCGGGTGAGTATCCGAACCCGTTGCCCCACGCCCATGTGGTCACCAGTACGACCCACAAGACCCTGCGTGGCCCACGGGGCGGGGTGATCCTGTCCAAGGGACAGGACGATACGTTTTACAAGAAGCTCGACTCGGCGGTGTTCCCTGGTGTCCAGGGCGGTCCGTTGATGCACCAGATCGCGGCCAAGGCCGTTGCCTTCAAGGAAGCGTTGGCGCCCGGGTTCAAGACCTATCAGAAGCAGATCGTGATCAACGCCCGGGCCATGGCTGCCGTGTTGCAGCAGCGTGGCTACAGGATTGTCTCCGGGGGGACCGACAACCACATGATGTTGATCGACCTGTCCGACAAGCCTTACACCGGCAAGGACGCCGATGCCGCCCTGAGTAATGCCTACATCACGGCCAACAAAAACTCGGTGCCCAACGACCCCCGTTCACCGTTCGTAACCTCAGGGCTGCGCATCGGCACCCCGGCAGTGACCACTCGCGGGTTTGGAGTGCCAGAGTGCGAGCAACTGGCAGGTTGGCTGTGTGATGTGCTTGACGCGCTGGAATCCGGCGGCAGCGAGCAGGTTGCGCATCATGTGCGCGAACAGGTGGTGGCGCTGTGTCGTCGTCATCCTGTATATCGGCAGCGCTAAAACGAAAAAACCCGCCATAAGGCGGGTTTTTCGGGGGGGGCAGAGATTTTGAAAGCTTTCTCTGGACCCTTTGTCTGGCTCCACGACCTGGACTCGAACCAGGGACCCAGTGATTAACAGTCACTTGCTCTACCAACTGAGCTATCGCGGAATGGCGCGTATGTTACTGATTGGAAAAGAGAAGTCAAGCGTCCATTGCCGGACGGCGCATTCCTGGTGCCCTTTGACGGTCAATCAACGATTGGCAGTTACCGCCAGGGCAGGAGAGGACTACCATGGTCGCCCGGAAGTGGCAGGATGCACTGCCGGCCATTCGCCGACATTAAGGTACGCGCCATGAACCACCTGTTACCCCTTCTCAGTGCCCGCCGCGCCGAGGTGCTCTTGTGAGTACCGCCCAGATCAGCTTGCCCAAGGGCGTGGGGCCTCATGCCGAGAAACTGTACGACGCCATCACCCAGGCCAGCACCGCCGAAGAGTTGAACCGCGCCGGTGGCAAGGCCGAGGGCTTTGTCCTGGGGCTGGAAAGCACCAAGGCGATCAAGAGCCAGGTGGCCGAGTCGTTGTATGTCATCTATGACGATGCGGCGAGCCAGCGGGCGGCGGAGTTGTAGCCTCGGCCCAGGTTGGGTGTGCAACTCAAAAAAACGGGAAGCCAAGGCTTCCCGTTTTTCATCCAGCGCCGAGGGCGTCAGATCACCTGGACGATGGCCTTGGTCACCGCATCGATGTTGTTCTGGTTCAGCGCGGCCACGCAGATGCGGCCGG
>Ga0065714_10002264_pt1 | contig 49232 bp, 32 predicted proteins | sample MisRhiReplicate2_FD_59101 | JGI IMG/M metagenome (GOLD analysis project Ga0065714, IMG submission 59101) | Miscanthus rhizosphere microbial communities from Kellogg Biological Station, MSU, sample Rhizosphere Soil Replicate 2: eDNA_1 v2... | ecosystem: Host-associated > Plants > Roots >...
CTATAGCAACCATGGGAGAATTTGACAACAAAGAGAGAGAAGAGGTTTTTTCAAAGAAAGTAAGAGCTGGTAAAAGAACTTATTTTTTCGACGTAAAAGCAACAAGATCAGGAGATTACTACTTAACATTAACCGAAAGTAAAAAAAGACTTGAAGATGGCGTTTTTGTAAAACACAAAATCTTTTTATACAAAGAAGATTTCGAGAAATTTGCTGAAGGATTAAATGAGACTGTTGATTACATTAAAAATCACCAGGAAGTAGTAGAAAAACGTTATGAATACTCTGAGAACCACGAAGGAGCCGGAACGAGAGTTCAAAATGACGACTTTTCATTTTAAGAAAAATATTAAAAAAACGCCCTGTTTGCTAAATGCGAACAGGGCGTTTTTTATTGGGGGTGTTTCTGAAAAGGTAAGGCCGTCATTTCCAAAAGGCGAGCCTAATCTCAAGCATACAACATATCAGACTCTCCTCAGACTCTGTTAGACTATCGGCTAATCAGAGCCCTTCTTAACTCACAACATAGTTACAGATTACTCTCTTATTAAATAATCAATTAAGCGAATAGATCCAACACTGGCTTACCCAAACCATCTGGCGTAGTATAAAACGGCCTTTTTTCCACTAAATAATTAGTATCCGGCGAAATACCAAGTGCATGATAAATAGTTTGATGAACCTGATCTATCACTATTGGGTTCTCTATGGTTTTACATGGCCTTTCGTCGGCTGTTTTACCGTACACACTTCCTTTTTTTATACCGCCGCCAAACATCAGCATTGAGCCTCCTTCAGTAAAATGACGGTGCATACCATAGTTTTTTATATCCTGGATGATATCAGGCTGCTCTACCTGCTCTTGTACTTTAGCATCCGGACGGCCTTCGACCATCATATCTCTGCTAAACTCGCTTGCAAGAATTACCAGGGTACGGTCTAATCTACCACTCTTCTCTAAATCTTTAATTAGCTGAGCTATAGGGCCGTCTATCTGCTTTTTCATATCTATCAAACGGGTGTAGCCATTATCATGAGTATCCCAACCTTTAAACGGCTCGTATTCAGTCGTTACGCTAATAAATCGGGCGCCTTGTTCTGCAAGTCTGCGCGCCATCAGGCAGCCTAATCCAAACTTGCCGGTATTGTAAATATCATAGCTTTCCTTAGGTTCCTGACTCAGGTCAAAAGCTTTAGCTTCAGGAGATTTTAAAAGGATATAAGCCTGCTCCATTGATCTTTTTAAAGATTCCTTCTGATAATCACTACCATATTCGCCCAATGGGCTTTTGCTGATCAGATCGTAATATAGTTTATTTCGTTTTTCAAATCTGCTCGACGACATACCTACCGGTGGCTGTACGCTTTCTAGTCCGGCAGAAGGATCTGGGATTAAAAATGGTCCAAATTCATTGCCTAAAAACCCTGCGGTATGGAAAGCTTTCAGCTCTTCGCCCTCTCCTAGTGTAAAACGTTGTCCTATATCTATAAAAGCAGGAATTACCGGATTCAACGGACCTAATTCCTTAGCAATCCATGATCCCATATGGGGAGCCGAAACAGATTGTGGTGGTTTATAACAAGTATGCCAGTGATACTGATGTCTGGAATGCAAAATATGCCCCATATCACCAGCCTTATACGAACGTATCAAGGTTCCCTTATCCATCACTTTTCCAATAGATTCTAATCCTTCAGAAAAGTTAATACCATCTAAAATGGTAGGTACAGATTTAAAGGTACTTAACACACTATTTGCCTGCATACCTTTGGTAAACGGCGTATATTTTTTTGGATCAAAAGTATCTGTATGCGCCATACCTCCTGCCATCCACAACAAAATAACGGTGTCTGCAGTTGAAGTATTATTTTTGCCAATGCATGAGGATAGCAAATTGGTTAGAGGAATACCCGCAGCCATTGCAGCTAAAGTTGCGGCACTTGTATTCTTTAAAAAATCTCTTCTATTCCAACTCATCTTTATAAGATTATATTTAAGTTAAGCATAATTCGGGTTAATAGATAATCTGAAATTCGGGCAGTAGTACAATGGCCCAGAATAAATCTTGAATCGCATCAACATCCGGGGATTTACCAAGCGCCTGTTTAGCTACTTTAAATTCATTTTCGACAGGTTCCCGACCTAAAGTTTTTAAGTAGATTTCTTTGATGAGCACATCAGTGTTCGGATAGTTTGTTTTCCATCGCTCTGCTCCGGTTTTTAACACACTATTAAACATCAAACCATTGGTAAGCTCCAGTGCCTGCAATAAGTTGGCCTGCGACTCTCTGCTGGTTGCCACAGTTTCTCGGTTAGGCCTACCTAAAGCAGTTAAAAAGCCATTATTTGCAACCAAAGAGGCTCTGATAAAGGTTGGTTTTGCTTGTAATTTGCCTTTAATGGCTTCAGCAAATGGATTGTACCTCAAATTTGAATCGGCAAACACAGGTGTGATCACACTACTTACCACATCTGTAAACTGCTCGGCCGACATCCTTTTGCGAACCATTCCTTTAAATTTATAGTTCGGATTATTAACCATAGCGACCTCTTTAAAGCCTATTGAAGGAAGCTGATAGGTATTGGAGGTAGCAATCTGATAGATCAATTCTTTTAAATCGGCTTTCTTGGCTACAAAATTAAATGCCATCCAATCAAGCAGATCCTGACTCCATGGTTCATTGTCCATAATATCAACAGGTTCAACTAAACCGCGGCCCATTAGTTGTGCCCATACCCTGTTTACTATGGTGCGATAAAGTCTTCCGTCTTCTGGCCTAACTAAATTTTCAGCTAGTTGTTTGCGCTTTTCTGCAACAGGAGCCTTAGCATCAATGGTACCCAGTTCTTTCCACAGCATTCTGGCATCCACAAATTTCCCTGTAGGCTTATCGCAACGATTAATCTCCAGTGCGGTGTCAGCAAAAATGTTAGCAAAGGCATAGGCATCTTCCAGCTTTAAATCGCTGATAAAACTGTTGTGACAAGAGGCGCATTTTAAATTAAGTCCTAAAAATACTTGCGAAACATTTTGAGCAGCCTGCATTTCTGTTCTTTGACTTGAGTTAACTACACCACGCCATTTTATACCTTCTACAAATCCTTTTGACTGTTCTGTAGGATTAATTAGTTCTTTTACAAACTGATCATAAGGTTTGTTTGCTTTTAGAGATTTAAATAACCAATCTGTAATGTTAAAGCGACCACCGGTAATATATCCTGTTCCAGAGTAATCGTTTCTTAAAGCATCATTCCAGAAACTTAACCAATGCAATGCATAATCATTGTCGAGACTTAAAAGTTTTTTAACCCACAAAGCCCTTTTGTTTGGTCTGTTATCTTTTAAAAATGCATCCTGATCGGCTGGTGTAGGCAATAATCCGATGATATCAAGATAAATTCTTCTCAGATAAACCTTGTCATCAACCAGTGCCGGCCACTTTATTTTATTCTTTTTAAAATAGTCGTTTGTCCACAAATCGACAGGGTTTGTCAGGTTATTTGAAGCTGCAGGAAGAACCGGGTTGCGAGGCTCCAGCGTTGCCACTCTAAAAATGGTGGCCTTACTACCGTCTTCTGGCCAAGGTGCCCCTTTTGCTATCCAAAAGCGAACTATATCAATGTCTTTTTGCGAAAGTTTTCCACCTTTAGATGGCATTATATCTTCATGATCGGCAGGAAGAGAAATACGCTTATACAATTCACTTTCTTCCGGTTTTCCGGGGATAATAACAGGCCCGTTTTCTCCACCTTTAAAGGCAACATGTTTGCCATCGAGCCTTAAATCGCCTTTTACTTTTTCTGCACCATGGCATTTATAGCAGTTATGAGCAAGTATAGCTCTTACCTCAGTGCTTAATTCTACTTCCTGTTTTTTATCAAGTTTGGTGGTATCAGTAGCCTTAGCTTTAAAGGCAACAAAGTCGAATTTTTGAGTTGGTTTTGTCTCTTTATGATCCTTACTCCAAGGCAAAGTGCTGGTAAGGAAATCACCTCCGTGTGTTAAGTTAGCGCCAAAGTGGCCTGCTACAGAAACACCAATAGCCGTAAAAAACAGCAGTCCGCGGTAAACAATAATTTGTTTAAACTTATCTTTTTTGCGAATCTGATAAAGAGAAATCAGCGTTAAAACTCCAAGTGCAGCGGTTGCAAATCCAATCCACTGGTGTAGTGTTAATACATTGCCACTATAATCGCCATTTTTATACAGCAACCACCCTAAAACCGCAGAAATTATTGCAGCTATTGACCCTGCAACAATTAAGGCATCAATACCATGTCGGAGTTTTGAGTTAAAGTTTTTTAGAGTGAACAACTCCAGTATAGCAGCAAATAAAAGCAAGGCAACTGGAAAATGCACTGCCAGAGGATGCAAATGCCCTAAAAAGTCCCAAAGCCAGAATGCCATGCACTGTAACAACATAATCAGATTTTTATATTTGGTGTCAAAAAAATGAGATTTATCAAAAAACAAACTCGTCATTCTGAAATCCCAATATCTTAAAAAAGATACTAAGAGTAACAATAACCGTTTTGATTAAGCGCTCGTCCTGCCGAATTTATTTCAGCTTGTCGCAAAAGAAGGGCGAACTTACAATTGCGAGATCTTAGTCTTCCTTCCCTGAGGTTCTGCAGTTGGGCCGGACTAAGATGACGAAAGCATATAACTCTGTCATTGATAGTTTGGTTCAGAATGACGAGACGTAGAATAGCATAGCTATTGTACTTTTTTGAAAAGCCTCATAAATTAACTAAATATCTAATTATATTTTTTTCCCAGCAACCTGTGCTGTCCTGTTCTGTTTATTTATTTTCCATTTTAACTGAACGGCCAGATTTTCCTTCGACATTGAACACACTTAATTTTATTGTTCCTTTTGCATCAACCGGTTCTGCATAAGCACTGCTATTTGCGGTTGGCTCGGTTCCATCTGTGGTGTAACGAATAACAAAACCGGGTAATTGTACATTAGCAACCACCTTACCGTTCTCAATTACTACTCCGGGAGTTGGGATGCGATAATTATATCCGCCCGAATAATGGTTTAATCTCGGCAGTTCTTTTTTGCCAACAATATTTACAAATTCCGACCAAGCCTGACCATATAAAACGCCACTTTTTGCAGCATCGGCTTCTGTTGCCCATTCCGGATTTTTTGCCCAGGCCCTTTCTGCAACGCCAAATAATTTTGGTAAAAGCATATACTCAAACCTTTCTGGAGTTTTAATAATTTCACTCCATAAAGGCGACTGGATGCCTACTATGTTAGATTTTCCAAATTCAGTTAGCTCTGTTTTTCCTTCTAAAGCTTTTTTAGCTATAGGATTGCCACTTTCATTTTCCTTTAAATTTTTGAATAGGTCATAAGGAACAAAATAATAAGGCTTATCTACATCAACATAACCACCCCAATACTGACCGGTTTCATTAAAGCTTTTATTGGTTGCCAAATCTAGGTAAAGGTTAGTAACACAGGTAAGCACAACTTTGTAACCGGCATTGGCTAATTTATAGGCCAGATCTTCGTTTCCGCTTAAATTATTCCAAACATCGGCATGAAAGTTCTCTTTTATAAAACGATCATCCAGCACCATTTTCTTTTCTCCGTTTACCAATGCTTTCCGCAGTCCTATTTCCTCCCAACCCGACAAGTACAGTTGTTTTGACTTAAGCATCTTGTTTACTTTGTCGAAATAGTAATGCCACATTTCATCAACACCTTTAATTGAAGTATCGCTTTTGAGTAAGCTGGCAACTGCCGGAGATTTCTCCCACACTCCTCCCGGAACTTCATCACCACCAAAATGGATTGTGGCCAAAGGAGCATCAGCCTCTGTGTACATCAGGCGTATTTCGTCAACTACTTTTTCAAGGAAATTGTATGCTGATGGCATTGCTACATTGATTACATTATCCTTGAACCCTTGTACAGATTCGTAAACTGATTTATCATTCAAATCACGCAAAAGGTATTGTACAGCTTCTTCTTTTTTACCTGCTTTCATTAATCTTTCATATCTGGCATCCATCGATTTAATGGCGGCCCTGGCATGGCCCGGCGTTTCAATCTCTGGGATAACTCGAATATGTCTTGCAGCCGCGTATTTAAGTATCTCTACAAAATCTGAACGGGTATAAAACCCACTTCCTGAATTTACACCGGTATCAGCACCAGACCCATAAGATGGGAGGATATTTTTCTCATCATTTACAGTATGGCCTCTTTGCGATCCCACAGTGGTAAGTTCAGGCAGTCCTTGAATCTCTAATCGCCAGCCTTCATCGTCGTTTAAATGAAAGTGAAGCACATTCATTTTATAGAGTCCCATTATGTCTAAAACTTTCAATACTTCTTTTTTAGACTGAAAATTTCTTGCTACATCCATCATAAAGCCCCGGAATCCAAACCGGGGAGCATCCTCAATTTCTACGGCAGGCACTGCAATTTCCTTTTGGATAACTCCCCATGATGTGGAAGGGAACAATGTTTTTAAAGATTGTATACCATAAAATGCACCGGCAGGTTCAGCAGCTGTTATTACTATTCTATCAGGCGTAACACTTAACTTATAGGATTCACTACCGCTTACATCCCCTTTTTTGATTACAATCATGCTTTTGGCCTCTTCCTGAACAACAGCAGGTCGTTTACCTAACAAAGCCGACAGTTCATCAGCAAATTGGTTGGCCTCTTTTTTAAATTCAATTTCGGCTGCTATAGATACTTCAGCTGTTAGTTTAAATACACCCTCTCCTTCTTTATAGGAAACCGGAGTTGGAAAAACTTTTGGTAGTTTATCTAAAGAAATATCTTTTATTTGCTTGTTTTGTTCGAATGCGTGAGCTGCTACTTCTGCCTCTACTTTTTGGACCAGTTGAGCCGGATTTACATTGGTATTGCTAATATTATACCCTTTTGAAGGTGCTCTATCCCAAACCAAATAAAAGCCTGATGAGAGATCAGTAATATTTTTAATCTCCGTAGAAAGTACTTTAATCTTTTTAGATGCCCCCGGTTTTAAAGCAGTAAAGCCTTTTAAGGGGTACAACTTAAACAGATCGCCATTAACAAATTTTATCCTCGCACTAAGGCTGTCGGCACCAGTAACATTTATAGGTCTGGAGTTAAAATAAATGCTCCATCCTCCCGCTGGCAAGGTTTGTTTTCCGTTATTGGTTATTGTTAATACTGATAGTGTCATACCATCAATATTATTCAATACCTCTCTTGTAATGTGAAGGCTACCTACCTTAAATGGTGATGCAGATTGTGCATAAACACTTATAAAGCCACTAAAAAGTAGTGCAACTAGAATACAAAATTTCTTCATTTTGATTAATAACTAAACGCGTATGTATATTTTTCTTTTATCAAGTATATAGCCCACCAGCCAGCAGGTAAGCATAAAGCAGATTGCAAAAAGCAATGAGCCAATAGGACCCGGTGCAATGACCTGAAAAATCCGGCTACTTATCCATTCGTTAAAATTAAGGCCTGGGAAAATTACAGCTATAATGGTTAACAGTACTTCTGAAACGATATAAATGAATAGTGGATTTTTTCCAAACACAGTAAAAAAACCTGTCCATTTTGTATAGGATTTTACCTCTACAACATAAATAAGTGCTCCAATAATTACCAGATCTAAACCACAGGTTATCAATACAAATGAGCTTGTCCATAGCTTTTTGTTTATCGGAAATACCGGATTCAGGCATATCGCGATCAATATTAATACACCGCCTGCTAGTAATAGCTTAGAAATTGTTTCAAAACCTTTACCTTTTTCCTGTATAAATTTGCCTGCTAAATAGCCAATAATCACGTTTACACATGAAGGTATTGTACTTAATATTCCTTCAGGGTCAAAGGCTATACCTTCGCCATGGTACATATGTTTATCGCCTAATACGTACAAATCCAGGTACTGACCTGCATTTCCTGTCATACTAAATGGATCGGCAGCATCGCCAAATAACAGCAGCGCTACCCAATAGCCTATTAAAAACAACACGCTAATAATGACTACACTTCTTGTACTCAGGTAATGAATAAGCAAGGAGACAATGCCATAACAAAGTGCTATTCGCTGTAAAACGCCCAATATCCGTGTATTTGCTATAGGCGATAAACTGATCCCTCCACCCTCATTGTAACTAAAAAAAGGAAACCAATACATCAGATACCCTAAGAGAAATATAAGCAGGGTACGCTTAAATATTTTCGCCAATACTGCTGAATTTTCCATCTGAGCATTTTTTTTTATTGAGAAACTCATGGCGTTTCCGACAGCAAATAAGAAAGAGGGAAATACAAGATCTGTTGGTGTAAAACCATGCCATGCTGCGTGGTTCAGCATGGCAAAAGGTTGTGCTCCGCTACCGGGTGTGTTCACGATAATCATGAAACAAACGGTCATACCCCGAAATACGTCGAGGGATAAAAAACGTTGTGGTTGGTTCATTGTTTTAGGTTATGTTCAGATTAATTATATCCTGGGTTTTGTTTTAAAACCGGCGCTCCATTAGCTCGACTTAAGTCTATCTGGCGCTGTGGTATTGGGTAGTAATCATTCTTGCCCTTAACAAATTTACCATTCCTCACATCAGAAGTAATTTTCCCTTGGTAGCTAAAATAGGCATTTAATTCCTGATCGGCTATACCCCAACGTACCAAATCAAAGAAACGATGCCCTTCCATTGCCAACTCTATTTTTCTTTCATAATAAATGGCTTTTAAGGAATAATCTTTACCCTGGCTAGCGAAGTTTGCTGCAGGATATTCATTGATTTTATAATTTGCTGCTGGTTCATCAGAGAATCCGGAGGCTGGATCTTCATCATCTTTATACTTAAACAGCCAACTTTCGTGATCTGCAGCTCTCGCTCTAACCCTGTTTACATATTCCTCAGCTTTGCCAAAACCTCCTAATTCGGCTTCACATTCTGCTGCCATTAAAAGTACATCTGCAAAACGGATAATTGAATAGTTAACCGCTGTTCCCGGCGCCCATGTGCCCTGATCTCCATCGCTGTCGGCTGTTGCACTCCAGTAAACATTCTTTTTTGGTCCATATGGTCCACCGTAACTTTGGTCTCTTGCCCATGGTTTACCTGGATAGATTCCCCAATCGTGATAAGGCACGCCCCGGCGTCCTGCTGTCCAATCCAAACGTGGATCAAGAGTTCCCGCATCTGGTGTAAAATCTTCATCACCAGCTACTCCCATATCTGTTTTTATGGGGAAATTATTGAAGGTTGTAAGGTATGGCAAACCTGTAGCCGGATTTGTTCGAAAATGGTTAATCAGATCTATTGACGGCTGAAAAAATCCGCAGCAACTGAAAGGACTTCCATCGCCATAAGGGAAATTAAGCATATCGCCATTATTGGCATTAGAAGGACCTGATGGGTCTGCATTTGCAGCCATTTGGATTACAAAAACTGCTTCAGCATTATCCTCGCTACCTGGAAGCCAATTATCTTCGAATTTTTTATTCAGATCATACTTTAAACCAGAACTGGTTTGACCTTGTGTAATAACTGCATCAAATATAGGCTTGGCCAGATCGAATTTATGTTGGTACAGGTAAGTCTTGGCCAAATACGCCCCGGCAGCCCATTTATTGGCTCTTCCTACTTCAGGTTGAGTTGGAAGCAGGTTATCATAAGCATATTTAAAATCTTCTGTAATTTTTGGCCAGATGTCCACATTATTAGGTTGGTTAAAATTAGTTGTGGTTTCATCAATCCAGGGAACCATGTTCCACATTTTTTTTAATTCGAAATAATAGTGCCCACGTAAAAACCGCGCTTGTGCACCTATATTTTTACGTTCAGCATCGCTTAAATCTGTAGCTTTTGCCATGAACTTTAAAACATTATTGGTACGTGTTACACCTTCATACAGTGCTTTCCACTTGGCATCGTAATAGGCATTGGTTGCGCCTGAGTAAAAATTAGCAATCGGATCAATAGCTGGCTGATCGGCTCCATCGCTTCCTTTGGAGGCATCTCCGCCAACTACAGATCCGAAAACCCAGTTCGTTGGTGAAGCTTGCCATGCATCTCCTCCGCCAAGAGCCACATCACCACCCTCCATGCCATCTAAAGCGGCGTAAGCACCTATTAACAATCCATTCACACCATTCTTATTGGCGACAAGCTCTTCTGATAATGAGCCCAAAGGTGGTTGTATTAATGCCTTTTTACAAGAATAAAATAGTTGTGTCGTAAACAACAGTGCAACTAAGAATATATATGTTGATCTTTTCATTTCCTTAAACCATTAGGTGATTAAAACTGTAAATTTAAACCTAGCAAAAAGGTCCGCTGACTTGGATAAGAACCGTCATCAACCCCGTAAGCCGTTTTTTGGCCGGTTTCACTTGAAGTTCCAACTTCCGGATCCACACCTGAGTATTTTGTTATGGTAAACAAATTGGCAGCAGACAAATACACTCTTAACCTGCTAGCTCCTAACTTTTGAAGTGTATTTGGAGGAAGTGTATAACCAATCTGTACATTTTTAAGTCTGAGATATGAACCTTTTTCTACGAAATAAGAATTTGGGACACTATTTGTACTAAAGGATTGAGTTGTTTCCTGTATCGGAGCTTTTGCATTCTGATGCGAGGGTGTCCACGAATCGTAAAGTGCTGTATGGCTCTTTGCACCTTCGAAAGAAGGAGAAAAATCTGTCCACCATTTTACCTGATTCCAGATTGAGTTACCCTGAACTCCATAAAAGAAAGCACTAAAATCGAAGTTTTTAAAGCTGGCACCCAAATTAAGGCCGTAACTAAAATCAGGGTTTGCATTGCCTAAAAAAGTTCTGTCATCCGCAGTAATCATTCCGTCGCCATTTATATCTGCATACTTAAATCGGCCAACTTTAACATCATCCTGATACACGGTATTGGGATCGTTTGTAGCTGCTTGAGCTTTTGTATTTGCAGCACCAATTTCTGTCTCCGAATTCCAGAATCCTTCTACCTTATATCCAAAGAATTGACTAACAGAATGGCCTACAGCATTACGAACAATATTACTTCCATCAAATCTTCTTGAATCTAAGTCGAAATAATCCACATCGCCCGACACTTTCCTTATTTTATTGCGGTAAGTTGTAATTGTAGCAGTTGCATTAAGCTTAAGGCCGTTTCCTACATTTTTATGTCCGGTTAGAGAAACATCAAAACCATCGTTTTTCATTTCGGCAATGTTTATAAATGGAGGAGTTGCAGCGCCAACCGATGCAATCATTTCCGGATTAAACAACAGATCCCGAATGTTTTTCTGGTAATAATCTGCGGAAATTTCGATTCCGCCACCAAATAATGTCGCGTCAAAACCAAAATTTGAGTTTATGTTTTTCTCCCATTTGGCATCAGGATTTCCTGTATGGTTTTGATAAAAACCTGCTACTACAGCATTGCCACCACCAATTGCGTAATACGATTGACCAATTGAACTACCAAATGTTGAAAAGGAGTTTGACCCGGAAACATTTACCTGATTACCCATAATCCCCCAGCCACCTCTAATTTTTAAATCAGTAATCCATTTAACGTTGGATAGAAAGCTTTCTTTAGAAATTCTCCAAGCCGCACTTACAGCAGGGAATACTCCGTAGACATTTTTAAGGAATTTTGACGAACCATCCCTACGTACAGTTGCACCAATTAAATACTTATCATTAAAGGCATAATCAACGCGGCCTATCAAAGAAAATAATGCATCTGCAGTTCTTTCGCTTGAGGTTTCCATTGGCCCACTACCATTCGAAAGATTGGTATAATCGGGATCGAATGAAAAATAACCTTTATTAGTCCCACTCATTGTACTGTAACGGTTCTTATTGTATTCTGTTCCTACCAATACCTTTAAACTATGCAGGCTAAAAGTTTTATTGAATGACAAAGTATTTGTCCAGGTATATTCTAAGCCGGTATAAGAAGATTCAGCATAACTGTTGCTGGTTGTATTTTCTGCATTTTCATATTGAGGATATACAAATGATCTGGATGCTCCGGAATAGGAATCTGCACCAAATGTACTTCTAAGTGTCAAAAATGGCATAAGGTCGGCTTCTGCATACACATTTCCAAATAACCGGTTGTCTGTAGCCTTATTGTCTTTAGTTCGGTACAACATTGCTACAGGGTTATAAGCATCACCTAACTGACCACCATAGCCACCGGCAAAATTCCCCATTATATCATACACAGGAATAATAGGTTGCTCCCTGAAAGCATGCCCTATAGCATTATCGCCACTAAGCCCATCTATTTTAGGGTTTGTTGTAATGGTGTAAGATAAATTCTCTCCCACCCTAACATATTTCCCAATGTTGTATTGGGTATTAGAACGCACAGTATATCTTTTTAAATAGGTTCTGTCTAACGTTCCCTTTTGATTAAAGTAGTTTGCAGAAAAAAGGTAATTACCCTGATCTGAGCCACCACTTATTGAAACATTTTGACTGGTTATTGGAGCTGGATTAAATATTTCATCGTACCAGTTTGTACCCGTTTTATTTGCTTTATTAATTCTGTAAAAGCTTTGGTACTCCTCATCAGAAGTAAATAATGGTTTTAATTTATACAGGGATGGATTTACAGATGGATCCCCTTCTTTGGCCCCGAATGGGTAGACATAATCAGGCAAAACATAGGTTGGACCATTTCCATACAGAGGGTCATCGAATTCAATGTCGCCAGAATTTGTTTTAGCAAGTCTTTTTAAATCTGCCATCTCCTGAGGTGATAGAATACCCCAAACATTACCGGTTTTAGGACGTTGGGTTCCGTAATACGCATCGTACTGTACTTTAACTTTATCCTTTCCTTTTTTTGTACTGATTACGATAACGCCATTTGCAGCACGAGATCCATATATAGAAGCTGAACCTGCATCTTTTAATACCTGCATTGATTCTATATCATTAGGGTTCAGATCGGCAACATTAAGTGTTGGTACCCCATCCACTACATAAAGCGGATTGTTATTACCAAAAGTGTTTATTCCTCTGATACTCACCTGAGGTTCTTCTCCCGGTTGGCCGGACCCTAAAATGGTAACTCCTGAAGCCTGTCCTTGTAATAAATTATTTATAGACGGACTAGGTTGTTTAATCATATCGGCAACATTTACTACCGAAACTGCTCCTGTAAGGTCCTTTTTCTTTTGGGTTGAATAACCCAGAACAACTACTTCTCCTAGTGATGTTTCTTCTTCTACAAGTTGTACGCTTAAAGTATTCAGTCCATTAACAGGAATCTCTTTTGAGGTAAAACCGATATAAGAAAAAACTAAAATTGAATTGGCATCAGGCACATTAATAACGAAATTTCCATTTAAATCAGTAATGGTAGACGTGGTAGTACCTTTTACCTTTACACTTACACCAGGCAATGTTTCGCCTTTAGTAGAGGTAACCTTACCTTTAACCGCTATTGGAGCTTTATTGCTGTTTACTTCGTTTATTTTTTTTGAGACATCTTTATCATATAAAATGATTCTATTGTCGATCACTTTATAAAAGATACTTAGTGGGTTTAATGTTTCGTTTAGGATATCTCCAAGCCGTCTTTTTATAAAATTGGCTGACGTTTTCCGATCAGCTTTAATTACTGATGGGCTATAAATAAATTTAACTTTTGTTTGGTTTTGTATCTCGTTTAATATCTCAGTAACCTTAGCATCATTAATGCTGATTGAAATTTCTTTATTCAGTATTCCCTGAGCACCGGCATTTTTTGCCACTGCACCACAAGTAAATAGAACTACCAGAAATATTTGGGTTATAGATATCCTCATTGCTGTTTTTATTAAAGCAACAAATCGCTTTTTTTTCATAACTTTAGGAGTTTTGTTCGTTAATATGAAACTTTTCGTACAGAATTCTTAACTGGCAATGTCCCGCAACATTGTCAGTTTTTTTTTTGAGCATTTGGTTAGTAAAATTCTTTTTTCTTCATAAGCTGTTTGGTTAGTTTTGGTTGATTTTTAGGTGTTGTTATTTTTCTTTAATAATTATTTTAATCCCCTTTACTTCATACGCTGCCTGAATTGATTCACATAAAAAATCTAACTGGCTGTATAGGTCCTGCTCGGAGAGATCTCCAGTAAATGTATAATTATACAATTCCTTGTCTTCGACAATGAATTCAATACCATATGATTTTTGTAGCTGACTTAATACATCTACTACTCTGGCATCATTAAAGGAATAGTTTTCTTTTACCACCTGTTTATTATTTTTTGCTATCGGCAATGGCTTATCAACAAGTGTAGTTGCAAATGTATTTTCTGAGGCATTATAAACTGTTTTCTGATTCGGTGTCAGCACCACTCCTTTGTCTGATTTTAGGAGCCCATCCATTTTAAAGGAAAGACTACCTGAATTTGGAGAAACAATTACTTTACCCGTTTTAACTGTTACCTCTGTTTCTCTTGCCGCACTGTTCGTTTTTACAATAAAACTGGTACCAACGACTCTAGTGATTACATTGCTGTTATACACTAAAAACGGTCTGACCGGATTTTTACTGATCTCGAAAAAGCCTTCTCCTTCTAAGGATACTTCCCGAACTGTGTTAGAAAAATGCTTAGGATACTTCAACAAAGACTTTGGCTGTAGAGTAACCCTACTTCCATCTTCCAAAGAAACAGCCATAGGTTTAGTTGTATTATTTATAACAGAGTTAATGTTACTTGTAGCTACAGCCTCCATAAATTCAGGCTTTTTACTATCAACAGCAAAGAGTATATATGCCGTAATGACCACAAACCCAGCAATTGCAGCAGCAGCCACAGTAATTAAAGTTTTTGATAGTTTGAAACGGGGTTTAAGTTTATGAACCGGAATCTCATCCTCTACCATTAAGGTATCTTGATGTATTCTATCCCATAGCTTTTGTTCCAATGCACTTACTTGCGCCGGCGCAATATCTTCCATGTCATGCTTATCAAGCATTCCATACCATTTTTCAATAATTTCCTTTTCTTCATCTGTACATCTGTTCTCCAGATATCTTTCTAACAATAGATGAAATGCTTCTCTGCTCATTTTATAGCTTTTAAACTATATGTAAGCTAAGTAGCCCATACCCCTAAAAAATATTTGAAAAAAATTGAAATTTATAGAAACATACTAAAAGCGACCAGTATAAAGAGGTATTCTTTAAGATAAAATCTAATTGATTTAAGTGACTGGGTGATATGGTATTCGACAGCTTTCTCCGAGATATGAAGCTGCTCAGAGATATCTTTAACAGATCTATGTTCAATGCGGCTCATTCTAAATACTTCTGCTGTTTTTTTAGGGAGCAATGCAATGCCTCTGGCCAGTGCATCAGAAAGTTCATTAAGCATCAGTAGATAGTCCGTATTGTTCACTACACCATAATTAGTGGACGCCTTAACATAGTTATGGTAATTTTCCTGAACCAACAGTGACTTGTAGTGATTGATAATGCAATATTTTAAGCTACCGAAAAGATAAGAGCTTAATGAATTTATCACAACTGTTTCTCTTCTTCTCCACAGTTCTGTAAAGAGATTTTGAGTTAACTCTTCGGCCAGTTCTTTATGATGTACTTTCTTGTATGCAATCTGATATACCTTTTGCCAGTACCGTAAATACATCTCTTTGAACGCATGCTGGCAACTTCCTTTAAAAAGAACAATTAATTCGTCATCAGATAAGAGTCTGCAATCCATGAAGTTAATGTCGGCTTGATCCAAATTTAACAAATATAATCCGAAGTGTGCTACAATTCTTTTACACTTAATAAATTGCTATACGATGCGACCTAAGCATATACGGACTTACGTTTGACTGACCGGCTTGCTGAAAACTAATCAACTTAGATGACTTTAAAGGCATGTGACAATCTATACAATTAGTTTTTATCATCGCATTTACCAGCGTTTTTTCTGTGTGTTTGATAGTGGAATGACAGCTGATACATTTTTTTGAATAGACTGTTAAACTTCCCTTATTTTGATCATGGGTGCTATGACATGTTGAACAATCCAAACTTTCACTTTTAATAAAACACTTACTACCTGAGAGCATCTGGTTTTGCTTTCCATGAACATCAAGAGCTGATTCATCAAATGACTCGGGAAAATGCCCATAGTATTGATTGAGGTCATCTCCGGGTTTAAACGAAAAGGTAGATTTCAACTTTTCAGCATCGTTTCCAGAATGGCAAACACCGCAGGCATCAACTTTTTGCTTTCTTGATAGTGACTTATATAAAGTAATAAACTTAGCCTCTTTTTCCTTTGGATTTTCTATATGAAATTCAACATGCTTTCCGGCTGGTCCGTGACATCTTTCACAGTTAATTCCATATACAAGGGATGATTTAACCAATTCATCTGAGACTGTTAATCCCCCGCTCTTTACTACTTTGTGGTCTACAAATGAACTGTGGCACTCCAGGCATCTTGATTCAATAATTCGCCCAAAATTAGGTCTGGCACCTGAAAATCCCGGGCTATTAGCCCAGCTATCCTGACTTTTAAAAAAAGAGAGTGGCAACTGATACAAAGAATTCCCTCTCCATGTTGCGTAAGTAAAGGCCCTTTCTCCTGAACCAAAAGCTACATCAAATCTTCTGGCAAACTTTTCTTCACCATCAAGATAAGCAACCTGATACATCCCACTATCTCTTTTCTCTACCGCTACTTTCATATGTTTATCGTAATTATAAACATTTGTATTACCTCCCTGAGGTAAAGGACTGTCAGCCGTTATTGGAGCTGTAGTAGAGAAATGTGGATTTTTTAAGTAAGAATCGTATATATTTTTATGACATTGTATGCATGTTTTAGTGCCTGCAACTGCGTTTTCAGCTACAGGCGCTTTCTTAACAGAATCAGCACATTGTGAAAACAGGAAAACAAATACTGAGATAATACTGAAAATCAGCACTAAACGCCTGTTTCCTTTCATACTTTAATTTTAGTTATTCTATTCGATAAATCGAATATAGTTAAAATTAAAACCACCTGTGTTTGCGAAAACTTTTAATTTTTGTTTACCGGCATCAAGCTTAATGTTTTTTAGTTGAACTGTTTTAAAATTGGTGTAATCACCGGTATTGGGCACATTAACAGTTTGGCCTAACGGTTTTCCATCAATAGAAATGGATAAGCGCCCATTCGCATCTTTAGAAGCTACATTTAACGCTAAGCTATAAACACCAGAACGTTCTACATCTATAGTATACTGTAGCCATTCACCTGTTTCTATATGACTAACATAGTATGAATCTTTAGAGGTTGTGCTTTTACTTATATCAACACCATCATTTCTGTAGACTCTCCCCTTGTTCCCTGCAGTATTCGCACCTGTAGAAACGTGATAATCGGCTGTGTCCTTATCAAAATATGCTACCCCATTAATACCCAGGTCATAATCAACGGCATAAATAGTCGTATTATTTTTGATCATATTGTTTTTAAATGGTTTTGTTTCATTTGAAAATGGTTGACGTATCATTGCATCAATTACATCATAATGAATAATACCTTTTTCAATCTTTAGATCATCAGCAAGCTTCAGTAACCCTGATTTTGTTGCCTCTGCAGACGGCTTACCCCCTTCTCCTTTCCAATACCTAAGAATTGCATCATACTCCTGATTAGATTTCACTTGAACAGGGTTATTATTACCCAATTTTTTTAAAGGCCACCAAGCCCAGCCTATATTGTTTTTTTCGAATAACCTGATCGCTTCAGTAAACCAAACATTAGAGTTTTCTCCAGTCTCACCTAACCACACCGGTACATTATGCTCATCTCGAACAGTTATCATCCCTTTGGCAGAAGCTTGATCATTATATGCCCAATACTTATGGAAGCTTAACACCATGTTATTGTCCCAAAGTGGAAAAATTCCATTATAGTTATTACCCCACCCATTACCCTCAATAATTACAATATGTTTTTGATCAACCTCACGTATTGCTTTAGTAACATCTACCATCAACTTTCTTAAGGGAGCATTCAGCTTTTCCTTTATTCCATTTTTATCATTGGTAGGGTCTTGAAACCCCCAATTGGGTTCATTTATAATATCATAAGCTCCAATCCAATGTTCATTTGCATATCTTTCGGCTAGTTTACGCCACAATGCTATAGTTTTTTGCTGATTGGCCTCACTATCCCATAAGGAAGGTTTTGAGGCATCCCGATCTGAGATATTGAAGTCATTACCTTGCCCACCCGGTGCCGCATGCAGGTCTAATATCAGATACATCTTATTCGCCTTACACCAGGCAAGTAGAGAATCCGTCATAGAAAATCCCTTTTCAAGCCAGGTATTTTGCCCTTTTACAGGCTCCTGCTCAATAGGTAATGTATAAAGATTGTAATGCATAGGCAGGCGAACTGAATTGAACCCCCATGCTTTCATTGAATCAATGTCTGCTTTTCTGGTATGATTAGACAACCAATTGTCGTAGAAAACTTTGGTTTGCTGCTCACCTATTAAATCGGATATCCGCTGTTTAATTTTATGTTGCTGACCTTCATTATTAATTCCTAACATATAACCTTCCTGCAACATCCAGCCGCCTAATCCAATTCCCCTGAGTAATATGTTTTCGTTATTTTCNTTGACAATTTTTTTTCCACTTGCCCTTAAAAAACTCTGAGCATTACTATNATTCATGTTTACAAAACATGTTAAAACAAATGCGGCGAAAAAGATAATTGAGGTTTTTATGCTATTGATCATAAGATTATTCTATAATAATTGTTGAAATCGAGTGTGACTGACTGGTTGTTTGTGCCGCTTTTCCATTTATCCACAGTTTATAGGGAAGACTGTCATTAGATTTATTCATCACCACAACTGCTATCTTCCCATCAGGATTGATGAACGCTGTAGTAATTAACTTATCTCGATTTGATGAACTAGCGATTCTCTTTGCCCCTGGTTTTATAAATTTAGAAAAGTGTCCCAGATAATAGTATGAATTGGTAAAAATTAGTTTTCCTGTCTGGGTATCGGTATGTATTGGAGCAAAACAGAAGTTACCTACATGATTTGGTCCTCCTTTCTCATCTAAAAGCATGTTCCAATCCGTCCAGGCTGTTACACCACTTTTAAAATCATTGATTAATGAATAGCCATACCTTTCTCCCAATGCCCAATTATTGACACTATCCATATTAAATTTTTCGACGCATCCTTCGGTAAAAACAAGATTCTTGTCGGGGAAGGTTTCGTGTACCAGTTTTACATTATCGAACAACATGTCGCTACCTGTCCAGGTTTCATACCAATGAAAACCAATTCCCCAGATGTATTTGGCTGCTTCCGGATCGCTTAAGAGGATATTTGCACGTTGAAATATCTGATCCCGGTTATGATCCCAGGCAATTATTTTTTTTTCACCTAACCCACTTTTTTCGAGTGTGGGGCCTAAATATTCTTTAATAAAGTCGCGTTCTTCTTCTGCTGTAAAAACACAAGACTCCCATTTCTGTGTAGCCATTGGCTCATTTTGCACTGTAAGCCCCCACACGGGGATTCCCAGAGCCTCATAACCTTTAATAAACTTTACGTAATAATTGGCCCAGCTTTGTCTGAATTCAGGTATCAATTTACCTCCTTTCAACATGCTGTTGTTAGTTTTCATCCAGGCTGGCGGGCTCCATGGACTAACGTAAAGAGATAACTTACCACCTGCAGCAGCTATTGCCTTTTTTATTAGGGGGATTCGGTGTACTTCATCATGCGCTAAACTGAATGTTTTTAATTCAGGGTCATTCTCCTTTACATAGTTATAGCTTTCACTTGAGAAATCACTACTATGAATAGTTGTTCTGGCAAGTGAGTATCCTATGCCCTTTTCAGTATTATAATAGGCTGTTAGAAATTCATCCTGAGCAGTCTTAGGTAATTTAGAAAAAGTCTCAGCAACCGCATCTGTGATGGAACCTCCTATTCCCATAATTGACTGAAAGCTTTTAGCAGGGTCGACAAAAATACAAACTTCAGTTTCCAATGGCTGAAGAAGATCTGTTACGGATAATGATCCGGCATTACTTAAGCGCAGGTTAGAACCTAAAGCAGTAGTATAAACGGTGATCTTTTTCTGATCTAAAGTAAATTTTTCATTCCCTTTGGCTTGGGAAGTCTTACCATCATTATGTTGCTGTACACACGAAAAAAAAACAGGAAATGTTAAAAGAAAAGGTATGATTTTCTTCATATAATTTAAAATTGATTTATTATTAAAGGGTATTACTTATAAAAAATAGGGTATCCAAAAAGGTTCAATAACGATCTTATCTTTTTGGACACCCTGTTTCTTAATACATAGGATTTTGAGGCAATTTACCGGTCACCACCTCATTATTAGGAATTGGTAACAGTTCGTGTTTACCTTTAATAAAGCCAAGTGGGCCAAGCTCTTGAACTGCTAAATCCCAACGAACAAGATCAAGGTAACGGAAGCCTTCAAAAGCCAACTCTAACTGACGCTCTTTAACAATTGCCTGAAAAAGTGCATCACCGCTTGCTGATACTTCGCCAAGTTTAGAACGAACCCTTACTTTATTAAGCTCACGGCGGGAACCTGCTTCATCACCTGCGCGGTAATTAGCCTCAGCAGACATTAACAATACATCAGCATAACGTATAAAACGCCAGTTGGTACCATAATTTACTTCTGCGACAGTACCACCAGACTGACTTGCATATGCCCCATACTTTCTTTGGAAACATCCATCGAAGTCATAAATTCCGGTTTCAGGAAATGATCCCCCACCTGCTTTTAATTCTTCAATAGACATAATCGTATTCTTTCTTCTCACTTCATCTCCCGCGGCTACAAATGCATTAAACAGTTTACGTTTGGCAAGGTTCATTCCCCATCCACCAAGTAATGAATCTGCGGTGGCTTTCACATATGGAGCATCCGCTCTTGGGCCCCATAGCTGAACATGTATATTGCTTTCGGGAGTGCCACTCCATGGAAAGTTTCCATAATCGTAAGCAGAAGTGTTAGAATAAGAGATTTCAAATAAAGACTCTTTTCCAAATTCTCCCTTTTTTGTAAAAGCCATAGCGGTTGTGGCCTCAAGATCATATTCTTTTGAATCTATTACCAGATTTAAATATTTTACAGCTTCAGCCCAGTTTTTTTCATACAAATAAACCCTACCTAAAAGCGCTTGTGCTGCACCTTTTGAAGCGCGAAATTTATCTCCTGCGCTATATGCACTTTTAAGCGGGAGCGCATCTATTGCCTCCTTTAAATCACTTTCTATTTTTTTATAAACTTCAGCTTTAGCTGTACGACCAGTACTGGCATATTTAGTAGGATCTAAATCATCTGTAACCAAAGGAACATCGCCCCATAATGTAACCAGATCAAAATAATTGTATGCTCTTAAGAACTTTGCTTCGGCAAGTATGCGTTTACGAGCATCACTTTCAGGCAGGATTTTATTGATAATCTTATTTGCTCTATAAATTCCTATATAACACTTTTGCCATGTCATAGATACCTTATCATTTTGAGCAGTCGCCCTATATTTATCAAGGTCCTGATATCCGGGCTGATCTCCATCATTAGCGCCACCAGCATTACTTTCATCAGAAGGCATTATTTTGAGCATTAACATACTGTTCCAACCGCCATTCCAATAATCTGATTGAAGAATATCATAAACTGCTATTACAGCCTGATTTGCGTCATCGTCAGTTTTATAAAACTCCTCCTCAGAAAGCTTACCGGGTACAGGTTGATCAAGGAATTTTTTACAGCCACTAACACAGGTGACAACTGCAATGGCATATATAATTGATTTAATCATTTTTGTTTTCATAATTTCTATTTTAAAAAGTAAACGAAATACCTGCTAAAGCTTTTCTTGAAACCGGATAAGCACCACGATCGATACCTAAACTGTTGCCACCACCATTTCCACCTTCGGGATCCAAACCAGGGTAATCAGTAAATGTGAAGAAGTCATCAAGGCTGATGTAAATCCTTGCGTTTTTAATCTTAAGTTTATTAGTTAATGAATTAGGAAGTGTATAACCCAATTGCATCTGACGGATACGAGCAAATGAACCATCAAAAACCATTAAATCACTGTTAAAGGCTTTTGCATCAGCTTTTGGTCCAAAAAATGTATTTGTGCTTCCATCACCTGTCCAACGATCGTTGTAAAAGAACTCTGGTTTATTGGCAAGCCTGCGATCGTTCCTGACAAATCCCATTAATACATCATTACCTTGTGAACCTTGTATAAAGGTTAGGAAGTCAAAACCTTTATAGCTAAGATTAATTCTTACACCATAGGTAAAATCAGGAACCGGATCTCCGATGTAAGTTTGGTCCACATCTGAAATCTGCTTATCATTGTTTGTATCCACAATAATTGGATCTCCAGGCTTAGGACTATAGCCAGTAAGACCATTATCAGTTTTGTATTTATCAATTTGTGCTTGATTCTGGAATATACCTGCAGTTTTATAACCATAGAAATACCAGATTGGCAATCCCTTTTCAAATCGGGTAGCAGTCCAGCCTGTACCAACACCGGCGCCATTAATTACTGGTGCAAGTGGATTTACCTTAGTTACTTTATTTTTAATTGTACTTAAATTGGCTCCGATCTCGTATCTGAATTCTTTTTCTCTACCGTTATTGTAACTCAATTCAAATTCCCAACCTTTATTTTCTACATTTCCGCTATTAATATCGTTAAGTATATTTCCGGCAAAATAAGGAGAAGCACCATTAGTGATCAGATCCTTAGTTGTTTTCTTAAACCAATCAACTGTTAAATTCAGTCTGCTATTAAAGAAATTTAGGTCAGCTCCAAAATCAAGTTGCTCACTTGTTTCCCATGAAAGATCTCTGTAAGGTAAATTTGTAGGAGCGGCACCTAGTATAAAGTTGCCACTTGCATCTGTATATCTTGAATTTAAGCCAATTGAACTTTGCCAAGAACCTATGCCAACGTTAGAAAGGCTTCCATTTTGGCCCCAACTAGCACGTAATTTAGCATAATTCAATATTTTAGAAGCATTTTCTCCGTAAAAATCCTCATTTGAAATTACCCAACCCACAGAGGCCGACGGGAATGTACCCCACCTGTTTTCAGGAGCAAAAAGAGAGGAACCATCGCGTCTTAGTGTGGCAGCAAACAGATATTTATCTTTATATTCATAATTTAACCTGCCATAATAAGACTGTAGTGTACGTGTATTATATTGACCCCAGAAATTAGATAATTTGCTATCCGTTTGTTGTACGAAATCCGGATATGCCCATTTATCTTCTTCCTTAAATATCCCAGAGTAGCTTCCTTTCAAATTATTGTACATTGATTTCATAGAAGCAATACCAGCAAGTGCAGTAATGTTATGATCTCCAAATTTTCGGGTATAGGTAGCAAAGTTCTCCCAGTTCCAGGTGAAATAATTGTCCTGATAATCGGATCCTGTTGTAATATCATTTAAGCTTTCGCTTGAAAACCAAAACTTAGGACTCCAGGCATGGTTTCTTACAAACGCCGCATCAACGCCAAAACGAGTAGTGATTTTCAATCCGGCAAGCGGTTCAATATCAGCAAATATATTTCCTACAATTTTGTTTTGTGCAGTTTGACCATGTGTTTTAGCAATCATCGCTAAAGGATTTCCATACTCGCCTTGGATAAACTTTGAGACTCCGTAATAATTTCCATTTGCATCTTTTAATAATGTTCTTCCGGCATTAAGTGCTGTCTGAGCATGAGTGGGTAATGCTCCGCTATATGTTAATGGGGTAATTGGATCCAGAGACATCATGCTTCCTACTACAGAGCCATATTCTGTATTCTCCGAAATCCCCATATTTGAGAAATGAGAATAGGAGAATCTTTCTCCAACATTTAACCATGATTTAGCTTTAAAATCGGAATTCAAACGCACCGTATATCTGTCAAATTTTGATTTATCTCCACCGATAATACCATCCTGAGTAAAATAAGTTGTTCCCAATAAATACGAGAATTTTTCAGTGGCTCCACTAAAGTTTAGGGTATGATGCTGCTGAGGAGCATTTTGAAGTACCGCTTTTGACCAGTTTGTTCCTTCTCCAACTGCATTTGCTTCTTCAACAGTTGGCCCGGAATATCCGCCTTCCTGCATATACTTCTGATACTGAGAAGCATTCATCATTTTAGGCAATGATCTGGCAGACTGCTCTCCATATTGAAAGCTATAAGATACTTCAGAAGTATTTATTTTTCCGGTTTTTGTAGTAATAATCACTACTCCATTGGCACCTTCCGCCCCGTATATTGCGGCAGAAGCAGCATCTTTTAGTATTTCCAAAGAAGCAACTTCAGAAGGATCTAAAAATTCAATACCTCCTGCACGTACACCATCAACAATGTAAAGTGGTTCTGCACTACGACTAGAGCCAGTACCTCTTACACGAATACTAAGACCAGATCCTGGCGCACCTGATTTAGGCATAACAGTTACTCCTGCAGTTCTGCCCTGAAGTGCCTGATCTATCCTACTTGATGACACTGTTTTTAATTCTTCAGCCTTTACTGACGAGATTGCTCCGGTAACCAGGCTTTTCTTTTGAGTACCATACCCAACCACCACTACTTCACCTAAAGAGGTTATGTCTGCCTCTAATACTACACTAACCGGATTACTATTGGTTATTGTAATGGTTTGGGGGGCCATCCCCAATTGGCTAATGATTAATTTTGACCCTACAGATGGAACTGCGATTCTGAAATTTCCATTTGCATCTGTTAATGTTGCTTTTGTAGTGCCTTGTAATGTTACGGTAACTCCTGGCAATGGCTGTCCATCTGCCTTGTCTGTTACCTTACCCGCTACTGTTATTTCCTGTGCCAATAAGGCCAATGGGGATATAAGTAAACAGCAAACGAAGAAAATAAGTGTAAGACTTCTTTTCATACAATAAGATTTAGATTAGTTTATATTTGGTTAATTTGGCTTTCACCTGGCGGTTACGGCTAATTCAAATCTATACCTGAGAATGGCTTTTATAATATTTCCATACCCCTACACTGCCCCTACAAAAAGAATTTCAGCGGCTATATCCTATTAGAAATGCCACTACATCACCACTACACAAACAAAATAAAAAATTGATTTACAGCAGTTTAAATACATCAAGACCGTTCGGCAGCTCTTGACACTTGGACTAAGAAGTCGTACAGATTGGTTTCGGGCTGAATATGAAGTTTCTTTCTTAAGCGATATCGTCCTACCTCGACTGCTTTAATTGTAATATTCATTAATTGCGCTATTTCCTTAGTAGAAAGATTCATTTTAAGATAAGCACATAACTTAAGCTCGTTCGGTGTAAGCTCAGGAAACTGGTCTTTAAGTTTGTTAAAGAAATCGGTATTTACATTGTTAAAATGCATAGAAAAATTATCCCAATCCTGATCGCTTTTTTCGACATCCCTTATTAAACGGATCAAATGTCTGAAACTTGGCGAACTATCATTGATGTCATGATTTTTAATTACACTCGAAATCACTTCTTTTATTTTCGCTAAAACCTTTCCCCGTTGAACAAGATGCATAGTCATTGTAGACAATTCCCGATTCTTATAGTTCACATCAGTCTCTAATTTTTCGTACTCCAAACGTACAATCTCTTTTTCACTTCTATCAAGCTCAAGCTGATGCAGGTAACTTAACCTGTTTTGGGCTATAAGATGCTTTTTCTTCTGCCACTTAAACAGCATATAAATGCTTAAGGACATGATTAGCAGATAAAATATATACATCCAGATCGTCTCATACCACGCCGGTAAAATTTCAAATGTATATCCTACAATTTCTGAATCGTTTCCAATACTATTTCTTGCCTTTACATTAAATGTATATTTCCCGGCAGGCAAATTAGTATAATCCTTTTCGCTCTTCTGAGTCCAGGCTGACCATTCCTTATCAAAACCGACTAGTTGGTAGCTGAATTCAATATTTGATTGATGCTCAAATAAAGTAGAAGAATATTCAAAATGAAGTGAGTTATAGCGATTTGCAAGTTTTAAAATTAAAGATTCATCTTGAACAGCTGCTATTTTCTCCTTATTCATGAAATATCCACCGAATATTGTGCTATCCGTTTTACCTAAGATCTTTACCGATCCCAGCAACACATTAGGTCTTGATAAATTTTCAAGATATTTAGTATAATTTAAATGATAAACTCCTTTATTAGCACCTATAAATACATTTTCGCTGTTTAAGAAATAAATAGACTCAAATCCTCCAACTATTTTCCCATCTAATTGGGGGAAATAATGCATAGTAAATGGCTTAGTTGCCGTAGGGTGGCCAAAATCCAACACTCCAACTTTTTTATCGGAAACAAACCACAAATTACCTTTATTATCTTCTTTAAGGTATTGTATTCCCATTTTCTTAAGTACCCCATTGAACATAGAAAAAGGCTTAAAGTTGTCCTTAACTGCATCATACTCATATATCCCATCCTTGGATGCTACAACAACACGATTTTTTATTTTAAAGACATAATTATATAAATGTGATGGCAAGCCTTGCTTATCTGTATAGACTGTTAATTTCTTTATTTTCTTAAAATCTTCAGATAGTTCGATTTTGTAAACACCATGATATGGATGTGAAGCCCACAAATTATTGTTTGCATCAAAAGCAATAAATCTCAAGGATTCAGTTCGCCCCTCAATTTTACCTTGATTAGTAAACTCTCCATTATTGTAGCTTATCTTTTGAAGACCTAGATATGTTCCGGCTATAATATCTCCTGAAGGGAAAACTTTTGATGTTGGCTCAAACAACCATGTACCCGGACGGTTATATATTTGTTTAGCAACGTCACTCTCCACTATAAAGAATCCATCTTCATGCCCCATTAGAAGCTTATCATTTATCTCATCTAAACGCCAGACCTGCCCCTTTGAGTTTTTAACCTCTGTAAATACTCCTGTCGACAAACTTAAATCGGTAACACTAGGCTCAATCGGAGTTACGTACAATCCATTAGAGCTTCCAATATATAATTTACCCTCGAAGTCACGTACGGCATAGCTTGTTATCTGCTTATTCTTGTCGGGCGATATACTTTTTACGGCGCTGTTAATAGCAACATAATCAATTCCATCATCCAAAGCCAGCCAGAGATTCTTACTTTGATCTGTAATAAATCCTCTTACATTGTTATTCTGTAATCCATCCTTGTAGGTATACTTTTGTAAAATCTTTCCTTGTTTATTGATAATAAGAACCCCCGCAGAGGTTGTTGCAATAACATATTTATCAATATCTATTCTACTGGCACTATAAATTCTATCATTATAGAACAGTTGATCAAGATTGGTTGATTTTGGGATAAGTTTACCATTATGCATTAAAAACAACCCATTTTTTAAGGTAGACACCAGCAAAGTATCCTTATTGTATTCCATAATTGAGGTTACTGCTGATTTTAGCAAAACAGGATCTGAGCAATAAGGTTTCCACACTTCTCCATCATAAACCATTAGTCCATTCCCCTTTGAATGCGCAAAAAACTGATGATTCCCCTTACCTGCAAACTGCCATTCTACATCCGGCTTATACGTTTTTACAACTCCATCTTTGTAATAGAGAATGATACTTGTGGTTCTGAAAACTACCGCATTGTCAATAATAGAAACATTCCATATATCAGCAAAACTGCGGTACTTTTCAGGGATGAGCGGAATAATAGAATGGTATTTTAACATTCCATTTTTTTCGGGATAAAAATATCCTGCCTCGTCTTGTCCGCCAATAAAAATCCGATCGTCTGAATCTATTTCAACGGATCTTACAGAGGTAAAATTTGGCAATTTGATGAGGTTCCAAAATCTGCCATCATAAGTTAAAAGACCTTCATTGTTACCAAAATATAAAATACCTTTCTTATCCTGAGCAATATCCCAGTTTTGTATTCCGGCTTTATACTGATCAATGTTATAGTTAAGTATTTGAGGTGTACCAATTTGACCAAGGCTTTTTAAATAGGTAAAACAGAATACAATTAGGATGATTAATAGGGGTTTCCTCATAAATTGTAACAGAAAAAAAAATCCGTATTTGGTTAGTTACCCAAAATACGGATTTTTGAACATAGGTACCTAACCTATAAATCAAATCTTACATAAAGCTACCATCGCCACGGCGCATAACGCCCCTGCCGCCACGCCCTTGTGCACCAGACCACTTTTGCAGTCTCATGCTAAGCTTCAGCATAAAATATCGGCTTATAGGATTTACTCTTGTATTTACATAACCTCCATCATCAGGTTGCTGTGTTCTGAGAAAATTATTCTGGTTTAAAATATCGAATGCCTGAAACGTGATCTGGCCTCTGCGGTTAAACAGCTGGCGTTCCAAACTTGCATTTACAACCAAAGGGCTGTTATTTGTATTTCCGACTATACCGTTTATGAATTGCTTACTCCCATTGTAACCAAGCATCCATACATCCCATAAATATACTCTTCCATCCAAATTGAGAGAAAACGTGTTGATTTCATTATTAGCGGAACGAAGCGTTGAATTTGATTTTTCATATTTATATCCGATATACGGATTGATCTCGAACCATTCTGTAGGATTAATTCTTGGGCCAAAGCTCTGATCAAGAGCAGTGATATCAGTAGTATTCAAGATGCCATCCCTCATATTCAGGTTATGACTATAGTTCATCTTACCATTAAGCTGCAAATTATACTTTCTGTTGTTGAGTTGCTTACTGATGTTGTAATTACCGGTAAGTCTATATACTCCACTAACATTCAAAAAACGTGTTTCATTAATTTTACTACCAGGGAGGTTTGGATCCGGATTGTCAACAGTTTCTATATTTCTGATTACGGCGTTTTCCGTATAAGACCCATTTGCATTAAATGAAAGATTGAGCTTCGAGTTTGCGATATAATTATTGTAATCACCTCTCAAAGTATGCACAAAAGTAGCACGTAGATCCGGATTACCAATAACCGGATTATTTGGATTTGTAACATCCCTTACCGGCTGTATCTGGTCAAAAGTTGGTTCTACCGCATTTCCTGAATAGTTCAAAGATGCTTTTTGTTGTCTGTTCCAACGATATTCAAACCTTGCAATTGGGATCAGGTTAAAACTACTCCGGTTTGTTGAGGTACCCAAACTGACTTTAGTACCGGATAATAAAGCCGGCACACCGGTTAAACCAACAGAAAAACGAATTTTGGAGGTATTAGCCATTCCATATCTAAAATTCAACGCAACCCGGCCCTGTGTAAAGGAATAGTTATAAATATTACTTAATGAATCTATAATACCGGAAACACCTCCATCAAAAATATCCCTTGTAGTAGCGGTATTATCATATCCATTATAATTCACCTGGGCATTCACCTCGAATTGAGTATTAACCCCAAGAGGCTCCACATAAGTCATACTTCCACGATAGCTATCACGTCGATTCTTACGTGCTATGATCTGATTAATTACAGAATCTCTACCATCTTGTTCCGCTTCAGTATAGTAAGTTGTGAAGTTATATCTTTCCTGCTCGTTGTCCTGATTATTTTTATTCAAATCTATCTGTGTTGAAAAATTCCTTCTGTATTTTTTAAATAGATGCTGATAAAAGGCAGAAATACCAAATCCAGGTGCTGTGCTGGAATTTGAATTTGTTATGCGACGGTCCTGGTCCAGCCCCATTGAAAGACTACTACCCCTTTGACTTAACGTTGAAGAACCATTATTATCAGTAGAATTAGATTGAAAAGTCGGGATAACTTTAAGGTAATTACTTGAGTCAAGGTTTACTTCAAATTCAAGTTTAAAATCATGATTATTTGATTTTTGCAAGCCAGTGTTCGAACTATTGGAGTGCAATTGTCCATTATTTAAAATACTTAGGGATTCGGTCTCATTCAAATTATCTCCATTCGAATTTTGAAATTGATAACCCAAATTATACTCTATTTTTTTCCCGATTTTATCACGCAAACTGAATCTGGCATTTGCATTCTCTGTAGAGCCACTTAGCGCATTAAGATTAATCGCATCTCTATAATTACCATTTAACCCTATCTGTTGATTTCCGTTAATTCGTGTAGCAAATAATCCGGCTTCCTTTCTTTCGTTACTACCTCCGGCAGTGTTCAGACCTACCATATTTCCGACAGATTTATCCGTTCTTGTGGTAATATTCAATATCTTTTGAGGGTCACCGTCCTTAACGCCGGTACGAGCCGCCTGATCACCATAATCGTCTACAATCTGAATTTTATCAACAATCTCTGCAGGCAGATTTTTAATTGCGTTTGCAATGTCGCCTCCAAGGTATTCCTTTCCATTCAATTTAGCCTTAGTTACTGTTTCTCCCTGGTGGACTAGAGTTCCGTCATTACCTACCTCCATCCCTTCCATCTTTTTAAGCAGTTCATCTACGGTAGCATTCTTTCGAACAATATAGTCGCTAGCCTTATACTCAACTGTATCTGTTTTATAGGTAATAGATGGAGTGCCATTAATAACCACCTCATTTAAAGTATTACGCTCTTCTTTAAGAACTATTGGATCCATTACAATTCTGGGATTGGTATCGTTTTGTTTAAAACGCATTGCAGGTGTTTTAACATAACCAATACTCTGAACCGTAATAATATAGGTTGCTGACTTCACATTTCTAAATACAAATATGCCATCGGTATTGGTACTCGTTTTTAAGGTATCCTTATCAGATGTTAAGGTGACAGTTGCCCCAATTACTCCAAGGTCAGTTGAGTCTTTTACAATTCCACTCACTTCGCGCATTGGAAGCGGTGGTGGTGGGTTTTGTTCCTTTGATGGCACCTGAGCATAGAGTATTACTGAACTGAATACCAGTAGAAATAGTACAATAGCAGGTTTCAATGTATTATAGAAATAATTCATTTTTTCGTTTATATGGTTTGTTTGTGTCTGTGTTGAATTTGTACAGAGATTATTTAAGGACGTATTTTCCCCAAAAATCTGTAGGACTGGTTAATTCTTGATAATCTATACCTGAACCTCTTGAACCGAAGTTACCTCCGCCGCCACCTCTGGGGCCACCAAAACCTCCTCTTCCACCACCATCTAACCCTTGCAACTGCAGGCCGTTCAATTTAATGTTATAAGCAAATTCCTTTGGTGCATCCTTAGAAATACCCAACTCTTCAAATGGGATTGCCAGTTCATAAAAGAAAGCCTTGTCATTTCCTATACTGGAAAATGCTTTAATCCCTAAATCATTATAAACGGAAATAAGAGTGTCAGTTGTTTTTTTAAAACCACTGATCTTAATTTCTTTGACCTGCCCAAGTTGTCTTTTTTGCATCACAGCCATTGCAGAATCTCTTTGTTCCGGGGTTTGTGAACCCCTGCCAGCACTATTCATTATAACACCCATCTGACGTCTCCCACCTGGTCCACCACCTTGAGCAGGACGATTAATCAATGGATAGGTAAGTACAATACTTTCCTTTTCTTTCTTTTTTCCTTCAGTATTTATAGCCAATGTAATACCGCCTGCAAGAATCTTTGCATTGGTGGTTAGATCAGTTGATTTAATGACCAGATATAGGTTCTTATCATCATTACTCATGGTATAGAAAACACCAGTTCGTTTATTTTGGGCCTGAAAAGTATCATTCCATTCTGTATTTCTCCCATCAACCTTTATGCTTGCAGGAGCTGTTATACTCTCTTCTTGTACATCTTTGAGCTTTTGTGCCTGAACCGTAGTACAAAAAGTGACTATTAATAAAATATTTGCTGTAATTTTTAAGAATACTGGTTTCATATTTAGTGAAAGTTTGGTCATTTACTGTAGGTTTAGAATTATGACTCACTAAACTTATTTAGGTTTAACCATAGAGGGAAGTTTGTTCCCTAATATTCTTGTTACAATTAATTATGCGATAGCAATCACCTCCGACACAAACAAATGCACCGAGTAACCTCAATAAAAACACAGCGATTAATGAGCCTCCTGAACTTCTTTTTTCATTTGAAATATGTAGATGAGATATACTAGTGCGGGGAGAATAAATATACTACCAATCAATAAGGCATAGCCCAAAGTATCTATGGCTTTTGCCTGCCCCTGATGGGTAAGCAGAGACAAATTAGCTCCATTTTTTATTAATACTATGTCGGGAAAATGGGAATAGGTAGCTGCAAACAAGATCATGGTAACCTGAAATCCCGCTAACAAACGAAGTAAAACAGGCTTTTTACGTTGAAGCAGGAAAAACATAATAACCAATGATATACTTGCCGCAATAATGGCTATTAGACCTAGGGTATCTCCAAAAATCCAACTGGCTAACGGAATATTTTCATGATATGCTGCAACAAAAACCAATGCTCCACAAAACATAACTATATATATTGTACGTCTTGCCTTTCTTATAAAGAAGCTTCTGTCACCATCATTGGCTGCCTGCCCAATTATAAAAATAGTAGCTAAGAAGCCACATATACTCACTGTAAATATGCCAACTGCAATAGAGAACCAATTTAACCAGCTAAAAACATAAGCAGACAGGAAATCATGTGCCTGCATATCTATTTGACCGGACACGGAACTTGCTGCTATAATACCAAGAAAGAATGGAGTAATTAAGCTCGAATAGACAAATATTGGTGTGTATAATTTTTGCATGTCATCTTTAACAGCATCGTAATTTCTAAATACAAAAGCAGTACCCCTGGCAATAATACCAAGAAGCATACATACCAATGGGATATGCAAATAGATTGAGACCGTAGTATAAATTTTAGGAAAACCTACAAAAAGGATAACGATAGCAATAATTAACCACATATGATTAGCTTCCCATATTGGGCCAATTGCTTCATACATGGTTTTACGTGTTTTAGATCGGTTCTTTTTTGAAGTAAAAAGCTCTATAATTCCTGCGCCAAAATCTGCACCGCCTAATAAAACATAGAGTAAAATTGATGTCCACAGGAAAGCTATAACAACATAGATCATAATCTTAATTTTTATCGGGTTTAGTGCTCGAATCGTATAATTTGCCAACCATTGCAATTTGACGGTATAGAAGTAAACTCACTATAATGGCCAATGATATATATACCGCTGTAAATAAGTAAAAGGAATAAACAATTCCTGGCATTGGCGTTACAGCATCTGCTGTGCGCATAACTCCCTGAATAATCCAGGGCTGCCTCCCCACTTCTGTCACTGTCCATCCTGCCTCTAAAGCTATAAATCCCATAGGGGTTGCAATCACAAAAAGTTTTAACAGCCAATTACTTTTAAGCCATTGTTGCTTTTTCCAAAGTGCAATAAAATATAATAAGGCGATCAATACCATCGCCAGTCCCAGGCCAACCATAATCTGAAAAGCATAATGAGTTACTGCTACCGGCGGCTGATCTTCTTTAGGAATCGTATCTAACCCCTTCACTTCACCATTAAAATCGCCGGTAGTCATGAAGCTAAGGAGGCCGGGAATCTTAATTGCATAGTCAACCCTTTTACTGGCAGTGTCTGGTATCCCTCCAATAATTAATGGTGCGTTTCTCTCCGTGTGAAAATGAGCCTCCATTGCTGCTAGTTTTGCCGGTTGGCGCTGAGCGACATCTTTAGCAGAAATATCTCCACTTATTGGTTGTAAGCAAGCCGCTACTGTTCCAAAGACCGCGGCTATTTTAAAAGCTTTACTATGAAAAAGCACATTTTTACCTCTAAGGATCATCAATGCGTGTACGCCAGCTACAGCAAATCCGGTAGACACGAATGCTGCGACGGACATGTGAAGTGCCTGAGAAAACCATGCGTCATTAAACATTGCTTTTATAGGATCTATATTTATATACTCCCCATCTACAAAATCAAAACCCGCAGGGCTATTCATCCAGGCATTAGCTGCTACGACAAGAATTCCTGATAATAATCCACTTATGCCAACAACAACACCGGTAAACCAATGAAACCATGGATTAAGTTTCCCCCACCCATATAAATAAAAGCCTAAGGCTATTGCCTCTATAAAAAATGCCGTTCCCTCTAAAGAGAATGGCATTCCAAATATTGGACCTGCGTGCTCCATAAATGTCGGCCATAGCAATCCTAACTCAAAAGACAAGACTGTACCAGAAACCGCTCCTGTGGCAAAGAATATTGCTACACCTTTACTCCAGGCTTTAGTAACATCCTTATAAACAACCCTTTTAGTTTTTAGCCAATAAAAATGGGCAACTGTCATAAAAAAGGGCATCACCATACCAATACAAGCAAATACAATGTGAAAGCCAAGGGAAAAGGCCATCTGAAGTCGGGCAGCTAAAAAATCGTCCATATTTAGGAGTTAATAAACGTTAGTCGCTAAAAGAAATAGTCAAGCAAAAGTACATTTTTTAAGTACAGCAACACAATTTAGGGTGGCATTTCAACCAGTACTTTTATCATTATTTCAACATATTTTAGGTTCATAAATAATAATTATACTTCTCTAAACGAAATTAAAAACAAATTTAAAAGAAAATAATCTTGTTAAATGAGATATTCATTATATGGAACTCCAACAATAATGCTATTCTCTGAGTAACTTCTGTGCCCTAAATAAATTATCCGAACACTGGAAAATTTTGGCTTTTAATTTTGGATTATAATGAGGGTTCTTTTCTAAAAAATCCTGAACAATCTTTAAAGCCTCTTTGCTTTGATAATACCCAAAAGTAGCTTGTAGCCAATTTTGAGGAAAAAAGATATCGCCGGTCTTTTGTATCTCAACTAACATATCAAGACTTTTTTTCAGGTATTTAAAAGAATTTTTCTGTCGAAGGGGGTGGTGAAGATAATACAAGGCAGCACCAACATTTGATTCCTTATCTCTATTAGATTTCAATTCAAGACTTTTAAAGAAATCATCTCTTTTTTTCACTGAAGAGGACACTGCAGGCGCAATAAACTCAAATCTTTTTCTTCTATCTATATTAGTTATCCGCTTAAATTGTTTATCTAAAATAGAACTATCTCCATCTCTCAAGACCAAAGAAAAAGCGAGTGACGTATAATCATCTTCCGTAAGTTTTATTCCGGTTGGAGCTTTCTGATTTTCCCAAATTTCATTTAGTCGTTTACCCGCTTCAGAAGACAGATAAATATCCTGATAAGTCTTGAAAAGCACTTTCTTATTATTTTGCAAACTTTGTTTCTGCATTGAGTTCCATAAAGCAGTTTCCAAAGATGCAGACTTGCCAGCCCGTTCATTTACAGAAATAAATTCCCAATAAATATTACTGATATAGTTTGTAATCAACTTCAGATTTAACTCCTCCTTTTCCTGATCCAGACCTTTAACAAACAGATTTAACAGTTCCGATGGTTTAATATATCTGCCATTTAGCATATTCTCATATAATGAGATATAGACTGAGGATCTATTTACAGGTTTTTCGATCGAATATATCTTTTTAAAGATTGCCGTATCCAATGGCCAAAGCCCATAGCCTTGTCCTGATGAATTGAACAAAATAAAAGATGGAATCTCCTTTCCTTCAGCGGCTTTTAATTCTACATTTTTACTATTAAGATTAATGGTTAGTTCTTCGATATGACCAGGGTAATAAAGAGTTACTTCCATTAATTGAGGCCAAATTTTATCTGCTCCATACTCCGACGTCTGCTTAATTACAAACTTTTCAATCTTATTACTAGCCTTTTCAATTGTATAATCTATTACCGGTCTTCCAGCTTCATTTACCCAAACTTTATTCCATTTCTGTAAATCAGCATCCGTGTATTTGTCCAGAATTGTTATCAAATCAGGCCAGGAGGCATTCTTATTTGCAAATTTCGTTAAGTATTCCCGCACACCCATCTGAAATTTTCCCTTTCCCATTAAGCGTTCTAATTGCCTCATGATAATAGGTGCTTTATGATAGATAATATTCCCATAAAGGGTTCCAGCATCTTTTAGATTTTCTAAATCTTGTCTTATTGGGTTTGAGCCCTTAGTGCGATCAATACTATAAGCCGCAGGAAAATGATCTGTAAGAAATTTAAGATCAAATACCTCTTTACCTGTAATATCCTCAGTGCTTTTATCGGCCATGAAGTTTGCAAAAACCTCTTTCATCCAAACATCAGTAAACCAATTCATTGTTACTAAATCTCCAAACCACATATGCGCAGTTTCGTGAGCAATTAAATTGTTACGGGCGTTTAGCTGATCTTTAGTTGCACCCTCATCCAAAAACAAGGCCGACGACTTATACTGAATTGCTCCTGCATGCTCCATTCCTCCAAATTGAAAATCTGGAATGGCTACAAAGCCAAATTTTTGAAAAGGATAAGGAATTCCAGTCCAATTTTCCAAATACCTTAAGGATTTAGAATGAATATTAAAAACTTCATCCAGACTGTTTTTTATTGTAAGTGGATCCGTTTCTCTGTATAGGAAATCAGTTATCATATTCCCAACTTTTCCTTCAGCCAACGTAAATTTCCCTGCTGCAAATGCAAATAAATAGGTACTCAAAGTGTCAGATGTATTAAAGTAGTATGTTTTACGGTCGCCTGTAATTACAGAGTCTCTTAATGTCCCATTGGCCATGGCCTTCCAATCTTTAGGAATTTTTAGACTAAGACTGTAAGTTCCTTTTAGATCCGGCTGATCAAAACAAGGAAAAACAGTTCTGGCTCTATCTGGCACAAATAAAGTATATAAATAATCACTATTCCTGTTAAGTGCAGCCTCACCAGCTTCAAAACTTAGATTTATTACGTTTACACCTTGTTTTAAGTATTTGGAATCTATGATAAGGTGTTCATTTTTATGATTCACCTCTACATGCACTCCATTTGCCTGCAATGCCTTTATTTTTTTTGCGTTTTCTCTAAAATCTATTTGCAATGGATATTTATTAGCGCTAAGTTGAAATGTAAGCTCTTCAACAGCATTTATAATTTTATTCCTGTCTTTAGGAATATCTAACTCTAGTTTATAATTGATATTACTCAAAAGAGATTTGCGATAAATAGCTAGCTTTTTCGATACCCCTATCTCCAAGATAGGTTCTGACAGATATTTTGCGCCCGAACATGAGACCAAAAAAAATGCTAAAACTGCTATTGTATTGCGCAAATTAACCATAGCAACGAATTTAAGGTTTTGTTGAATTAAAGAGTCAAATAAGTGGTAATTTAGCATCAGCAAAACTTAAATCAGTTCGGTTCACACTGACTGTATCACCTAAAACAAATTTATAATCATGAAAAAGACATTAACAACAGTACTGCTTATTGCATTAGCCGTGTCATTACAAGCTGAACTTAAGGCGCAAGGTGTAAAAATGCCTCAACCTAGCTCAGGACAAACCATTTCTCAGGATTTTGGTCTAGGTAAAGTAACCATCAATTATTCACGTCCAAACACTAAAGGGCGTAAAATCTTTGGAGGATTAGAACCATATGGATCAGTATGGAGAACAGGTGCTAATTCTGCAACAACTATTTCTTTTACCGAAGCAGTAAAAATTGGCGGAAAAGATCTTGCTGCCGGAGAATATGAACTATTTACCATTCCAGGTGAGAACGAATGGACAGTAATCATAAACAAAGGATCAAAGCAATGGGGTGCTTATGAATATAAAGAAAGTGATGACGTATTACGTATAAAAGTTAAGCCTACTAAGCTTAAAGAAAAGGTAGAAACATTTACAATTCAATTTGCCGATGTTTATCCTAGTACTGCCAAATTGCAGTTAATGTGGGAAAACACAGGATTAACCGTTGATCTATCTACTGATTTTGATGCTAAAGTAATGGCAAGTATTGATGAAGCAATGAAAGGTGATAAAAAACCTTACTTCCAGGCTGCCTACTACTACCTTGAAAGTGGAAAAGATTTAAAAAAAGCGCTTGAATGGGCTACTGCTGCTGAAGCTGCAGACCCTAAAGCACCTTGGGTTAAATTATTAAAAGGACGTGTTCAATTAAAATCGGGAGATAAAAAAGCTGCTGCTGTTACCGCAGAAGAAGGCATAAAATTAGCAGCTGAACTTAAAAACCCTGAATATGTTAGATTACATACAGGCTTATTAGCTGAAGCTAAAAAATAACGACTAGCATTGCTAATGCAATAGTTTCTAATAAAAAACGGGATGCTGTTACAGCATCCCGTTTTTTATTAGTGTCTTATTTCCTGAAGTACAATATGCTTAATATTCCTCCTATCAAAAGTATAAGTAATATGTACCTTTCCATCCCTAGTCTGGATTATTGCTGGATAACTAAACTCCTTCTTAGTATCACCATCTTCCAATATCAAAATGTCATTCCACTTTTTGCCGTCTTGAGATAAAGCTACATTTAATTTAAACCGTCCATTAAACCATTCCTTTCCGGGAATAGTTGGATTATAGACAATCATATGTGTTCCGTTTTTTAATGTTTGGGCATCTGTTCCCGAATTAGGATTAAGCAAACTAGTTGCACTCAATTTACCCCATGTTTTACCATTATCTTCCGACCAAGATTCAATTACTTCACCTTGCTTACTCCTACATAATATTTGAAGTTTCTGCTTCCCATGAATTAATATACTTGGCTGAATTACATCAAATTTACTCCCTGGGTCAACTGATATAATTGTCCACGTTTTGCCTCCATCAACAGATCTTTCTATGTGCGAGCTCCATTTATCATCAGTTTCAGTACTTGATGGAGACAAGATTGTTCCATCAGCTAGCTCAATTGGTTTATTTTTTATTGGGCCTAACACTCCTTCAGGTAAACGGGTTTTAACAGACCATGTTTTCCCATTATCATCAGAGGTTTTCATCATACCCCACCACTCTCTAGGTGAAGGTCCTTCTTTATAAAACAGGAAAATTTTTCCCTTCCTTGTCTTAAATAGCACCGGATTCCATAATGGAGATGACCATTCCTCATTTACTTTACCATCGGCAATAGCAATAGGACTAGTCCATTTTCCATGTTCATTTAAAGACATCCAGATCCTTACATCTTTACTTCCTTCATGACTCCCTCCAAACCAAGCGGCCATTAATTTTCCTTCATCAATTTCAACCAATGTTGAAGCATGACATTGATCAAATGGAGGATTGTTAAATATCAGTTCATCAATTACCTTTTTCCATGATTGCTGTCCAAGTGTTATGGTTGTCGAAACAATTAAAATAAAAGCGGTTAAAAAATTTCGCATCATATTATATATTATTTTTCTCTTGGGTAACTTCAGGCTTCTGCATCATACTTTGAATAATCACCGACAATAAAACGACCAACAAACACCCAATTATATTAAGCCACAAGTAAGCAACAAGATCAAGTTTACCAATAATAACAATCACAAGCTCAGTTGCTAAAGCTGCAAAAAAAACGGCCCTGCCATTTACATGTCTCACATAAAAAGCAACGAGAAAAACACCCAAAATGGTCCCATAAATATATGAGCCAAGTATATTCACGGCCTCTAACAAATTACCTATCTTACTTGCATAGAGCGCCATAACAACGCAGATTACCCCCCAAAAAACAGTAGCAAGCCTTGATGCTTGTAGATATTCATGGTCTGAACCATCTTTTTTTATTAACCTCTTATAAATATCAATCACAGTTGTGGATGCCAAAGAGTTTAGAGCACTGGCTGTTGACCCCATGGATGCAAGGAATATAATTGCGATTAACAAACCTATTAATCCCTGTGGCAAATATTGGGTTACAAAACTTAGAAATATATAATTATTGTCTTTCGTATTTGCATGCTCATCATTCTTCACCATCAGGTCTGTAGCCTGTTTTCTTATAGACTTCTCTTTTTCATCTGCCTGTTGCAATGCCTTCCTCTGCTGATCAATCAACGACTGATCAGCCATATCAAGTGCTGAATTCATTTTATTAACCTCTACCTGCTTTTCTTCAAAAGCTTTATCATAGTCGGCCTTTATTTTATTTAGCTCTGGATTATACTTACTCTTTTCAAGTTTACTCAACTCAAAACTGTTAAAAAAAATAGGTGGTTTATTATACTGATAGAAGGTAAACACCAATATGCCAATCAGCAATATCAGAAACTGCATAGGTATTTTAACAAGACCATTCATCAACAAACCTAATCTGCTCTGACTAACCGATGCCCCAGATAAATACCGACCTACCTGACTCTGGTCTGTTCCAAAATATGATAATTGCAAAAAGAAACCTCCCACTAATCCAGTCCATACTGTGTATTGATTATTAGGATCAAAAGTAAAATCTATTGCATTAGCTCTGCCCATTTTACCTGCTATGCTTATAGCTTTCACAAAACCAATGTCAGCCGGCAATAAATGAACTACCATAATACCTGCTGCAAACAAACCACAAAAGATAATACTCATTTGAAGCATCTGCGTATAAGAAACAGCTTTTGTGCCTCCATAAACAGTATAAAATACCACCAAACTTCCAATAAACAGAGTGGTATAAGTTGTATTGATATTTAAAATAGTAGAGAGAATAATTGAAGGAGCATAAATAGTAATACCGGTAGAAAGCCCCCTTTGAACAAGGAAGAGAAATGCCGTTAAAGCTCTTGTTTTAAGATCAAATCGTTGTTCAAGGTATTCGTAAGCTGTATAAACTTTCAACCTGTGAAATATAGGCACAAAGGTGATGCACAACACAATCATAGCCAATGGCACCCCAAAATAGAACTGCACAAAACTCATCCCTGATGAATACGCCAGACCCGGCGCCGACAAAAATGTAATTGCACTGGCCTGAGTGGCCATAACAGAAAGACATACATGATACCAAGGCAAAGATTGATTACCAAGCAAATAGCCTTTAATATTTTGTGCCCCACGACTTTTATATATGCCGTAAACTACAATTACAACGAGTGTAAGAATTAATACTGCCCAATCTATAACACTCATTCGAAATATCTTGTAAATGCGTAAAGGATCAGGATTAGAAATATAAGCCAACCAATTAGCAACCGGTAAAACTGTCTCCAGGTTTTAACAAAGGGCGGTAGCTCTTGCTCTGGTTTCTCTGGTACCGGGTTGTCATGCTCTGCCATGCTGTAATTATATTACTTCTTAACTGATATTAAATTCACAAACAATCTATACGCGCCAGGCACACCCGCCGGAAGCTGCCTGAAAAAAGATAATCCAGTATAAACGAATCTACCTTTTCCATAGTTTGCGATAATTAAGGATCCTGTTTTCTCACTTTCACTATCGTCATGCATACTGAACAATGCTCTGTATTTCTGATCAGCATCTGTTACAAAATACAATCCTCTTTCCTGTACCCATCCATCAAAGTCTCTATCAGTAATTTTATTAGGGTAATTTAAAACAGGATCGGTTGGGTTCAATATTTTAACCTTTGCATCCTCCTCAGTTACCCTATCACGTGATATACCAAAAGGATATGGACCTAAATTATCTAATTTCAATGGCCCGTTTACATTGTACTGAACCAAGAAAGTACCCCCATCATTCACATATTTCATCAACTTGGGCTCCATACTTTTAATCTGTTCACTTACATTATATAATCTTACTCCAGCAACTATTGCATCAAAGCCAGAAAGATCTCCATTAATAACTTGACTGGCAGTCAAATTAACCACATCGTAACCAATTTGCTTTAATGATTCAGGCACAAGATCTCCTGCACCGGCAATATAGCCAATACGCTTTCCTGCCAGCTTTAAATCGACCTTATCTACCCTCGCTTCAGCAAATGGAAAAAGTGTTTGAGTAGGAATATGCTCATAATCTATCACATGCAAACCATGATGGTAAGTTTTACCATCAACAACAACCTTCAAAATCAAATCACCATTACTAACATCTCCTGAAGGAGTAATTGTAAATTCTACAGATTGTTCTTCGCCCTTTTTAGAGAGTGCAAAGTTTAGGTTCTCTGGCGAAGCTTTCCACCCGGCCGGCAGTTCAGGCTTTAATACACCTACAGCTTTATCTTTAAAGCTTTTAAGTTGAATCATTATTTTCTTAGGCTCATTGTTATTAAAAACAAATGCCTTTTCACTCATGGTTGCAGTAACGGGTGGCGCAATTACCAGAGGTTGATAAATTTCACCCCGTACCTGATCAGTATATTTATAAACGACGGCTCGTTTCTTTTCAATCAACTGATCACCAATTTTAATTCTGAAGAGACCACTTAAACCTATTGGGTTTTCTGCAAGACCTATCTTTGATAATGAATCAACGACATAAGAACCCAAAGGGTGTTTCTTTTCCAGCCAATAGGGTTGAGTAATCCCAACACCAGATGTTGATATGGTTTTATCCTGAGATTCAAATTGATTAAGAGGTAAATCAAAAGAAGCTTTGCTATTGATCTCCTCAATACTAATATTTAAAGGGAATCCTTGTTTTGCCCTTGCAATAGCCTGAATCCTTACATTAACGGGTTCATTTAAGGCATATGAAGAGTTCACAGCTGAGCTTTCAAACCAGATTCCTGCACAAGCTAAAATCAAATCATCTAACAAACTCTGTTTAAAAGGTTTTCCTTTTACCAGCTGCTTTAACTTTAAAAGCTTTATAACCGATTTAGATGGGTCAGCTACATCATATTCAACATTAATTTCAGAAACAAGCTTTTGTATTTCTCCATTTCCGGGGGTGCGGTTAAGGGTAAAATCAACACCTTCAAATATATCCTTTGTAGCTTTTTCACCTGCCACATAGCTAAAATATTCAATGGCTGAGCCTCGTTGTCTGGAAGACCCAAACCCTTGACTTCTGTGATTAGATCTACTTTCAGCCGCAATTTCTCCATAGCTTTTACCTAACAAAGCATTATAACCACCAACATCAATTTTAAGCTGATCCTCTGAGGTTGTATTATTACCCCCGAAATTAAATGTATTCCAAAGAATGCGTTTTGCCTGCCAGGGTTTTACAAAAGAAAGCTGTTCAGGAAATCGCTTCGGGTCAGCAGCAGCAGAGAAAGCCTCGTGAGCAAGTATTGCAGAGCCAGAATGATGCCCATGGCCAGCACGTGCATCCTCAGGGAAGCGAGTAATGATTACATCAGGTTGAAACTTTCGGATCACCCATACTACATCAGCTAATATTTTGTTCTTATCCCATATTTTAAAACTCTCATCAGAGTTTTTCGAAAATCCAAAGTCATTTGCTCGCGTAAAGAATTGTTCGGCACCATCTGTTCTTCTGGCTGCCAACAATTCCTGAGTACGTATTAACCCAAGTAATTCGGCCTGTTCATTCCCTATAAGGTTTTGTCCTCCATCACCTCTGGTTAATGACAAATAACCAGCTCTAACTTTCTTATCCTTAGCGAGATAGCCCAATAAGCGTGTATTTTCATCATCTGGGTGTGCGGCAATGTATAAAACACTTCCTACAACATTTAATCCTTCAAGGCCTTGTTTAATCTCGGCAGCATTAAGTTGCTGCATATTCTGGGCCTCAATTAATGAAGGAACCAGAACAGCAAGTAGAAACAGGTATAAACGTAACTTCATATACAGGTTTTAGATTATCCTTGGAAGATAATCTTTTTTAAATTATTAAGATACTATCATGAGTTTGAATTATTACATTCTTTGTAAACTCATGATAGCTCGAAAATAACTAAAAATCATCAATACAGAGTGCTATTAAAAACTAAACTCCGTAACAATCCTGCAAAAATACTACGGTTCTTATAGGAGAATTTTACTACTTACTTCTTTGTCAATGGTAATAAAGCCAGGGTATTTTACCAATCCACCAGCAACTTTAATGCTTGGTCTTATTTTTAGTGTAAGTATACCTTTCTTTTCAGGTCCATTCTTCCCAGATTGCACAAAGTCAGTGATCTCTTTCATCACTTTACTATTAGAAATAAATGGATAAATATTAGCTTCCATATCAACAGGAACTATTGTAGACTGCCCAGCAGCAATGTTTACTTCCTGATTTACGAAACCTGATGCAAGCTCCTGTCTGTTGATCAATATCTTATATTCAAACTGATTAATAGCAGCATCATTTCCTGAAGGGTTTTTCACTTCTAAATTCAATCTGGCTCTTAAAGGAATATCTCTTCTTAGTAAGCCTAATGCAAGCCCCGGAAGGCTACTCAAATTAATATCCTGATTAAGGATCATCTTTTTCACATCAGCTCCTGCAAGCGTAATTTCATCGGCCGAAGTGACCCTGTACTTACATCTTTCCAGAGCCTTTATTTGTTGCGCCTGCTTGTTTATACCACAACCAGCTATCCCTATCGCCATCAGGCAAACTAATAATATCTTTCTCATAACAGCTATAACGGATTATTTGGTGAAATTATACAAATAGACTTTCAACTATCGTCTACGACTGTTCATGCTGCGGCTTATTAAGTGATCCACACTGTATTTACCAGAACCAGCCACTAACAAGAATAAATAAGTAACTAAATAGTGTAATGCCAGTTCTTTTTTCTCAAATGCATCTGGTGCATGAATAATTAAAACGGCAACTAGCATAGTTATAATCAGAGGTATAACCGCTAATCTAGTTCCCAAACCTAATAAAACTAAAACAGAACATACCACTTCAGCAAATATAGTTAACACAAGAGATGTAGCCTGACCAAGACCTATTGGATCTGCAAATTGAATTTCTCCTCCTGCTAAAAGCCATGGTAATTTTTGAAGTCCATGTGTAAGCATAAATGCAGCAATAGCAATACGTGTAACAAGCAGCATGAAATGTATGCCTTCATTGTTGAAATTAGTGTTAAATAGTTTTCTCATCTTTAAATTTTAAGGTTTTCAGTTGTTGATAAATATAGAAATTTTGGTGATTAATTAATTACAAGCGATTTAATAAACCCTGAAATAGCGTCCTGAAGGATCATTTTTTTCTCTGGATCAGGCTTACCTACCTTTTGAATCATTTCTATTGAAACTAGTCCATGTAGTATTGAAAGGTAAGTATGATATTTTAAAAAATAGTTAGTTTCAGTATTATTACTTGATGCAATGGCTTCCTGGATCGTGGAGATCATAACGCTTGTCATGAGTTTCATTTCGGCAATCTGATTTACCATTTCACAAGCTGGTATTCCAAGACCAAACATCAATTGGTAATATTCTTTATGCTCAAAAGCAAAATCCCAGTAAGCATGAGCCATAGCCTCTAGCTGTTCAGATGGGGCGCTATATCTACTTTTCACTGCAAGAAGTGTGTCCGCTAACTTTTGAAATCCCTCTTTTGTGAATTCCAAAAGAATAGCTTCTTTATTTTCAAAATGATTGTATATAACCGGAATACTGTATTCAATGGCATCAGCAATTTTACGAATAGATAAAGATTGCCAACCATCATTTAACACCTGCAGCCATGCAGCTTCAAGAATGCTGGTTCTGAACTCTTCTTTTTGTCTGATTTTACGTTCCGCAATTCCCATACTGGTTTAATTTTAGTTAACAGTGTTAACAAAAGTAATGGGTTTAATATACAATTAAAATTTCAAATGTTTTTCTGACTTAATTACAACAAACCACTTATCTAAAGTGCGCTATAATATATTGAAAACATCACTGTTTAATCATTCTAAAAGTTAAATTGATTCTTTGTTGGGTCTCCACCACTGTTTTCGGCAGTCTGTGCTCCCAGTATTGCTGCGTCCCACCTTTCATAATCAATAGGCTTCCATGGGTTAATTCAATTGACACAATTGGCAGCTTATCTTTGTAATTTCTGAATTGAAAAATTCTTGAAGCACCAAAGCTCACTGACGCAATTACCGGAAGTTTACCCAGATTCTTTTCATTATCTCTATGCCAGCCCATATAATCTTTGCCATCACGATAATGATTCAATAAGCAGGCATTAAACTTAGATTCGAGAACCATTTCAATGCTTTCTTTTATTCTGAGCAAAGTATCTGTCCAGCGTGTAGCATACATCGTAGTACCAGAATAAGTATAATTAACATCATCATCGCCATAGAATGCTGTAAAACGAGGTTGTAAAACTTCCTTACCAAAAATTTTTATCGGCTCCTGTTTCCAGTCGGTTTCTTCTGTTAATCTATCCAAATACATATAACTATCCTCTTCTGTAAAAAACTCAGGGTGAAAAAATGCCTCACCAGGTAGTGTTAAAAGATTTATATGATCGCCATAGATTTTTTCCATGTCTGCAATTTAAGTATTGTTTAATAGATTTAGTTGTCCCCATATCCATGAAGACAACTAATATTAAAAATACATAAATACTTCCTAGGTTAATCTCTGTTCCAGAATGCAGGTGGCTCTATACCCAAACTGCGCAAATAAACCGTACCCTGTGCACGATGATGAATCTCATTGTCAATAAAATAAAGAATAATGCCATATGCCTCCCCTTCATACTGGCCAAAAGCCAATACTATTTCCTGAAATCTTGCCTCAGGAATTTGCGCCCAAAAAGTATTGATTTCATCTGTAACGGCATCCCATTGTCTCAGCAACTCTTCTTTTGAACTTGCCTCAGACTTTCCTGAATGATGATCCATTTCATTAATCGTTGTCCAAACGTCTGTGGCTATACCTTTTACACCCGGTCCTGATATACTATTAATTTCGCTTACCATACCCGAGAATGGCCTCATTCCCCCGATAGTGTACTTAAATAATTCTTCTTCAGGAAAGGCTTCAATTACGCGTCTTGTAAGTCTTCTATGTCCTTGCCAGTGATTTAACAAGTCTATTGAATTCATAAACAAAGGCACGATCGCTGTTTCGGTGGTTGTGTTAATCGTAGTCATAATCTAGAGTTATTAGTGGTTAATTTATTTCTTACACAAAGAAAACTAGTCGCACTGACAACCCTATGGCAGTCCATTTTTTAATAGAAAAAGATTTCACTATATTTGTAAAAAAATAAAGTCATGCTACGTATTAAACATATTCAAACAACTAACATCAGCCGGTCTCTTTGGCTCATGTGCTTGGATATGGATTTTAGTTTTAACTAGAACACCCTCCAAGATCTAAACAAAACTCATTTATTTTATTACATCAATTTGTTGAGGCAATCCTTATCAAATTATACTTATATCCTTATGGACATTTTATACACTGTAGAAGAAAAGTATCTGCAGGCAATAGAAGAACTTCATTATGGCGAGTTGCCAAAAGCGCTTCACTTTTTTAATGAAATCATTAATTCAGATCCGGAATATGCAAGAGCGTATTACCAGTTGGGTAGTTTTTATTATTATCAATTCAAAAATTATCAGATTGCTGGTTACTATTATAAAAAGTGTATTGAACTAGAGGCAGATTTCCCTGATGTTTATGAACATTATCTAAAACTGTTGATTACTTTAAAAATGCACAAATTAGCTCAAAATATAGCCGAAAAGGCATTAACTGTCCCTGGAGTCTGTAAAGCTCATATCTATGAGAGTCTTGGCTTAAATGCTGAGGAATTACAAGACTTTACTACAGCCAAAGAATATTACAAACAGGCAACGTTAGCTTCGGCCTCACAAACTGAGCACGAGCTATTTCAAGATCACTTGAAACGTATTAAAGGCAAGCAGAATGCAAACCTAAATATGATTTATGCTTACCAGGGTTAATTGATTAGATCAATTAACCCTAATCTAATACTATTTGTGTTTCTTATCTCCGGTATAATTCATTTCACCAGCTTTAATCTTAAGCTTAAGATCATTTTCAACTGGAGGTTTAGGACACTGATATCCATCGCTGTAAGCACAATAAGGATTATATGCTTTATTGAAATCAACCTCTATAAAATTCCCTGAAATGTCTTGACTGCTCAAGTCAATATACCTTCCCCCTCCGTACGTTTCATCAGAATTGCTTTCATCAGTAAATGGGAGAAATAAATGGTCTTTATATTCTACAGTCCTGGATAAAGAAATACTTCTATACACTGTGAGTTTCTGATCAGTCCCGTTCAACTTAAAACTAAGAATAGCATAACGAATATACTCCCTGCTCGTTCCGCTATAAGTCGGCATCTGAAATGAGCTTTCATTAGTCAAAAGCTCTACTTTCGCATTTATTCTATAATTACTATCCGCCTCAAAAAAATGTAAGTTTTTAATATCGTCCTGTTTCAGTGGGGAACGAAAGTCCTTTAAGAATTCTTCTTTGTAATGTTCACGATGTTTCTCAATCTGCGTCTTATAACTTTGTCCAAAACTGTTCAATTGAATCATCATAAACAGTATAAAGCAATATCTAATCATATTATTAAAATCTAGCACGCAAAGCTATCGATTTATATATTAGAAAGAATGACTTTACAGTTAATGGCATTCCATTTGTAGCCTAGATTAATGTAATTTGACACTTATAAACTATAAATACAACAGTATGGCTACATTCTCAGAAATGATCAAAGGTGAAAAACCTGTTCTTGTAGACTTTTATGCTACCTGGTGTGGCCCATGTAAAGTGATGGCTCCAATTTTGGATACATTAAAAAAACAAATCGGAGAGACTGCAACTATTCTAAAAATAGATGTCGATAAGAATCCCGCCGCTGCCACTGCATATGGGGTTCAGGGTGTACCTACTTTTATACTATTTAAACAAGGCAAGATTCTTTGGAGGCAATCAGGAGTTGTCCAGGCTGCACAACTGCAACAATTGATCAATCAATACGCGTAACCTATTTATTCTTCTATCCATTAATGGCATCTTCTAACTTAGATCCATCCTTTGTTAATACTTCAAAATGATGACTCTTAGATAGCTCTAACAGATGACCTATAAAATCGGTTGCTGTTGGATAAACATTCTTATCGAATTTAAGGATAGTTTCGATCTTGTTAACTGCGTTAACATATTCGTCTTTGATTTCTTTTTGATTCATAACGCACTGCTTTACAGATAAAATTTAATAATACAATATACAAATTAATTCGATCTCTATATATCAACTAATTCTGACAAAATACGTTAGTGATAAACGTTACTCTCTATAGGTGATTGGTTAGCGGTTAGCTGCAATTTGGCTATAAACAAGAAAACCCTGCAGCGTTATGCTACAGGGTTACTTTAAGATTTGGCACCGACCTACTCTCCCACGTGTTACCGCAGTACCATCGGCTCTGGTGGGCTTGACTTCTCTGTTCGGAATGGGAAGAGGTAGACACCACCGATATAGGCACCTAAATATTT
>Ga0065714_10002219_pt1 | contig 48487 bp, 37 predicted proteins | sample MisRhiReplicate2_FD_59101 | JGI IMG/M metagenome (GOLD analysis project Ga0065714, IMG submission 59101) | Miscanthus rhizosphere microbial communities from Kellogg Biological Station, MSU, sample Rhizosphere Soil Replicate 2: eDNA_1 v2... | ecosystem: Host-associated > Plants > Roots >...
GAAATCTGTGCTTTCTTCTTGGCGTTGTCCGACAGCAGTTGCTCGCGGGACTGGGTCGCCACGGTCATGTACTCGTCGTAGTTGCCCGGGAACAGGCGCAGCTCGCCGTAGTCCAGGTCCGCCATGTGGGTGCAGACACTGTTCAGGAAGTGACGGTCGTGGGAGATGATGATCATCAGGCTCGAACGCTGGGTCAGCACGTTTTCCAGCCAGCGGATGGTGTTGATATCCAGGTGGTTGGTCGGTTCGTCGAGCAGCAGCACTTCCGGGTCGGAGAACAGCGCCTGGGCCAGCAATACACGCAGCTTCCAGCCTGGCGACACTTCGCTCATCGGGCCGAAATGCTGCTCGATGCCAATCCCCAGGCCCAACAGCAGTTCACCGGCACGGGATTCGGCTGTGTAGCCGTCCATCTCGGCAAATTCGGTTTCCAGCTCGGCCACGGCCATGCCGTCTTCTTCGGTCATTTCCGGCAGCGAATAGATGCGATCGCGCTCGGCCTTGACCTTCCACAGCTCTTCGTGACCCATGATCACGGTATCGATCACGGTGAATTCTTCGTAGGCGAACTGGTCCTGGCGCAGTTTACCCAGGCGCACGTTCGGTTCGAGCATGACCTGGCCGCCGGACGGCTCGAGGTCACCACCGAGGATTTTCATGAAGGTCGACTTGCCGCAACCGTTGGCGCCAATCAGACCGTAGCGGTTACCCGCGCCGAATTTGACAGAGACGTTTTCGAACAGTGGCTTGGCGCCGAACTGCATCGTGATGTTAGCTGTAGAGATCAAAGGTTTATCCTGCGGAACATTCAGAGTAGCTAAGGGTGCGGCAGTACCTGTTCAGTACCTGTTTGCGCACGTCCCGACCGCGCAAAGGCGTCGCGGTCGCAAGCGCAAGGGTCCATCCGGCATAAGAGGACAGCAGCAATACGGAGCGCCTGGCCCGGTAGACGTGCGCCGAAGCCGCGTTTGCGGTATCGACCAAAGGGGGCGCGTAATAGTTGGCGGCGATTGTACTGGTCTGGCCGCATAAACGATAGGGTATTGCCCGGGCAAGACAGTTTTTCACAATTGAAGGATAACTTTCGGTTACAAACTGTGGCTAAAATGCCATCTCACCCTATGCCATCTCCCTTGCCGCTTGGCTGGCCCGGGGAAACGACCTGTTCACTCCAGCATTGTGATGGTTTTTCGTGAAGCTCATCATTGTCGCGCTCTACATCTTCTCCATTGGCTACGTTCATCTGCGCGGTCGCGTGCGGCATAAGTTCGGACGCCAGTTGAGCGATCATTCGTCGTTTCTCGCGCCGATCAATTGCCTGCTGTACCTGTGCTCGAAACTGCCCAACAGGCCGTTCCTGAGCCCGGCGCAGTTCCCGGACCTGAGCCCGTTGCAGGCCCACTGGCAAGAGATCCGTGCCGAAGGCCTGGGCCTGCTGCACGCGGGGGAGATCAAACGTTCCGAGCAATACGACGATGTGGGTTTCAACTCGTTCTTCAAGACCGGTTGGAAGCGTTTCTACCTGAAGTGGTACGGCGACAGCCATCCTTCGGCCATGAAGCTGTGCCCCCGCACCACCGAACTGGTGCAGAGCATCGGCTCGATCAAGGCAGCGATGTTCGCCGAGTTGCCGCCGGGCTCGAAACTGGTCCGGCACCGCGACCCCTACGCCGGGTCCTATCGGTATCACCTGGGCCTGGAAACGCCCAACGATGCTGGTTGCTACATCAATGTCGATGGTGAGCCTTATCATTGGCGCGATGGCGAGGCGGTGATCTTCGACGAAACGTTCATTCATTACGCCGAGAACACCACCGCCCAGAACCGCATCATTTTGTTCTGCGACGTGGAGCGGCCCATGAAGTTTCGCTGGGCAGCCGCGTTCAACCGCTGGTTCAGCCGCACCGTGATGGCGGCGGCCGGTGCGCCCAACGACGCGGGCGACAGGACGGGTGCCTTGAACCGGGCGTTCTCCAGGCTCTACAAGATACGGTTGCAGGGCAAGGCCCTGAAAAAACGCAACCGCACGCTTTATTACCTGCAGAAGTGGGCGTTCTTTGGTGGCTTGCTGGTGATCTTTATCTGGATGTAGGCGCTGGCGAAGCCTGCGATCTTTTGATCTTGATCGTTCGCTCTGGACTCAATGGGTTGTGGAAAGATCGCAGCCTCGTTGCACTCGACAGCTCCTACATTCAGTCGGTGGGTTTTTGCGCATCCAGTTGCTCCCACATCCTGGCCGTGATCCGCTGGCGGTGGTTGTAGCCTTCCCAAGGATCGGCGCCCAAGCCCTTGGCTCGTTCCAGGGCGGTATAGATGTCCCATTGCTGGGCGTTGCGCAGGGTCTGCAGTTCGGCCCGGGCAATCGGCACCGAGACCGGCAGGCCGGGCCTGGCGCGCACCGAGTAGGCGGCCACCGTGCTCGCGCCGCGGGCGTTGCGCAGGTAGTCGACGAATATTTTCCCGACGCGGTTCTTCGGTCCCATGGTGGCCGTGATGCGCTCTGGCATTTGCCGGGTCAGGAACTGTGAGATGGCCTTGGCGAACGCCTTGGTGGTGTCCCAGCCTTCACTTCTCGCCAAGGGCACGATCACATGCATGCCTTTGCCACCGCTGGTCTTGAGAAAAGCCTGCAAACCCAACTCGTCGAGCACCGCCAAGGTCATGTGGGTCGCCTCGATCATGGCGCTCCAGGGCAGCGAAGGATCCGGGTCCAGGTCCAGGACAAACAGGTCGGGGGTCTCGATCCGGTCGTGGGTCGCGGTCCAGGTGTGCAGTTCCACCGTGCCCATCTGCGCCGCGCTGACCAGGGCGTGGATGTCATCGATTTCCATCAGCGCCGCATGGCCCGGGTCCAGTCGCGGATCCAGCTGTTTGATATGGGGAATCTCCAGGCGATCGGCGTGTTTTTGAAAGAACTGCTCTTCGCCGATACCGTCCGGTGCCCGCAGCAGCGCGACCGGCCGCTGCTTGAGGTGCGGCAGGATCCACGGGGCGATGTCCAGGTAATACTGCGCCAGCTCGGCCTTTTGCACACCGCTGACACTGTCGATGACCCGATCGGCGTGGGTGATTGTCACGCCGTCGACTTTGGCCGCGCGGGCTTTGCTGCGACGCTTGGGTTCTGGCGTCGCGGGCTTTATCGGCAGGGGCTGCTCGCGAACTACCTTGTTGGCCGGCATAGTGCTCGACAAGTCCAGGAAAATAGCCTGGCGCACCTGGTTGTCGCGGCTCCATTCTGTGAACTCGACCTCGCAGGTCAGGCCGGGCTCGACCCATTGCACGCCGCGCCCCCGCACACCGTCGAGTGGCAACGCCAGTGGCGAAGTCTCGCGCTGCTGCGCGCACAGTTGCGCGTGTAATTGTTTGATTTGCGCCTGGCTGAACCCTGTCCCGACCCGACCGGCGTACACCAGCCCCGAGGGCCCGTTGACAGCCAGCAACAGCGCGCCGAAACCGCTGCGCTTGCCTTGGGGGCGGGTGAACCCGACGATGACGAAAGCCTGGCGCAACCGGCACTTGAGTTTTACCCAATCGGCGCTTCGCTGGGACATATAGGGGCTGCCCAGGCGCTTGCCGACCACGCTGTCCAGTGAGAGCGCGATAGCGCTTTCGAACATGTCGTGCTGGCTGGCGGAAAACCACTCGGAAAAGCGCAGGCGCTTGCTGGCGTTGTTGCCGAGGGCTTTTTTCAGGGCTGCACGACGCTCTTCCACCGGCGCCTGGCGCAGGTCGGCACCATTGAGGAACGGCGCATCGAACAGGAAATACACCATGTCGACGGTGCGGCTGATGTCGAAGGCCTGGCGCAGGGCCGCGAAATCGGCGTGGCCGGTCTCATCGAGCAGAACCAGTTCGCCGTCGAGCCAACTGTCCCCCAGGTTCAACCCGGCCAGGGCGTCGGCATGCAGCTTCAGTCGCTCGGTCCAGTCCTGGTGATTGCGATTGAACAAGCGGACTTCGCCATGTTCGATGCGGGTCAGCAGTCGATAACCGTGGAATTGGACTTCATAGCGCCATTCGCCGGTGGGCGGTTCTTCCACGGGCGTGGCCAATTGCGGCGCCAGGCGCTCGGGCAGGCGGTTTTGAGGCGCCTTGCGGGCCGTCGTAGCGTCCGACTTGGCGTTGGACAAACGAGCAGATTCACTCTCGGCGTTGGCCATGACAGATTCCCTTGTATTGCGCACGCCAGGGTTTACCCCCGGGAGGCCTTGGTGGCTTTTTTGGCAGGAGCGGATTTGCCGGCTTTCGCAGGTTTTGCAAGGGGCTTCCCGGCGGATTTGTCGGTGGCCTTGCCCTTGCTGCCCAGGCTGCGCTTGAGCAACTCGGTGAGGTCGATGACATCGGCGGTCTTGCGTTGTTCTTCGCCCGGGTCGGTTTCCACCGCTTCGAGGCGGCCTTCGTTGGCCTTTTTCTCCACCAGTTCCATGATTTTGTCTTCGAAACTGTCCCGGTATTCTTGTGGCTCCCAGTCGGCGCTCATGTCTTCCACGAGACGCTTGGCCATTTCCAGCTCGCCCTTGGCCAGGGTCGGGTTCGTCACCTCGTCGCCCAGCTCCAGGACATCAAGGTCGCGTACCTCCGCGGGCCAGCGCAGCATCACCAGTACCAGCGCCGATTCAAGGGGCATGAGCGCCGCCAGGTGCTGGCGGGTGTGCAGCACGACATGGGCCAGGGCGACCTTGTTGGTCTTGACCAGGGTTTCGCGCAGCAGGGCATAGACTTTGCCACCGCGTTTGTCGGGGGCGAGAAAGTAGGGCGTGTCGATGTTCTGCAACGGGATCTTCTCGCTGTCGACAAAGGCAAAGATATCGATGGTCTGGGTGGACTTGGGGTGGGCGGAACGAATTTCTTCCTCGCTGAGCAGCACGTACTGGCCTTTCTGGTACTGGACGCCCTTGACGATGTCGTCCTTGGTCACTTCCTTGCCCGTGGCCTTGTTGACCCGTTTGTAGCCCACCGGGTCCATGCTGCGTTTGTCCAGCCAGTCAAAATCCACACCCTGGGACGAGGTGGCCGACACCAGCGCGACAGGAATGTGGACCAGCCCGAAACTGATTGCGCCTTTCCAGATTGCCCGTGCCATGGTGGTGTTGTCCTTGCCGGTGGATGTCTTTCTGGTGACCTTCGCGCCTTGGGAAAAGTTTCCATTGTGGGAGCGAGCTTGCTCGCGATGGCGACGGTGCAGGCGCCATTGACGCAAGCTGGCCCGCCGCTATCGCGAGCAAGCTCGCTCCCATATTGGTTCGGAGACTCTTCGTTACATCTTCGCCCGGACATTTCGCTTAACAAGGGCGAACCTGCGGCGTAGCGTGTTTTCGATATGCCTGAACTCAAGAGGTGTCCGAATGAACAGGCTGATAATTGCCATCATGACGCTGTTGCTGACCGCCGCCGCCCAAGCCGCCACGCCTGGCGGAGGCCCCGTGGTTCTGACCCAGAATCTGCCGGGCAACAACAATCCCTATAACAGCCCGACGCGGCGGGCCAATCCCAACAGCATGCAGGGCACGCGGTCCAATGTGCCGACGATTCATGACAACCCGACGGTGCCGGTACCGCGCCCACCGACCCTGGAAAACGGCGGCATCGGCAATGGTTATCCCCGGTCCGGCCAGCCCTCGGGTTCGCCGCGCCCCACCATCGAGTCTCCTACGCCACCCAGGAGCAGCCAAAATGGCAACCGCTAGGTACTGGAGACAGTCGCTCTCTTTTCAAACCACAGAAGGAATTGTGCATGTTGCGTAAAACACTCCTGGCCGCATGTTGCGCCAGCGCTGCCCTGACCCTTGCCACGCCGGCGGCTGGCGCGCCGACCCAATCATTCAAGAGCGAGGAGGGCACCGTGGAAGTGACCACCGTGGTCAAGGGGCTGGAGCACCCTTGGTCTGTCGCATTCTTGCCTGGTCAGCAGGGCATGCTGGTGACGGAGCGACCGGGCAACCTGCGCGTGGTCAGCCCCGATGGCCAATTGTCCGCACCCTTGAGTGGCGTGCCAGAAGTGTGGGCCAAGGGCCAGGGCGGTCTGCTGGACGTGGTGCTGTCGCCCGACTTCAAGCAGGATCGCACCGTCTACCTGTCTTATGCCGAGGCGGGCGCAGACGGCAAGGCCGGCACCGCCGTGGGGCGCGGGCAACTGTCCGAAGACCTCAAGAGCCTGAAGAATTTCGACGTGATCTTTCGTCAGCAGCCCAAGTTGTCCACGGGCAACCACTTTGGCTCGCGCCTGGTCTTCGACCGGGACGGTTATCTGTTCATTACCTTGGGGGAAAACAACGAGCGGCCCACTGCCCAGGACCTGGACAAGCTGCAAGGCAAGGTGGTGCGTATCTACCCCGACGGCAAGGTGCCCGACGACAACCCCTTTGTCGGCCAGAAAAACGTCCGTCCCGAGATATGGTCCTACGGCATGCGCAATCCCCAGGGGGCGGCCCTCAACCCTTGGAATGGCACGTTGTGGGAGAACGAACACGGGCCCAAGGGCGGTGATGAGATGAACATCATCGAGCGTGGCAAGAACTACGGCTGGCCACTGGCGACTCATGGCATCAATTACTCCGGTGCCCCGATTCCCGAAGCCCAGGGCAAGACTGTCGAGGGCACCGTTGGCCCACACCACGTCTGGCAGGTGTCACCGGGGCTCAGCGGCATGGCGTTCTACGACCATGATCGTTTCAAGGCCTGGCAGCGCAACGTGTTCATCGGGGCGCTGGTGCCCGGGGAACTGATCCGCCTGCAATTGCAGGGCGACAAGGTCGTCCACGAGGAGCGTTTGCTGGGTGAGCTCAAGGCGCGAGTCCGGGATGTTCGCCAGGGCCCGGACGGTTACCTGTATGTGCTGACGGATGAGGACGACGGGGCGTTGTATAAAGTCGGACTCAAGTAATTGTAGAAAATGTGGGAGCGAGCTTGCTCGCGATGGCTTTGGGTAACCGACATTGATGCTGACTGACACACCGCTATCGCGAGCAAGCTCGCTCCCACAGGTAATGCTGTTCACTTGAGACTGTCGCCACAGCTAATCAATATTTGCCATTGACTTGCCAACAACGCACCGCTAATTTCCACCCATGACTTCAACCGTACTGCGCAGCCAGCCAAGCATTATTACCGCCATTCCTTATTTGGCGGGTTAGCTGACGGCTGCACCCAACCCGCCCTGGAGGCGGGTTTTTTCTTTCTGTCTCCTGGGCTCTGCCCGAACCAGGAGATCGCCATGACCGTTACCCGCACCGAGCAAGCCCTGCTTGAGCACTACGTTAAGAAGATTCTCGCCGCGCCGGTCTATGAGCTGGCCGTGCGCACGCCACTGCAAGCGGCTCCCGCATTGTCCGAGGCCTTGGGTAACCGGATCCTGCTCAAGCGCGAAGACCTGCAACCGACTTTTTCCTTCAAGATCCGCGGTGCCTACAACAAACTCGTGCAACTGACCCCGGAGCAGCGTGCCCGTGGCGTCATCACCGCGTCCGCCGGCAATCATGCCCAGGGTGTCGCGCTGGCGGCACGGGAATTGGGGATTTCGGCCAGCATCGTCATGCCTGTGACCACTGTGCAATTGAAGGTGCTGGGCGTGCGCAACCGAGGCGCCGAAGCGATTCTGCACGGGGAAAGCTTTCCGTTTGCCCTGGCGCACGCGCTGGACCTGGCCGAGCAGACCGGGCGGGAGTTCGTCTCGCCTTTCGATGACCCGGACGTGATCGCCGGGCAGGGTACCGTCGCCATGGAAATCCTGCGCCAGCACCCCGGCCAGCTGGATGCGATTTTCGTCCCGGTCGGCGGCGGTGGGCTGATCGCCGGGATCGCGGCCTACGTCAAGTACCTGCGCCCGGAAGTACGCATCATCGGCGTCGAGTCGCAGCATTCTGCCTGTCTCCAGGCGGCGCTGGCAGCCGGTGAGCGGGTTACCTTGCCAGAGGTGGGAACCTTCGCCGATGGCGTGGCCGTGGCGCAGATCGGCGCCCATGGCTTCGATATCTGCCGTTTCTGTGTCGATGAAGTGATGACCGTGAGCAACGATCAACTGTGCGCCGCGATCAAGGATATCTATGACGATACCCGCTCCATCACCGAACCGTCGGGCGCACTGGGGGTGGCAGGCATCAAGCAGTACGTGGCGCACACGGGGGCGCGAAGCCAGACGCTGGTGGCGATCGATTCCGGTGCCAATATCAATTTCGACAGCTTGCGCCACGTGGCCGAGCGTGCGGCGGTGGGCGCGTTTTGAGTTTTTTACGCTACGTCACACTTTTTTTGAAGCAGGCGACGGATGCCCGTTTGCGTCTTCGCAATAGGGGCTACTCTAGGTTGCGAGCAGGATAAAAGCGATTGCAGTTTGCATGGAAAAAGTAGCGTTTCCTTGCATTTTGCACGAGCTCTCTGGCGCGGGACGAAGCTAAGCGCTTGATTCAGATCAATCCGCAAGGTCTTCAATACAGGCATACTTCTTGCGGGATGATTCAAGAGTTCGCCTGGCGAACTCGTTGACTGAAAACGCTAAAAAGAACGAACGAACGGCACGGTATTCGTAGTCCCAGTCCGCAGGGAAGAAAACGGACGAAAATACCGCCGGCGTGAACATAAGTTGGCCGCCTCAACAGGAGAGAGTCGCCATGTTTCTATCTGCCCTCGAAATGCGAAACATCATTGAAAGCAGCTTGTTGCCCAAGCGCTCGCAATGCACCTTGTCACCTGAGCTCAAGATGACGGTCAAGATTTACGACGATCATGCAACCGATCGCGTGGCTTTGATCAAAACCGACATCGATGCCAATAAACTCACCGGTTGCCGGGCCATCAACGACCTGATCGCGGAGCTGCGTACCGAGCTCGACCACAACCCTGCCGCTGGCAATCACTTTCATCAGCAACACCAGCGGATGACTGGCCGCTGATAAAGGCCTTGTCCTTGTAAGCCTGACGCTCGGGTCCGGTCATGTCCGAACCCGGCGTCCAGTTTTTTAGCTGCGATGCGCCATTCAGTTCAATTGTTGCCTATAGGGCAGGTCTGGCCCGGTTTTGCCGCAAGTCAGGGCGGCCGCGCGAATGGCGAACTCAAGCATTGCGCTGATCTGTTCCCGGGTCAGGGTGTGCAAGCCCTCGACCGAATCCAATTGTTGTTCAGTCAACCACGCAATCAGTGCGGCCTGGAAGGTATCGCCTGCACCCACGGTGTCGGCGATCGTCACCGGACAGGACGGCAGCGACCATGAGCCGTGTTGGCGACTGAAGACCGTAGCGCCCTGGCCGCCACGGGTCAGGAAGACCAATTGGCAGCGGTTCCCCAGCCAACCTTCGATGATCGACTCCGGTTCTTTCCCGGGGTAGAGCAGGTTCAGGTCTTCGTCACTGACCTTGACCAGGTTGGCATATTGCACCAGCGTCGCAATCCGCGAGCGCCACAGCTCGATATCCGGCTGCGGGTTGAGTCGCACATTCGGGTCGAGGCTGATCAGGCGGCGGCCGCTTTCGCGTTGCATCAGGGCCAGGAGCGTATCGGCGATGGGCTGGACCACCAGCGAGAACGAGCCGAAATGCAAGCCGCGTACCTCGGGGCCCAGGTCCGGTAGATGCGCCAGGCTCAGTTGTCGGTCCGCACAGCCGTCGCCGCGAAAACTGTAGTGGGGCGAACCATTGGCGCCTACGGCGACCATCGCCAGGGTGGTTGGTGCGTCGAAGTCCACCAGATATTGGGCGCTGACACCTTCATTGAGCAAAACCTGCTGCAAGCGTCGTCCCAGGTAGTCGGTGGACAACCCGGTAAACAGCGCCGATTCAACACCCAGGCGACGCAGCCCCACGGCCACGTTGAACGGTGAACCACCGGCAATAGCCTTGTAGTTCACTTGCGAGGCCGGGCCATCCGCCTCGGTCTCACTGAAAAAATCAAACAGCGCTTCACCACACACCAAATACATAGTTTCCCGCTCTCAAAGGGTTGCGACGTGTTGTCGATAACGTTCATAAGCCTGTTGCGACGCCGCGACATGCGCGGCGATTGGCCGGGTTTCGCTGCTCGGGTCGAGCTTGACGCAGCGCTCGCACAGTTCGGCCAAGCCTGTCTGTGAACCGGAGTGGCACCATGCTGCCTGGATCGCCGCCCCCAAGGCAGCTGCTTCGCTCTGTTCGGTGCAAATGACCGTGGTGTCCATGATGTCGGCGACGATCTGCCGCCACTCCGCGCTCTTCGAACCACCGCCGATCAGGCGAATGCTCTGGGCCTGGAGTCCGTTGGCCCGCAGCAGGTCCAAGCCATAGCGCAAACCGAAGGTCGTGCCTTCGACCACGGCGCGACACAGGTTGGCCCGGGTCAGGTTGGTAGTGGTCAGGCCCAGCAGGCTGCCGGTGGCGTGGGGCAGGGCGGGAACACGCTCGCCGTTGAGGAACGGCAGCATGCACACGCCCTCGGCGCCAATCGGAGCCTGGACCACCAGGGCGTTGAACGTGTCGATGTCCAGCGCCAGCAATTCGCGAATCGCCCCGGTGGCGTTGGTCAGGTTCATGGTGCAGATCAACGGCAGCCAGCCACCGCTGGAGGAGCAGAACGTCGCCACGGACGGCTGTGGACTGACCGCAGGTTCGGCGGCATAGGCGTAGACCGTACCGGAGGAACCGAGGCTCATGGTGATCACGCCGGGCTGGATGTTCCCGGTGCCGATGGCGCCCATCATATTGTCGCCACCACCACTGGCCACCACCGCCTCGGGGTTGATGCCCAAGTGCGCAGCAATGGCCGGCAGGATGCGTCCGACCGGTTGATGGGCCTCGATCAGTTCCGGCAGCGCTGCTTGCAAGCGACCGCTGGGGTCGATGTGTTGTAACAGTTGCACGTCCCATTGGCGGGTGCGTACGTTGAAGTAGCCGGTTCCCGAGGCGTCGCCGTATTCGCTGCAATGGCGGCCGGTGAGCCAGTAGTTGAGGAAGTCGTGAGGCAGCAGGACGCTGGCGATGCGTTCGAAAACCTGGGGATGCTGCTCCCGCGTCCAGAGCAGCTTGGAAACCGTGTAGCCTGGCGCGATCACCACGCCGAGGCGTTCGAGGCTGCCGTCTTCACCACCCAGGTGCGCCAGGAGCCGATCGTTTTCCGGCGTTGTCTCGGTGTCGCACCACAGCTTGGCCGGGCGCAGCACCTGGCCTTGGTCATCGAGCAACACCAGGCCGTGTTGCTGGCCGGAGACGCCGATGCCGAGGATCGCCTGGCCATCGACCCCAGCGTCCGCCAAGGCTTGGTGCGTCGCCTGGGTGAATGCATCGAGCCATTGCTGGGTGTCTTGTTCGCGGCGACCGTTGGGGCCGCTGATCATGGCGTGCGCCGCGGCACCCTGGCCCAGGACCTGGCCACTGGTCGCGTCCAGGATCAGCGCCTTGGTGCCTTGGGTGCCGCAGTCGATGCCCAGGAACAGTTGTTGGTTTGCCATGGAAAAACCCCTGAGTGGTCAGATCGTTCCCACGCTCTGCGTGGGAATGCAGCACGGGACGCTCCGCGTCCCCAAGAAGCCGAACGCGGAGCGTCCGTCGAGGCGTTCCCACGCAGAGCGTGGGAACGATTAAACCTCAGTTCACGTCAGTCAGTATCCGCTCAAGCGTTCGCGTTACCCCGTGTTCGCGCAAGCTGTTGCAGCACCATTCGAATGCTGCCACGAACTCCGGCGAGCGGGGAATGGCGGTGCCAAAGATTTCTTCCACCTCCAGCACCCGCTGGGTCACCAGCGCATCGTCAGCCACCAGTGCCTGGCAGAACGCTGCCCGTGGGTCCGGGATTGAATACGTCACGCCGTTCTCGTCAACGCCCTTCAGGTACACGGCCCAGGCGGCCACCACCAGCGCCGCGCGGCGGGTTTCGCCACCGTCGGCGATCAAGCGGTTAATGGTCGGCACCGTGAATTTTGGAAACTTCGACGAGCCGTCCGAACAGACCCGTTCCAACTGGTCGGCAATGGCCTGGTTGGAAAAACGCTCCACCAGGGTGTTCTTGTAGTCGGTCAGGTCGATGCCCGGCACTGGCGCCAGTTGCGGAGTCACGTCCAGGTCCATGTAGGCGCGCATGTAACGCACGAACAGCGGATCGTTCATGGTCTCGTGGACGAAGCGATAACCCTTGAGAAAGCCCAGGTAGGTCAACGCCAGGTGGCTGCCGTTGAGCAGCTTGATCTTCATCTCTTCATAGGGGGTGACGTCATCGGTGAACTGCACGCCGACCTTTTCCCAGGCCGGGCGACCGTTGACGAACTTGTCTTCCAGGACCCATTGCACGAACGGTTCGCAGACCACCGGCCAGGCGTCGTCGATGCCATGTTCATCATGCAGTTGCAGGCGATGGGCCACGCTGGTCATGGGCGTGATGCGATCGACCATGGCGTTGGGGAAACTGACGTTGCGGTCGATCCATTGCCCCAGCTCCGCATCGCGCAGCGCGGCGAAGGCCAGCAGCGCCTTGCGAGTCACGGCGCCGTTGTGAGGCAGGTTATCGCAGGACATCAGTGTGAACGCCGGGGTGCCGGCCGCGCGGCGCTTGGCCAGGGCGGCGCAGAGGAAACCGAAGACGGTTTTCGGCGCGTCAGGATGGGCCAGGTCGTGCTGGATCTGCGGCAAGTGGGCCATGAACTCACCGTTGCTGTCGTCGATGCAATAGCCGCCCTCGGTGATGGTCAGCGAGACGATGCGGATCTGCGGATCGGCGAGTTTGTCGATCAGCGCCTGGGCGCCATCTTCAGCCAGCAACATGTCATTGATCGCGCCGATCACGCGAACTTCGGTGTCATCGGTGTCGCCCAGTTCGTACAGGGTGAACAGGTAGTCCTGGCCGGCCAGGTCATCCCGGGCACGGCGATCCTCGGCCCGCAGGCCCACGCCGCAGATGGCCCAGTCCAGATCGGCGCCGGTATTCATCAGCGCGTCGGTGTAATAGGCCTGGTGCGCCCGGTGGAAACCGCCGACGCCGATGTGGGCGATGCCCTGGCGGACGTCGCCCAAAGGGTAGGCGGGCAGGGCGACGCCAGGGTTGAGGTTGTGCAGGTTTTGTCGGTTGAGTTTCATCGCAGGTCTCGGCAATCAGGCGGCGGCGCGCAGCGCGCGGGTCACCGCAACGCCCTCGGCATCGAATAAGTGGCAGTGTTCAGCGTCCAGGTGCAGGCTCAGTTGCTCGCCGAAACGGCTCGCCAGGTCGCCGCGAACGCGCATGGTCAAGGCTTCGCCGGAGGCCGTGACGACGTGACAGAAGGTGTCGCTGCCCAGCCGCTCGCTGACGTCGGCGGTGACTTGCAGGGTGCAATCACCCGGTTGCGCCAGATTCAGGTGTTCGGGGCGAATCCCCAGGGTCACCGCGCCGCCGACGCTCAGGCTGGCACCGCTCAAGGGCAGGCTGATACGGGTGCCGGCGTCCAGCAGCACTTCACAGCCCTGACTGTCCAGGCCGGTGACCTTGCCTTTGAGAAAGCCCATTTTCGGCGTGCCGAGGAACCCGGCGACAAACAGGTTGGCTGGCTGGTGATACAGCTCCAGCGGTGAACCGACCTGTTCGATGCGCCCGCCATTGAGCACCACCACCTTGTCGGCCAGGGTCATGGCTTCGACCTGGTCGTGAGTCACGTAGATCATGGTCGCCTGCAACTCTTTGTGCAGGCGTGCCAGTTCCAGGCGCATCTGCACCCGCAGGGCCGCGTCGAGGTTGGACAGGGGTTCGTCGAACAGGAAGATTTTCGGGTTGCGCACGATGGCCCGGCCAATCGCTACACGCTGGCGCTGGCCGCCAGACAGTTGCTTGGGCTTGCGCTCGAGCATCGGCCCCAGCTCAAGGATGCGCGCCGCTTCGTTGACCTTCTTCTCGACCTCGGCCTTGGGCACGCCGGCCAGGTCCAGGGCGAAGGACATGTTCTTGCGCACGCTCATGTGCGGGTACAAGGCGTAGGTCTGAAACACCATCGCCAGGTCACGCTTGGCCGGGCTGACTTCGGTAATGTCCCGGCCATCCAGTTCGATGGTGCCGTCACTGACTTCTTCAAGGCCGGCGATCAGCCGCAGCAGCGTGGACTTGCCACAGCCCGACGGGCCGACGAAGACCACGAACTCGCGGTCGTTCACCTCAAGGTCGATGCCCTTGATGATGGAGAAGCCTTCGAAACCCTTTTGCAGATTCTTGATTTTCAGGTTGGCCATGATGATGGGCCTCCACTTCTGATTATTGGGTAGGGCGCGTTATTTCACCGCGCCGAAGGACAAACCGCGCACCAGCTGTTTCTGGCTGATCCAGCCGAAGATCAGGATCGGCGCGCAGGCCAGGGTCGAGACGGCCGACAATTTGGCCCAGAACAAACCTTCCGGGCTGGAATAGGAGGCGATCAACGCCGTCAGTGGCGCGGCCTTGGAGGAGGTGAGGTTCAGCGACCAGAAAGCCTCGTTCCAGCACAGGATCAGTGACAGCAGCACAGTGGAGGCCAGGCCGCCCTTGGCAATCGGCAGCAGCACGCGGACCATCTCCTGCCACAGCGTGGCGCCATCCAGGCGTGCGGCCTCGAGGATGTCGCGGGGAATGTCCTTGAAGTAGGTGTAAATCATCCAGACCACGATGGGCAGGTTGATCAACGTGTAGATGACGATCAACGCGAGACGCGTGTCCAGCAGGCCAAATTGCTTGGCCAGCAGGTAGATCGGCATCAGCACGCCCACTGGCGGCAGCATCTTGGTGGAGAGCATCCACAGCAACGTGCCTTTGGTGCGCTGGGTTTCATAGAACGCCATGGAGTAGGCCGCCGGCACCGCAATCAGCAGGCACAGGGCGGTGGCGCTGAAGGAAATCACCACCGAGTTCCAGGCGAAGCTGAAGTAGTTGCTGCGCTCGTTGATGTGCAGGTAGTTCTCCAGCGTGGGCGTGAAGATGAACTGCGGTGGCGTGGCGAACGCGTCGATTTCAGTCTTGAAGCTGGTCAGCACCATCCAGAAGATCGGGAAGAAGATCAGGATCGCGATGGCCCAGGCCAACGTGCCCAGCAGCAGGCTTTGCAGGCGACGGGATTGTTGAAGAGTCATGGCGACGGCCTCAGTTCTTGTCGGTGAGGTTTTTGCCGATCATCCGGACCAGGATGATGGCGGCGATATTGGCAATGACCACGGCAATCAGGCCACCGGCCGAAGCCATGCCGACGTCGAACTGCACCAGCGCCTGGTTGTAGATCAGGTAGGCAAGGTTGGTGGAGGCGTAGCCGGGGCCACCGTTGGTGGTGGTAAAGATCTCGGCGAACACCGACAGCAGGAAGATCGTCTCGATCATCAGCACCACGGCAATCGGGCGGGCCAGGTGCGGCAGGGTCAGGTGCCAGAAGATCGCAATCGGGCCGGCACCGTCCAGGCGCGCGGCTTCTTTCTGTTCCTGGTCCAGCGACTGCATGGCGGTCATCAGGATCAGGATCGCGAAGGGCAGCCATTGCCAACTCACGATGATGATGATCGACAGCAGCGGATAGTGGGCGAGCCAGTCCACCGGTTGGGCGCCGAATAGTTTCCACACCGAGGCGAGGATGCCCGAGACCGGGTGGAAGATCAGGTTCTTCCAGATCAGCGCGCCGACGGTGGGCATGATGAAGAACGGCGAGATCAGCAGCACACGGACGATGCCGCGACCAAAAAACTCACTGGCCTCCAGCAGCGCGCTGATCAACACCCCCAGCACGATACTGATCAGCAGCACGCTGCCCACCAGCAACAGGGTGTTGGTGGCACCGGGCATGAAACCCGAGTCGGTCAGGAAGTAGGTGAAGTTCTCCAGCCCGACGAATTCGTTTTCGCCGGGGTAGAGCAGGTTGTAGCGGATCATCGAGAAGTAGACGGTCATGCCCAGCGGCACGATCATCCACAGCAGCAACAAGGCCACTGAAGGACTGACCAGGAACCAACCGGGGTTCGCCAGGCGGATCTTGCGTGCCGGCGGGGCAATCTCGATGGGGGCTTTGGCAGTTGTTGTTGAGCTATTCATGGCATTGAACCGATTTTTGCGGGCCTATGAAGATCCACTGTGGGAGCGAGCTTGCTCGCGATAGCGTCGTGTCAGCCGCCCGCGATATGGGCTGCAAGGCCCTCATCGCGAGCAAGCTCGCTCCCACGGGAATCGGGAGCGGGCCTCAATGAGCCGACTACTTGGGATACCCAGCGCGTTTCATCTCGCGTTCGGTGGTGGACTGCGCGGCGGTCAACGCCTGGTCCACGGTCTGCTGGCCGGTCAGTGCGCCGGAAAAGAACTTGCCCACCTGGGTGCCGATGGCCTGGAACTCGGGAATGGTCACCAACTGGATGCCGATGTAGGGCACAGGCTTGAGGGTTGGCGCTTTCGGGTCGGCGACTTTCAACGACTCCAGGGTCACCTTGGCAAACGGCGCGGCCTTCATGTACTCGTCGCTGTAGGTCGAGGTGCGGGTGCCTGGCGGTACGTTGGCAATGCCATCAGTCTTGGCGACCAATTGGCTGTATTCCTTGGACGTCGCCCAGGTGGTAAAGACCGTAGCTGCGTCCTTGGCTTTGGAACTGGTCGGGATGGCCAGGGACCAGGAGTACATCCACGAAGTGCCCTTGTCGGTTTTTTCGTGGGGGGCGAAGGTGAATCCAACGTGATCGGCCACCTTGCTCTGGGTCTTGTCGGTGACGAACGAACCGGCGACGCTGGCATCCACCCAGATCGCGCATTTGCCGCTGTTGAACAGCGCCAGGTTTTCGTTGAAACCGTTGCTGGAAGCACCCGGCGGGCCGGATTTCTTCATGTTGTCGACATAGAAATTGAGTGCGTCTTTCCACTCGGGGCCATTGAATTGCGGCTGCCACTTCTCATCGAACCAGCGCGCGCCATAACCGTTGGCCAGGGTGGTGATGAGCGCCATGTTCTCGCCCCAACCNGCCTTGCCCCGCAGGCACAGGCCATATTGNTCCTTGGATTTNTCGGTGAGCTTTTCNGCGAACTCACNGATCTGGGTCCAGGTCGGGTGTTCGGGCATGGTCAGCCCGGCGTCCTTGAACAGGTCCGTGCGGTAATAGGTGATCGAGCTTTCGGCATAGAACGGCAGGGCGTACAGCGAGCCTTTGACCGACAAACCATCGCGCACGGAAGGGAAAACGTCGTCCAGGTCGTAGGAGGCCGGCAGGTCTTTCATCGGCTCCAGCCAGCCCTTGGCACCCCAGAGTGCAGCTTCGTACATGCCAATGGTCAGCACGTCGAACTGTCCGCCCTGGGTGGCGATGTCGGTGGTCAGGCGCTGGCGCAGGACGTTTTCTTCGAGCACCACCCAGTTGAGCTTGATGTCCGGGTGCTCGGCCTCGAAGGTTTTCGAGAGCTTTTGCATGCGGATCATGTCGCTGTTGTTGACGGTGGCAATGGTGAGGGTCTGTGCGCCAAAGCTGACGCTGCTGAGGGTCATGCAGGTGGAGACAAGCAGAGCTTTTACCGAAGGTTTCATCGCGCACTCCTTTTCCGCGCCCGAAGGCTGCAGAAGGACAGTTATTGTTTTTGTGTCTTCCGGATGAAGGGAAGAATGTGCGCTGATTACAGCCCTCAATGGACGGCGTGACAAATCATCCGTCGCACTTGTGCTGATACTTTTTTGCACTGATGAGGGTTCAAGCCAAACAAAGGACCCTGTGGCGAGAGGATTTATCGAAATGTCGCATCGCCCCGCTTTGTGGGAGCAAGGCTTGCCCGCGATGAAGATGACGCGGTCTCTTGGGGAACCGAGGCGCCTGCATCGCGGGCAAGCCTTGCTCCTACATAAATCCCGTCACAGAAATGATTCGAGATTCTCAGCCCTGGTTCTGCTCGGTCAATCGCTGCACCGCCAGCCGCCGGTAGTGGGACGGGGTCATGCCCTTGAGCTGCTGGAAACGCCGGTTGAAATTGGAAATGTTGTTGAAACCCGATTCGAAGCACACGTCTGTCACTGGTTTATCGCCGTCGGCCAGCAACTCGCAGGATTTGCTGATGCGCAGGCGATTGACGAATTCAATGAAGCAGCGACCGGTGGCCTGTTTGAACACCCGGCTGAAATAGGTGGGTTTCATGCCCAGGTGCTCGGCCACTTCTTCCAGGGACAGTTCTCGGGCGTAGTGGGCAAAGATGTAGTCCACCGCGCGGTTGGTGCGGTCGACGCTGTGTTCGTCCGCCGCTTGCGCAGAGGTCGCGCCGGAAAGCAGTTGGTAGTCATCCGTGGCGGCCAGCAGCTCCATCAGGATGAAAAAATGCCCCAGGCGGCTCATGCCTTGGGAATCGGCGATGCGCTGCATCAGGGTCATGGCCTGGCGGATGGTGCGCTTGCAGCGGAACTCGATGCCGTATTGGGCACGTTCGAGCAGCGGTGCGACCGTCTTGAGTTCGGCGAATACCTGGTGGCCGCTTTCGAACAGCTCATCAGTGAAGTTCACCAGCATATCGCGCTTGTGCACCACTTCGTCCTCGGCCACCTGGCTGATCCAGTTATGGGGCAGGTTGGGGCCGGTGAGGAACAGCGACTGGGGATAGAAGTTGCCGATATAGTCGCCTATGAACACTTTGCCGGAACTGGCGACGATCAAGTGCAACTCGTATTCCTTGTGGAAATGCCAGCGCACCAGCGGGCAGGGAAAACCGTGCTGACGGTAGATGATGGACAACCCGTTATGGTCGTCCATCAACTCGTAGGAGGGGTCGGTGATTCTGGCTGTTCGGGTCATGGCCTGGCGCTTTTATTGTTATCGCCATCGGATAATGCCCCCTTCGCCAGGCGGCTGCCACTCTGACGTCTAACCGTTGCGGTTTTTTTCTTCGATCCACTGGGACATGTATTGGGTGCTTTTGTGCTGGTGGTGACGCAGCATGCTGCCGGTGAAGTTGTCCCGGCGTCGTTGCGCCAGGTCCACCCGGCAAGCGTTGAGGCTGTCGATCAGCGCCGGGCCATGCACCTGTTGTCGGTAGCGGCTGGCAAGCAAAGTGAGGCCCGCATCCTGGGCCTGGGTCCAGCGCGCCTGGTCGCGATACAACTGCACCGCCGCATTGGCGATGCCTTTGGCGCTCTGGGCAATCGCACCGGGCCAGGGCATGTCGCCGTGCATGGCTTCGGCCCCCACGGGTGTGGTGACGTTGGGGGTGCCGCAGAGCATGGCGTCGATCAGCTTGCCCTTGATGCCAGCGCCGAAACGCAGCGGCGCCAGGCAGATGCGTGCCGCCGACATCACCTGCAAGGCGTCCTCGGCCCAGTTCATGATGTGAAAGCCCTGGGCCGGGTTATGCAGCGCGGCGGCCTTGGGCGGGGTGTAGGCGCCGTACAGGTGCAGTTGCGCGCCGGGTAATTGTTGGCGGATCAATGGCCAGATGGCGTTTTTCATCCAGAGCACGGCGTCCCAGTTCGGCGCGTGGCGAAAGTTGCCGATGCTCAGGAAATGCGCCCGGTCCTCGAACGGTACCGGCGGCTCGCCGGGCAGGTCCAGCATCAACGGGCACCAGTGCAGCAGGTTACGGGGCAACTTGAAGTGTTCCACCAACAGTTCGATTTCAACCTCGGACACCATCAGGTTGAGGTCGCAGCGGTACAAAGCAGCGATTTCCCGCTTGGCCAGGTCGGTATCGGCCATCCGCTGGAACTCCTCGCCCAGGGCCGGGGCGAAGAGGTCGCTGAAATCCTCGCCAGCCTCATCGTGTTTCAGGCGGTCCTTCAAACGCTGGTGCCGAGCGTGGCGCAGGCTCTGCAAGTCTGACGTCTCCAGCACCCGCAGGGCGCCGGGGCAGTGCTTCTCGACCCGCCAGCCGAACTGTTCTTCCATCATGAATTGGTCGAACAGCACGATGTCCGGCGCCAGCTCGCTGATGAAGGCGTCGAAGCTGCTGCTATTGAGTTCGATCGGCACTTCGCGGATACCCAGCGCGAGCAGGTCGGCGCGGTGTTCGCCTGGACCTGCCGGACTGCTGAAGGTGATGTCCCAGCCTTGCCCGAGGAAGGTGTCGAGGATCTGCATGACATGCCCACTGGCAGCCGATGAACGCGGCTCGGGCCAGACATAGCCGATGACCAGGACCTTGGTGGCGGTGGGGTGATGCATGAGCAGGGGGCTCCTCGAAGCGGATCAGGCGCCATCGGCGCGCGGGGCGCCGATAGTGACCAAGAATACGATCCGGCTCAAGAAAGAATGCGTTTGACCTTGTCTCGCAACTGATCGATGGAGAAGGGCTTGCCGATCACCGACATGCCTTCAGGCACATCGATGCTTTCGGCATAACCGCTGGCAAACAGCACAGGCAGTTGTGGTCGCACGGCTCGGGCCTGTTTCGCCAATTCGCGCCCATCCATGACCGGCAGGCCGACGTCAGTCATCATCAGTGCGATGGGCTGCGCGTCGTTGTGCAAAAATGCCAGCGCCTGCTCACAACCATCCGCCTCCAGCACCTGGTATTCCAGCTCCTCCAGCACGTCGACGATTAACATCCGCACAATGTCATCGTCTTCGACGACCAGGATGGTGGACTGGGTGGCAGGAGGAGGAGGGGTGGACATAGTAGACATTCTCGAAGAAGGGAGCGGGAGGGAGACTCGAAAAAAAGTCTCTTTCATGAGCCTCTTTTATGAGCCTCTTTTATGAGTAAGTACCGAGGCGGCACAAGTTCCCAAGGTTGTACAAGAAAGGATCTATAGTACAAGAGCTGACAAGGATAGTCGCTTCCTTGCTACAAGGTAGATCGTCGCGGGAGTTGCGCCTTTGACTCGTCAGATAATGTGGATCCAAGCGCCGTTTTTCGGGCAAACTCCACGGTTTTCAACTGTCCACCAAGGCCCTTTCCATGACTCCTTCGTCTTCGGTCGACGAGCAAAGTTTTCGCAAGCTCCTGAGCCGCAATATCAGCCTGCCGCTGGGCATGGGCGCCCTCAGCTCGGTGTTTTTCATCATCCTTGTCACGTACTTGCTGTCGGTGATCCAGTGGGTCGGGCATACCGACCGGGTGATCAATAATGCCAATGAGGCGCTCAAGCTGAGCGTGGACCTGGAAACCGGCATGCGTGGCTACCTGTTGAACGGTGACGAGCACTTTCTCGAGCCCTATGAAGTGGCCAAGCCGCGGATCGCCGTCGCGTTGGATACACTGCTGGAATTGACAGCCGACAACCCCGTCCAGACCGACCGGCTGCACAAGATACAAGCGATCCAGGCGGAATGGTCCAAGTACGCCCAGGGCTTGATCGACCTGCAACGCAGCAGCGGGGATTACCGGAGTGCGGTGAGGTCCGGGCGCGGCAAGCGCTTGACGGACGAGATCCGCCAAACCTTCGAGGAAATCGTCGATACCGAGCAGCAACTGCGTGCGGCGCGTAGCCAGGACGTGCGCACCACCACTGTCTGGAGCATTGCCCTGTACCTGCTGTTCGTCGCCGCAGTCAGTGGGTTGCTGGCCTACGTCGGCCGCCGGGATCTGTTGAGCTTGTCCGAGAGCTACGGCGCCAGCCTGAAGATCCAGCAAGGCAGCGCCTTGCACCTGGAGAAGCAGGCTTGGTTGCGCAATGGCCAGACGCAGTTGGCCGAGCAGGTCCTGGGGCAGTTGTCCCTGAACCTGTTGGGCCGCAACATCTTGCAGTTCTGTGCAAAGTACCTGGATGTGGCGGTCGCTGCGCTCTATGTGCGAGAAGAAAATGGCGTGCTCAAGCGCGTCGCCACCTATGGTTTGTCCCGGGAGGATGACGCGCAGCAGCAGAAGATTGTCGACGGTGAAGGCATCGCCGGCCAGGCCGTGCAACAGGGGCGTCTCATTCGCCTGGATGACGTACCGGACGATTACCTGAAAGTCAGCTCCGGATTGGGACAAGGGCTGCCCAACAGCGTGCTGGTAGCGCCCACCAGTGACGATGACCGGATCAACGGTGTCATCGAGTTGGGCTTCCTGCGGCCATTGACCGAGCGCGACATTGAGCTGCTGGAGCTGATTTCCGGCAATATCGGCACCTCCATCGAGGCCGCCCGTTATCGCCAGCGCTTGCAGGAAGTGCTGGCCGAAACCCAGCAGTTGAACGAAGAACTGCAAGTGCAGCAGGAAGAGCTCAAGACCGCCAACGAGGAACTGGAAGAGCAGTCGCGCATTCTCAAGGAGTCCCAGGCCCACCTGGAAGCCCAGCAACAGGAGCTGGAGCAGACCAACGAGCAATTGGCCGAGCAGCGCGACGCCATGGACCAGAAGAACAGCGAGCTGAACCTGGCCCAGATCCAGTTGCAGGAGCGCGCCGAAGAGTTGCAGCGTTCGAGCAAGTACAAATCCGAGTTCCTGGCCAACATGTCCCACGAGCTGCGCACGCCGCTCAACAGCTCGCTGATCCTGTCCAAGCTGCTGTCGGAAAACCCGCAGCAGAACCTCAGCGAGGAACAGGTCAAGTTTGCCGAGTCGATCTACTCCGCCGGCAACGACCTGTTGAACCTGATCAACGATATTCTCGACATCTCCAAGGTCGAGGCCGGAAAGCTGGAAGTGCGCCCGGAAAACACCAGCGTGCAGCGTCTGGTGGAAGGCCTGCGGGACATGTTCGAGCCGTTGGCAGCCGACAAGGGCCTGGGGTTCGAGGTCCAGGTATTGCCCGATGCGCCGGCGATGCTCTACACCGATCGCCAGCGCCTGGAGCAGGTGATCAAGAACCTGCTGTCCAATGCCGTGAAGTTCACCGAGCAAGGCACCGTCAGCCTGTCGGTGGCCGGGCAGCCGGGCTCGGGCATCGCGTTCATGGTGCGCGACTCCGGGATCGGCATCGCCGCCGATCAGCAGCAAAGCATCTTCGAAGCGTTCCGCCAGGCCGATGGCACGACCAATCGTCGTTACGGCGGCACCGGCCTGGGGTTGTCGATTTCCCGGGACCTGGCCACGTTGCTGGGCGGCTCGATCTGCGTTTCCAGCGAGCCGGGGCAGGGCAGTGTGTTTACGCTGGTAATGCCTGAACGTTATGTCGAGCCCGGGGACTCGCCGATGGAACCGATGACGTTCACCCCGACGGCCACTGCGCCAGCGCCGGCTGCACCCAAAGCCGCCCCGGCACCGCTGATCGCTGAAGTGGATACGTCGATTGCCCGATTTGCCGACGACCGCGACAAGGCGCCGTTCGACACCCGGTGCATCCTGGTGATCGAGGACGAGCCCAAGTTCGCCCGGATCCTGTTCGACCTGGCCCATGAGCTCGGTTACCAGTGCCTGGTGGCCCACGGTGCCGATGAAGGCTTCGACCTGGCCTTGCAACTGGCTCCCGACGCGATCCTTTTGGACATGCGCCTGCCGGATCATTCCGGGCTGACGGTGTTGCAGCGGCTCAAGGAACGGGCCGAAACCCGGCACATCCCGGTGCACGTGATTTCCGTCGAAGACCGCGTCGAAGCCGCCATGCACATGGGCGCCATCGGCTATGCCGTCAAGCCGACCACCCGCGAAGAACTCAAGGATGTGTTCGCCCGCCTGGAAGCCAAGCTGACCCAGAAGGTCAAGCGGGTGCTGCTGGTGGAGGACGATGACCTGCAACGCGATAGCATTACCCGCCTGATCGGCGACGATGACATCGAGATCACCGCCGTTGGCCTGGCCCAGCAAGCCCTGGACCTGCTGCGGAGCAACGTCTACGACTGCATGATCATCGACCTCAAGTTGCCGGACATGCTCGGCAATGACCTGCTCAAGCGCATGTCCAGTGAAGACATCTGTTCCTTCCCGCCGGTGATCGTCTACACCGGGCGCAACCTGACCCGCGACGAAGAGGCCGAACTGCGCAAGTATTCGCGCTCGATCATCATCAAGGGCGCCCGCTCGCCAGAGCGCCTGCTGGACGAGGTGACACTCTTTCTGCACAAAGTCGAATCCCGGTTGTCCCATGAACGGCAGCGGATGCTCAAGACCGCCCGCAGCCGCGACAAGGTGTTTGAAGGCCGCAAGGTGCTGCTGGTGGACGACGATGTGCGCAACATCTTTGCCCTGACCAGCGCCCTGGAGGCGAAGGGGGCGATCGTTGTCATCGGCCGTAACGGCCTGGAGGCGATCGATCGCCTGAACGAATTCGACGACATCGACCTGGTGCTGATGGATGTAATGATGCCGGAGATGGACGGTTTCGAAGCCACCGCGCTGATCCGCAAGGACCCGCGCTGGCGCAAGCTGCCCATTATTGCCGTGACGGCCAAGGCCATGAAGGATGATCAGGAACGCTGCCTGGCGGCGGGTTCCAACGACTACCTGGCCAAACCGATCGATCTGGATCGTCTGTTCTCGCTGATTCGCGTGTGGTTGCCGAATATGGAAAGAATTTAGTGGAACGTGACACCGACATTGAACTTCGTTTGTTGATCGAAGCGATCTACCTCAAGTACAGCTACGATTTTCGCGACTATTCCGGTGCGTCCATCAAGCGCCGGGTCCACCATGCGCTGAGCCAGTTCGAGTGCAGGACCATCTCGGCATTGCAGGAGCGCGTGCTGCACGACCCGGGAGCGTTCATGCAACTGCTGCAACTGCTGACGATCCCGGTCAGCGAGATGTTTCGCGACCCCTCGCATTTCCTGGCCATACGCGAGGAAGTCGTGCCGCTGCTCAGGACGTATCCTTCGATCAAGATCTGGATCGCCGGTTGCAGCACGGGGGAGGAGGTCTACTCCATGGCGATCCTGTTGCGCGAAGAAGGCCTGCTGGACCGCACGCTCATCTATGCCACCGATATCAACCCGCGCTCGTTGGAAAAAGCCAAGCAGGGGATTTTTTCCCTGGAAAACGTGCGCACCTACACCCAGAACTACCAGGCCGCCGGAGGCCGGCGCTCGTTTGCCGATTACTATACCGCCGCCTACGATTATGCGATGTTCGACAAAACCCTGTGCGAGAACGTGACCTTTGCCGATCACAGCCTGGCGACCGACAGTGTATTTTCAGAAACTCAGTTAATTTCCTGTCGTAACGTATTGATATATTTCAATAAGAAACTACAAGATCGTGCGTTTGGACTGTTTCATGAGTCCCTTTGTCACCGTGGTTTCCTGGTATTGGGCAGTAAGGAGACGTTGGATTTCTCGGCTTACGGCCATCGATTCGAACCGTTGGTCAAACAGGAACGGATCTATCGCAAGTTATGAACCAGACCAAGGACAGATCCAATCCGCCCATCGAAGCCATTGTCGTCGGTGCATCGGCCGGTGGCGTCGAGGCACTGCTCAGGGTCTTCGGACACCTGCGCAAAGGCTTTGGCGTGCCCATCCTGGTGGTGTTGCATTTGCCGGACGAGCGCGAAAGCCAACTGGCCCGTGTCTTCGGACATCGTCTGGCGGTGCCGGTGGAGGAAGCCCGGGACAAGCAAGACATCGTGCCGGGCACCTTGTATGTCGCCACGCCCGGCTATCACTTGTCGGTCGAGGCTGACCGTAGCCTGTCGTTGAGCCTGGAGGAGCCGGTGCATCATTCGCGGCCGTCCATCGATGTGTTGTTTGAATCGGCCGCCGATGTCTACGGCCAGAAATTGCTGGCCGTGGTGCTGACCGGCGCCAACAACGATGGTGCCTGTGGCTTGGCGAAGGTCAGGGCGCTGGGGGGGATCACGGTGGTCCAGGACCCCGGTGAAGCCCAGGTCTCGACCATGCCCGAGGCGGCGCTGGCCCTGCACGAGCCCGACCATATCCTTACTTTGCAAGGCATCGGCCAATTGCTGGCCGGGCTGGAATGAACCACATGCCAAGAGATATTCAAGCCAAACTGCTGATCGTCGATGATCTGCCTGAGAATCTGTTGGCCCTGGAAGCGTTGATCAAGGGCGGCGACCGCGAGGTCTTCAAGGCCCTGTCCGCGGACGAAGCGCTGTCCCTGCTGCTGCAACACGACTTTGCCCTGGCCATCATCGATGTGCAGATGCCGGACATGAACGGTTTCCAACTGGCCGAGCTGATGCGCGGCACGGAGAAGACCCGCAGCATCCCTATCATTTTCGTCAGTGCCGCAGGTCGTGAACGCAACTATGCCTTTACCGGTTATGAAAACGGTGCGGTGGACTTCCTGCACAAGCCGCTGGACACCCAAGCGGTCAAAAGCAAGGTCAATGTGTTCGTCGAGTTGTACCGTCAACGAAAGGCCATGAAGGAGCAGGTCGTAGCCCTTGAGCAGAGTCGCCGCGAGCAGGAGGTTCTGTTGCAGCAACTGGAGGCCACCCGTGGCGAGCTGGAGCAAGCGGTGCGCATGCGTGACGACTTCATGTCCATCGTCGCCCACGAAGTGCGCACGCCCCTCAATGGCCTTATCCTCGAGACACAGTTGCGCAAGATGCACCTGGCCCGGGACAACGCCGCAGCCTTCAGCCTGGACAAGGTGCGGGCGATGGTCGAGCGCGACGAGCGCCAGATCAAGAGCCTGATCCGGTTGATCGAGGACATGCTGGATGTCTCGCGGATTCGCACCGGCAAGCTGTCGATCCGCCCGACCCGCTTCAACCTGACGGCACTGGTGGAGAACCTGCTGCGCAATTTCCAGCCGCAGATAGCCGTCGCCGAGTGCTCGTTGACCTGCCTGGCCGAACCGTCGGTGGAGGGACTTTGGGATGAGTTTCGTATCGAGCAGGTGATCTCGAACTTGTTGACCAATGCGTTGCGCTACGGTGGCAAGGGCCCGATCGAGGTGCGCGTCTACAAGACGCCCGACCACGCCTGTATCGAGGTCCAGGACCATGGCATCGGTATCAGCGAGGAAAACCAGAAACGTATCTTCCAGCAGTTCGAGCGCGTATCGTCCAAGGCGGCCGCTGCTGGCCTTGGGCTGGGGCTGTTCATTTCCGAGCAGATTGTCGCGGCTCATGGCGGGACCATCACGGTCAACAGTCGCCTCAATGAAGGGGCGTTGTTTCGTGTTTGCCTGCCCTTGCAGAAAACTGTCTTGGACAAAACCGCCGAACAGACGCAACCTCTGAGAGACCCCAAGGTCGTATCAGCAGCTATTGATCGAACAAAGGCTTCTCATGAGTGAAGATGCGCAAGATGTTGTATTGATCGTCGAGGATGACCCGTCGATCCTGATGGTGTTGTCGGCCTACCTGTCGGGCGAGGGATACCGGGTGCTACAGGCCGAAAACGGTGCCCAGGCGTTCGAGATCCTGGCGAGCAAGCCTCATCTGGACATGATGATTACCGATTTCCGCCTGCCGGGTGGTATCTCCGGGGTGCAGATCGCCGAGCCTGCGGTCAAGTTGCGTCCCGAGCTGAAGGTCATTTTCATCAGTGGCTACGCGCAGGAAGTGCGCGACACTGACAGCCCCATTACCCGCAAGGCACCGATCCTGGACAAGCCGTTCGACCTGGATGAGCTGCAGGCCATCATGCAGTCGATGTTGTCGTAGGTTTCATAAGTATTGTTTGGATTGGGCAAGGCTTTGTGGGAGCAAGGCTTGCCCGCGATGAGGCCCACTGGGTCTTCCTGAAACCGAGGCGACTTCATCGCGAGCAAGCTTTGCTCCCACAGAATCAAGGACCTTTCCACAGGGTTAAGGGCCTTCCCACAAAATCAAGGAACCGTGATCATCTCCCGGACCTTGGCCGTCAATAGATCAAACGTGAACGGTTTGGTGATCATCTGCATCCCCGGGTCAAGGAAACCGCCGCGTACGGCTGCATGTTCAGCGTAACCGGTGATGAACAGTATCGGCAGGTCCGGGCGGATCTGCCGGCCGATTTCCGCCAGTTGCCGGCCATTCATGCCGGGCAGGCCCACATCGCTGATCAGCAGGTCGATGCGTTGGCCTGACTGGAGGATCGGTACTGCGCCGTTGGCGTCGGCCGCTTCCACAAAGGCATAACCCAGCTCGCTCAACACCGCGCTCACCAGCACTCGCACCGCTGGATCGTCCTCGACGATCAGCACGGTCTCACCGTCCTGCGCATACGGGGCGTGTGGCGTGTTGACCTGGGGCTCGTGGATTTCCTCACCGCGAAAGCGCGGCAGGTAAAGGTTCACAGTGGTGCCTTTGTCGACTTCGCTGTCGATGGTCACATGCCCGCGCGATTGCTTGCTGAACCCATAGATCATCGATAGGCCCAGCCCGGTGCCCTGGCCGATTGGTTTGGTGGTGAAGAACGGATCGAACGCGCGACCGATGATCGCTTCGGGCATGCCGCAACCGCTGTCCTGCACGCTCAGCACCACATAGTCGCCGGGTTCCAGGTTGGTGTAGGCGTCGGTGAAATCGGCATCCAGGTGCCGGTTGCAGGTCTTTACCACCAGGTTCCCGCCATTGGGCATGGCATCCCGGGCGTTGAGGACCAGGTTGAGCAGGGCGCTTTCCAGTTGGTTGGGGTCGGCTTCGGCGATCCAGAGCTGTTCGTCCAGCTGCATGTCCAGGCGGATGCTTTCGTTGAGGCTGCGTTGCAGCAGCTCGCCCATGGACAACACCAGCGTGTTCATCTGGACCGCCTTGGAGTCCAGCGATTGCCGACGGGAAAACGCCAGCAGGCGATGGGTCAGGCCGGCGGCGCGGTTGGCCGAGGTCACGCCCAGGTCGATCAGGCTGTCCAGGTCCTCGGTGCGGCCCCGGGCCAGGCGCCGGCGCAGCAGTTCGAGGCTGCCGATGATCCCGGTGAGCATGTTGTTGAAGTCGTGGGCGATACCGCCGGTGAGTTGGCCGACTGCTTCCATTTTCTGCGACTGGCGCAGTGCCTCTTCGTTATGGCGCAACTGGGCCGTGCGTTCTTCCACTTGCTGTTCAAGGGTTTCAAGGGTGGTTTGCAGGCGCAGTTCGCTGTTGCTGAGGTCGATCAGGCGGTCGCGGGCTTCGTACTGCCTTCGACGGCCTCGCAGGGCGGTGGTCACCAGGCTGATCAGGGTCACTGGGTGGAAAGGGCGCTCAAGGAAGGTCACGTTGCCCAGTTGCGTACCGATACGCGCCGCCGGGTTCTGTTCCGGGCCGCCGTGATGGGTCAGCAAGACAATGGGCAGGTCAGACCAGGCTGGTTGCTGCTCGATGTGCAGGAATAGCGCTTCCAGATCGGGCCCCACCAGGGCTTCCGAGGAAATCACCAGCAGGCCGGCACCTTTTTCCAGTTCTTCGCACAAATGGCCCAGATGACGGCAGATGAGGCCGGCAAAACCGGCCTCATTGAGGATCATCAAGGCGATCTGGCTGTCCCGCCCAAGCGGCGCGAGGATCAGCGCCCGCTCGGACAGGGGCTCGGCCAGCGTCACCGGTGTTCATCCCTGAGCAGCGGGTTGCTCTCGCCCATGTAAGTGGGAACCCCTCGCAAGACGCCTTGGAACGCCTCGAGCGGCTCGCCGATGGTCATGCCCAAGCCGCTGATGCGGTATTCGCGGATGGTCGACTCATGGCTGCCCGTACGTTTCTTGATGATGGAAATCGCCCGGCGCACTTTGCCCAGTGCTTCGAAATAACGCAAAAGAATCACCGTGTCAGCCAGGTAAGTAATGTCCACGGGCGCCTGCATGTCGCCGACCAGACCGTGCTGCGCAACAGTCATGAAGGTCGCCGCGCCCTTGCGGTTGAGGTAGAGCAACAATTCATGCATGTGCAGCACCAGGGCGTTCTCTTCCGGCATGGCCGCCTGATAGCCATTGATGCTGTCGATGACCACGGTCTTGATATCGCCCTCATCGACACAACGGCGCACGCGGTGGGAGAACTCGCCAGGGGACAGCTCGGCGGCGTCCACTTGTTCGATCAGCAGGTTGCCGGTCTCTTGCAGGGCTTGCAGGTCGATGCCGATGTTTTTCATGCGTTCGAACAACAAGCCCAGTTCTTCATCGAAGATGAACAGCGCGGCCTTCTCGCCGCGATGCACGGCGGCTGCGGCAAAAATCAGTGCTATCAGCGACTTGCCGGTCCCCGCCGGGCCGAGGATCAACGTGCTGGAACCGGTCTCGATACCGCCACCCAGCAGGGCGTCCAGTTCGCCGATGCCGCTGGAGAGTTGCTGGCGCAGGTATTGGCCACGGTGTTCGGCGGCCACCAGGCGTGGGAAGACGTGTACGCCGTCGCCCATGATGGTGAAGTCATGGTAACCACCACGGTATTTCTGCCCGCGATACTTGACCACCCGGATCCTGCGTCGTTCGGCGCCATAGTTGGGGGTCAGTTCTTCCAGGCGAATCACCCCGTGGGCGACACTGTGGACGGTCTTGTCGAGGGACTCGGTGGTCAGGTCGTCGAGCAGCAGGACTGTGGCGTCGTAGCGCACGAAGTAGTGCTTGATTGCGAGGATCTGGCGACGATAGCGCAAGGAGCTTTGCGCCAGCAGGCGAATCTCCGACAGGCTGTCGAGCACCACCCGGGTCGGCTTGACCCGTTCGACCACTTCGAAGATCTGTCGGGTCGCTTCGCCCAACTCCAGGTCCGAGGAGTACAGCAGGCTCTGCTGGTGCTCGGCATTGAGCAGGCTTTCGGGCGGGGTCAGTTCGAAAATATGAATGTTGTCGTCCAGCGTCCACCCGTGGGAGGTTGCGCCCTGACGCAGTTCACGCTCGGTTTCCGATAGCGTGATGTACAACGAGCGCTCGCCAGCCTTGGCGCCGGCCAACAGAAAATGCAGCGCGACCGTGGTCTTACCAGTCCCCGGTTCCCCCTCAAGCAGGAACACATGGCCGCGGGACAAACCACCGGAAAGGACATCGTCCAGTCCTTCGATGCCGGTGGCGGCTTTTGCACTGATCAACTCGTTAGATGTAGACAAAAATAGCCCTCTCATGACTAGGGAAGTGGGCAGCAGGCGGGGTAACGCCTGAATTCAACTGCCTGAACACTTGACCTTTGGCGCTGATGGCGGTTCCGCTTACATCGATAAAACGCGGTGTATTGCACAACTTTCGGCATGCACCGAAGGGCCTACAGACCCTGTTGCAGCGCCGGATCGTCGGGGTTCAACTGTTCAAGTTGCGCCAGCAGGATTTGAACATTCTGCAACTGGCCGGTCTCCTTCCAATAGTTGATCAGCAGCACCCGTGCCTTGCGGTCGGCGGGGTAGCGCTGGACAATTTCCTGCAGCTGTTTCAGCGCCGCTTCCACTTCCTGCTCGGCATGCAGGGTGGTCGCCAGGTCATAGCGGTAATGGCGGTTCTCGGGCTCCAGTTCCACCGCTTTTGCCAAGCCGAGCACCGCATACTCGTTCTGGCCGTGTTGCAGCAGCCACATGCCCAGCGCATGTTGCAGATAAGCCGACGCGGGCTGGGTTTGCAACTGTCGGGCGAGCAATAATCGTGCGGCTTCGCTTTGGCCCTGTTTGTCCAGCACCTCGATCTGCATGACCAGCGCCGGCAGGTTGTCCGGTTGCAGGCGCAAGGCCTGTTCAAGGGCTTGTTGGGCTTTCTTCAGTTCGGCGTTGTGCAGGTGCAGTCGGGCGAGCTGGTAGTGGGTCTCAGCGGTTTTCGGACCGTCCTCGAGCACCTGTTCCCAGGTGTCGATGGCTAACTGCATCGCCCCGAAATACAGGCCGAGGTCATCCGGCGACAAGCCCAGCAACGCGTTCACGGCGGCGAACCGGACATTCTGGTCGTCATCATCCAGGAGCGGGCCGAGCAACAGGCTGCGCTGACCCGTCGGCACCAGCCCGACGATGCTGCCAATGGCGGCCCGACGCACGTCCGGTGATTCGCTGTGCAGGTCCGCGTCCGCCAGCTTCAGAGCTTGGGGGCTGGGGTAGTTGGGCAGTTCGGCGTGCAGCCACACGCGGCGCTTGGGCGAAAGGTCCGGACGCCCCAATTGCTGGTAAAGCATCCGCGCTGCCCCTGGCTGCCCGTTGCGGGCGCTTCCCAAGGCTTCGCTGTAGCCACGTTTGATCGCTTCAGGGATCTGCGGCGTGGTGCTGCGTAGCCATACCGCGACAAGACCAATCACCAACAGGACACAGAGGCTGAGGAGCAGATAGCGGCGGCGAGGCGAGAGCATGCAGGGAATCCATTACCAGAAGCGTGAAATGCCGCAAGCTTCGGTCAGGTGGGGGCTTGAGTCAAACCCTGTGAAGCATCTCATGGGCCGAGGGTAAGCTTGCCCGAGTCAGTGTGGGAGCAAGGCTTGCCCGCGATGAGGGTGGCACATTTTGCAGCAATGCAACTGACACACTGCTATCGCGAGCAAGCTTTGCTCCCACAGGGTGCTCCTCCAAGAGGAGGTGGAGGTTAGCGCCAGCCGAAAAAAAGCCCCGCGTCCAAATGAGAAGCGGGGCAAAAATTTGGCTGGTTGCGGCCAACCAAAGGAGCTCGGTTGAGCAGGGGGATCAGTTGCTGGCGACGGTTTCCGGTTTCCAGCCGCCGCCCAGGGCCTTGTAGATCGCGACGATGCCGCGGTACAGGTCCACTTCGGCCTGGGCCTGTGTGTCTTCGGCGGCCAGGCGTTCGCGCTGGGCGTCGAGCAGCACGAGGAAGTCCACAGTGCCTTCGCGGTAGCGAATCTCGGCGAGGTCGGCGGCGGCGCGGCTCGATTCACTCTGGCGGATCAGCGAGATCAGCCGTTGTTGGCGTTTGCCGTAGTCACTGAAGGCGTTTTCCGATTCTTCCAGAGCCAGCAGCACTTGCTGTTCGTAGGTCGCCAGGGCGCCGTCCGCCTCGGCGTCGGCACCGCGCAAGCGAGCCCGCACGCTGCCCAGGTCGAAAGCCGCCCAGGTAATGCTCGGGCCCAGCGCCCAGGCGTTGGCCGCCGAGGAGCCGATCTGCGAGCCGCGGCCAGCCGTGAAGCCGAGGAAACCGCTCAGGCTGACCCGTGGGAACAGGTCGGCCTTGGCCACGCCGATGCGCGCCGTGGCAGCGGCCAGTTGGCGTTCGGCACTGAGAATGTCCGGGCGCCGTTGCAGCAGTTCACCCGGGTCGCCGATGGGCAGGGCCTTGGCGATGGCCGGCAACTGTTTCGGGCTCAGGTCCACGCTGAGTTTGTCCGGACGCTCGCCCAGCAACGTGGCGATGCGATTGCGTTGACGCACCTGTTCGGCCTGCAACTGCGGCACGCTGGCTTCCACCGAGGCCAGGCGCGCATCGGCCCGCACCACATCGAGCTGATCGCCGACGCCGGCATCACGCAGGCTTTCGGTGATCTTGCGCGAATCCTGCTGGTTCTTGAGGTTCGCCAGGGCGATCTTTTCCCGCAGTTGCGCGCCGCGCAATTGACCGTAGGCGTCCACCAGTTCGGCGATCATGGTCACCTGCAACTGATAGAGATCGGCTTCGATCGCCTGCTGATTGGCATCGGTGGCTTCCAGGTTGCGCTGGATGCGTCCGAACAAGTCCAGTTCCCAGGCCATGTCCAGGCCCAGGTCGTAACGCTCGGTATTGACCCGGTCGGTGGTCTGTCCCGGGATCTGGCCTTTGCCCAGATTGCTGCTGGCACGGCTGGTGATGGTCGGCATGGCGTCATTGCTGGCGTCATCGCGAATCGCCCGGGCGGCCCGCAAACGGGCGAAGGCCACGCGCAACTCGCGGTTGCCTTCCAGGGAACGGGTCACCAACGCGTTAAGGGTCGGGTCGTCGAACTGCTGCCACCAGATGCCTTCGAACCGGGCACGGTCGAAATTCTTCTGGCCGGCGGCGCCGTCGGTGGCGGTGGTGATATTCGCCGCCTCCGTTTGCGGGGCCTTGTAGTCCGGGCCCACGGCGCAGGCACTCAAGGCCAACACCAGCAAGCTCGGCACGAACGCTTTCAAACTCATTGTTGCGCCTCCAGTTTCAAAGCCCGGGCCGCTTTGCGGGCCTCGCTGCGCTCGACGAAGTTGCGGATCAGTACATAGAACACAGGGGTGAGCAGCAGGCCGAAGAAGGTCACGCCGAGCATCCCGGAGAACACCGCCACACCCATGGCATGACGCATTTCCGCACCGGCACCACTGGAGAACACCAGGGGCACCACGCCCATGATGAAGGCGAAGGAGGTCATCAGGATTGGCCGCAGACGCAGGCGGCACGCTTCCAGCACCGCCGCCAGCGGGTTCATGCCTTCGAGCTGTTTATCCTTGGCGAACTCGACGATCAGGATCGCGTTCTTGCAGGCAAGCCCCACCAGTACGATCAAGCCGATCTGGGTAAAGATGTTGTTGTCGCCGCCGGAGAGAATCACCCCGGTAATGGCCGACAGCAGGGTCATCGGTACGATCAGGATCACCGCCAATGGCAGGCTCCAGCTTTCGTACTGTGCCGCGAGCACCAGGAACGCCAGCAATACGCAGAGCGGGAACACGAACAGTGCGGTGTTGCCCGAGAGGATCTGCTGGTAGGTCAGGTCGGTCCACTCGTAGGTCATGCCGTTGGGCAGTTCGTCCTTGAGCAGTTTCTCGATGGCTTTTTCAGCCTGGCCGGAGCTGTAGCCCGGGGCGGCGGCACCGTTGATTTCAGCGGTGATGAAGCCGTTGTAGTGCATCACGCGGTCTGGCCCCGAGGTGTCGCTGACCTTGATGAAGGTCGCCAGCGGGATCATCTCGCCACGGTTGTTGCGCACCTTGAGCTGGCCGATCTGGTCCGACTCGAGACGGAACTGCTGCTCGGCCTGGACGTTGACCTGGTAGGTGCGACCGAAGCGGTTGAAGTCGTTGGCATACAGCGAACCCAGGTAGATCTGCAGGGTGTCGAAGATGTCGCTGACGGCCACGCCGTGGGTCTTGGCTTTTTCACGGTCGATGGCGGCATCGACCTGCGGCACGTTCACGGTGTAGCTGGTGAACAACCCGGCCAGTTCCGGCACGCTGCGGCTCTTGGTGATGATGTTCATGGTTTCTTTGTACAGCTCGTCGTAGCCCAGGTTGCCCCGGTCTTCGATTTGCAGGCGGAAACCACCGATCGTACCCAGGCCCTGTACCGGCGGCGGTGGGAAGATCGCCATGTAGGCTTCCTGGATCCCGGCGTACTGGCCGTTCAAGGCACCGGCGATGGCGCCGGCCGACATGCTCGGGTCCTTGCGTTCGTCGAAGGGCTTGAGGGTCACGAACACGATGCCGGCGTTCGGGCTGTTGGTGAAACCGTTGATCGACAGGCCCGGGAAGGCCACGGCGCTTTCAACGCCCGGTTGCTTGAGGGCCAGGTCCGACATGCGCTTGATCACGTCTTCGGTACGGTCCAGGCTCGCGGCGTCCGGCAATTGGGCGAAGGCCACCAGGTATTGCTTGTCCTGGCCGGGCACGAAACCGGTCGGGGTGGTGGAGAAACCGAAGAAGGTCAACACCATCAGGCCCGCATAGAGCACCAGGGCGATGCCGCTGCTACGAATCACTCGGGCGACGGTGCCCACGTAACCGTGGCTGGCGCGCTCGAAGAAGCGGTTGAACGGACGGAACAACCAGCCACCGAAGAGCTTGTCGAGGAACTTGGAGAAACGGTCCTTGGGCGCGTCATGACCCTTGAGCAATACCGCAGCCAGGGCTGGCGACAGGGTCAGGGAGTTGACGGCCGAAATCACCGTGGAGATGGCAATGGTCAGGGCGAACTGCTTATAGAACTGCCCGGTCAGGCCACTGATGAACGCCGCCGGAACGAATACCGCGCACAGCACCAGGGCGGTGGCGATGATCGGGCCGGTCACTTCGCCCATGGCGCGCTTGGTCGCCTCCACCGGGGTGAGCCCCAGTTCGATGTTTCGCTCGACGTTCTCCACCACCACGATCGCGTCGTCCACCACGATACCGATCGCCAGTACCAGGCCGAACAGCGAGAGGGCGTTCAACGAGAAGCCGAACAGGTGCATCACCGCGAATGTACCGATCAGCGAAACCGGCACCGCCACCAATGGAATGATCGAGGCGCGCCAGGTCTGCAGGAACAGGATCACCACCAGCACCACGAGAATCAGCGCTTCGAACAGGGTGTGCACCACCGCCTCGATGGAGCCACGGACGAAGATCGTCGGGTCATAGACGATGCTGTAGTCCATCCCGGCCGGGAAGCCCTTCTTCAACTCTTCCATCTTCTCGCGAACGTCGTTGGAGATCTGGATGGCGTTGGAGCCCGGACGCTGGAAGATCGGGATCGCCACTGCCGGCTGGTTGTCCAGCAGCGAGCGCAGGGCGTATTGGCTGGAACCCAGTTCGACCCGGGCGATATCCTTCAGGCGAGTGATCTCGCCGTTGGCGCCGGAACGAATGATGATGTTCTCGAACTCTTCCTCGTTCACCAGGCGACCCTGGGTGTTGATCGAGAGCTGGAAAGCCTGGGCGTTGGGCGCTGGCGGTGCACCCAGGGCGCCGGCCGCCACCTGGCGGTTCTGTTCACGGATCGCGGTAACCACGTCGGTGGCGGTCAGGTTGCGCGAGGCGGTCTTGTTCGGGTCCAGCCAGACTCGCAGGGAGTAGTCACCCATGCCGAACAGCTGCACATCACCCACACCACCCAGGCGCGCCAGCTCATCCTTGATGTTGAGCAGGGCGTAGTTGGACAGGTAGAGCATGTCGTAGCGTTTGTCCGGCGAGGTCAAGTGCACGACCATGGTCAGGTCGGGCGACGCCTTGTCCACCGTGATGCCGATCCGGGTCACTTCTTCCGGCAGCTTGGGCTCGGTCCGGGTGACGCGGTTCTGCACCTGCACCTGGGCGTTGTCCAGGTCGGTGCCCAGGGCGAAGGTGATGGTCAGGGTGATCTTGCCGTCAGCGGTGGATTGCGAGGACATGTACAGCATGTTCTCGACGCCGGTGATGGCTTGTTCCAGGGGCGCGGCAACAGTCTCGCCGATGACCTTGGGGTTGGCGCCCGGGAAGTTGGCGCGCACGACCACGGTCGGCGGCACGACTTCCGGGTATTCGCTGATCGGCAATTGAAACAGCGAGATGGCGCCGGCGATCAGGATCAGCAGCGAAAGCACTGCTGCGAAGATCGGCCGCGAAATGAAGAACTGGGAAAATTTCATCTTGGATTCAGTCCCTTAACCGCGTGGGGTCGCAGCGGCCAATTTGCCTGCCGCCCCTGACGCGTCCTTGGATGGCGCGACTTGGGGCAGGTTGCTGGCTTCGAGCGCTTTACGTTGTTGTGCCAGGGCGGCAATGGTTTCGTCGCTGGCCATCGGCACGGTTTCAGGCGTGACCGGTGCACCCGGACGAGCCCGTTGCAGCCCCTTGACGATGATGGTGTCGTCCTTGCTCAGGCCGCTGCGCACGATGCGCAGGCCTTCGATCTTCGGACCCAGTTCGACGGCGCGGTAGGCCGGCTTGTTCTCGGCGTCCATCACCAGCACGAATTTCTTGCCCAGGTCGGTGCCGACGGCTTCGTCGTTGATCAGCACGGCGGCGTAAGTGCCGCTGCCCACCAGTTTCAGGCGGGCATACAGGCCTGGGGTGTAGGCACCGTCCTTGTTGTCGAACACGGCACGACCACGGATGGTGCCGGTCTGCGGGTTGACCTGGTTGTCGACGAAGTTCATCTGGCCCTGGTGCGGGTTGCCGTCTTCGTTGGACAGGCCCATGTAGACCGGTGTGGCCTGGCCGCGCTGGCCCTGGCGGGCAAGTTGGGTGTACTTGAGGAAGACGCGTTCGTCGGCATCGAAGTAGGCGTAGACCTTATCCGTGGAGACCACGCTGGTGAGCGGGGTGACATCAGCGGTCACCAGGTTGCCGGCGGTGATGGCCGCCCGGCTGACGCGACCGCTGATGGGCGAGGTCACCCGGGTGAAGCTCAGGTTCAGCTTGGCCAGGTCCAATTGTGCCTGGATGGCCGCAGCGGCGGCGCGGGCTTCCTGGGCGGCACTGGTGCGCGAGTCGGCCAGCTCGGCGGAAATGGCATTGCTCAAGCGCAGGCGTTCGCCACGCTGGGCTTCGTTCTCGCTGCGGGTGGCGGTGGCGCGGGCTTGGGCCAGTTGGGCTTCGAGACGACGTACTTCAGCCTGGAAGGGGCGTGGGTCGATCTGGAACAACAGGTCGCCTTTCTTGACCAGCGCACCTTCGGTGAAGGCCACTTCGTCGATCTGCCCGGAAACCCGTGGGCGGATCTCGACGGTTTCCGGCGCTTCCAGGCGGCCGGTGAACTCATCCCATTCGTTGACGGGCTGCTCCAATACCTTGGCCACACTGACTTTGGCCGGCGGCATGGACGCTGCCGTGTCGGGAGTCTTGCCGCAGGCGCTCATCACCAGCACCGCCAGCAGCGCGAGGGGAAAACGCAGTTTTGAAAGTGAATGTTCCATGGATAGCATCCGCCAATGTATTGAGAATGGGCGGATGATGCGTGGCGCAAGGCAGAGGAACGAATCGAATGAAGCAAAGGTAACTATCATTCAGAATGATATAAGCCATCGATAAGGCCTCTAGTCCGGCGATGCTATCCATTGGATGTTGAGTTTATTGTGGCGAGGGGATTTATCCCCGCTGGGCTGCGCAGCAGACCCCAAAAGATTCAGGGTTGCTGCGCAACCCAACGGGGATAAATCCCCTCGCCACAGCCTACTGCGGCAAATAGATGTCATGGACTCGCTTGACTGTCCCATCTGCGCGAAGCGCTTCAACCGCTTCGCGCAAGTCCTCGACCATTTTTGGCGAACATTGCTTCGAGCAGGCCAGGTAAAGGTCAGCGCTGCTGCCGACCTTACTCATGAGCAGTTTGCGCTTGGACACCTTCGGCCAGATGTACAGACTCTCCGGCACGCCGTTGAACCAGGCATCGATACGCCCCATCAACAGCATCTGGGCGGGGTTGTCGCCGATGGCCAGCGGATAGATCTGTTCATCGCTGAACCCTTCGGTGCGCAGGATATCTTCCTGTGCACTGCCCAGGCCGACGCCGATCTTGCGATAGGTTTCCTTCGCTTGGGCGAAGCTGCTCACCCGTCGCTCAAGGCTGAAAAAAGCACGCTCCATAGGCATGATCGAAGCGATCCAGGTGAAGCGATCCTCGCGGGTAGGGATGCGCGACAGTGGCGCGATCAAGTGGTCATGTTCTTCACTGACGTGTTTCTGTGCCCTGGCCCAGGGGAGTAGATGGATTTTTACGGCGTACCCGGCCTTGGTCATGGCCGCCACGGCGACATCGCCAACGATTCCGTGGCCCCTGGGGTCGTTGACGAATGTCAGCGGCGGCGCGTCGAGGATATGCAGTTCTATCTCCAAGGGTTCACCGCGTGCGTTGTTGACAACCAACAGCGGTAACAACAGACAAAGCCTGGGTAGCGCTCTGGTGGGGGCATTCAAGACGCGTTTGCTCGGGCTCATGATCAATACTTCAGGCATTGGAAAGTGGTGCGCCATTCAAAGGGGGCGCGGAAACAGCGTCTTGCAGGCCGACGTTTTTATGTCATGCAGCGCACCCGAAGCGGGTTTGCCACAGTCGTCTTATCAGGACACGCCAGTCTGTTGCCTTGGCCTGACTGCGTGTACTTGAAGGTATAGATCATCCGCTCGACAAAAACCTTGAGCCAGCGCACGGGTTTTTGTTTCGGTGCAAAGAGGTGTGATTCATACGGGGTTGGCTCGGGCCTGCTCGGCAATCAATTGCACCAGTATCCCCGCGGGTTCGGTGAGGCTTTGTCGAGGTCGATGGACGAGCCCGACGTCACGGTGGAAGGTGTGCTCCGCCAGGTCGAGGGCGCGCACACCCTCTGGCCATTTGTGGTGGGTCGCGGTTTGCGGCACCAGGGCCACACCGACGCCGTTTCCAACCAGCTTGATGATGGCCTCCAGTTCATCCAGCTCGCTGACTTCGTGCAAGGCGAAATGCATCTTGCGCAGGAAACGGTCCACCTGCCGGCCACCGAACGACGCCCGGTCATAACGAATGAAGGGTTGGCTGCCAAGCAGTTCAGCCCAGTCGTCTCCGGGGAGCGCGCTTGGAACGATCAGTCGATACGGCTCCAGCGCCAGGGTCATCCAGCGCAGGTCGCTTTGCAGCGAGAACGGCGGGCGGATGATGGCGGCCATGTCGATTTCGCCGGCATCCACCAGGTTGATCAACTCCATCGACACGCCAGGAAGGACCCGCGTGCGGCACTGCGGACATTGTTGGTGAAACCTGGCGAGCGCGTCTGGCAGGAAGGAGCGCTGCACCGAAGCGATAGCGCCAATGTTCACCAGGACGCTGGGGGCAAGCCCGGCAGGACTCGCGCCAAGATTGTCGTAAAGGCGCAACAATTCTTGGGCTTGCAAGAGTATTTGATGGCCCATCCGATTGAGATGAGCCGAGCGTCCCTTGCGGTCGAAAATCTCGAAGCCAAGCTCGGCCTCCAGGCGCTGGATCTGTGCGCTGACCGCCGCCTGGGTGAGGCCGATTTTATTGCCTGCGGCAGCGAAAGTACCTTCCCGTGCTACGGCGATAAGGGTCTTGAGTTCTTTGATCATTCACAAATATTAATTGTGTTACTGAGAGAAATATATTGTTTTTCTTGTTTTGAGCCCGGCCTTACGATGGCCAGGTCCTTACAGAAAGCAGCAGGAGCCATGATGAGCCTTTCTCCCTTCCACCTCGCAATCCCTGTTTATGACCTTCCAGGCGCTCGAGCCTTTTATGGCGAAGTGTTTGGGTTGCAAGAGGGTCGCTCCAGCGCGCACTGGGTCGACTTCAACTTCTACGGCCATCAGTTGGTTATCCATGAACAGCCGAAGACCGCTTCCCAAGAGAGCGCCCACAGCAATCCGGTCGATGGGCACGACGTGCCGGTGCCTCACTTCGGCATCATTCTGGGTTGGCAGGAGTGGGAAGCGCTGGCCGAGAGGCTGAAATCCTTTGGCACCGAGTTTGTGATCGAACCTTACATACGTTTCAAAGGACAGGTTGGAGAGCAGGCGACAATGTTTCTGTTCGATCCTTGCGGTAATGCGCTGGAATTCAAGGCGTTCAAGGATATGAGCCAGATTTTCGCTAAATAGAAGGAAGGGGCGTGCCGGCAGCTTGATAGTGGCTGGCTTGTGACGCTATTACTTAATGGTCACAAGTTGTCAACGATCTTCAGGATGCGTAAGCTGCCTCCATGAACCAGCCCTCAATACCTTCGCCCAGCACCCGCGGCCCCGCCGATCACGACATTCGAAACCAGATTGTCGCGGCGGCCAACGAGCATTTCAGTCAATACGGCTACGGCAAGACCACGGTGTCCGACCTGGCCAAGGCCATCGGGTTCTCCAAGGCCTACATCTACAAGTTCTTCGACTCCAAGCAGGCGATTGGCGAGGCCATCTGTAGCCAGTGCCTGGCAGAAATCGTCGCGGCGGTGGAGCAGGCCATCAGTGAAGACGGGCTTTCAGCGACGGAGCGTTTTCGCCGCTTGGTCAAGGCGCTGATCACCACAGGCGTTAACCTGTTTTTCAATGATCGCAAGCTCTATGACATTGCAGCGTTTTCCGCGTCTGAGCAATGGCCCAGTTCGCAAGTCTACAACGCTCGGATCAAGAGCTTCGTGTTGCAAATCGTGCGCGAGGGGCGCGAGCTGGGCGAGTTCGAGCGCAAGACGCCCCTGGACGAAACCGTAGACGCGATCCATCTGGCGCTGCGGCCTTTCGTCAATCCGTTGTTGCTGCAGTACAGCCTCGATTACGTCGAGGTTGCCCCCACGCTCACCTGCAACCTGATCTTGCGCAGCCTCATGCCTTGAGCTGTGGCTGAAGATTGCACCCAGGCCATTGCAGGCGCTTTATCCATCCGATTCGCCCCATGCTCCAGCGGCTGATGGTCGCCTTTATTTATCCAGTTTGTGACTATTGACACAAATGGTCACATGAATAAATATGGCGTATCTGCTCTTAGCCTGGGGCGTCGGTATGACGAGCTTTGCCAAACTGCTGCAGCAATTCGATCCAGACGCCCCCTTTGTTTCTCCGCCCAACTGGCAGCAAGGTCGTACCATCTTTGGCGGGCTTTCAGCGGCGCTGTCGCTGCAGGCGGTCTTGCGGGAACGTCCGGCGGACTTCCCTCCGTTCAAGTCCGCCCAGGTGTCATTCATCGCCCCGGTGACACAGGCCCAGACGTTCGATGTAAGCGTGTTGCGCCAAGGACGATCAGTCACCTCGGTATCCGTCGACTGTCTGTCGGGTGATGACCTTGCGTTGCGCACAATCCTGCTGTTCGCCCAGCCCCGGGCGAGCAGGATTACGCATGATTCCTGGGGTCGGCCGTTTGTGGAGGGACCGTCCCACTACGCCACCCTGGCGCTGGACAGCAAGATTGCTCCGGCTTGCGCCTATAACTTCGAGATGCGTCCTGCGGGCGGTTCGTTGCCGGTGTCCGGTGCCGAAAGTCCTGAATTATTGATGTGGGTACGCCACCTGGATGCCCAGGGCGTGGATCCGGCCGTTGCCCTGATTGCACTGGCTGACAGTTTGCCGCCGGCCGCCATGACCTGTTTCACCGAACCCGCGGCTATCAGCTCTGCGTCCTGGATGATTGACCTGCCGCAGCCAGCCGCTGCCGGCGAATGGTTTCTTGTGAGCTCTTTCAGCCAGCAGGCGCTGGAAGGGTACTCGCTACAGGACATGGAAATATGGGACGAAAGCGGCCGTCGTGTGCTTTGGGCGCGCCAGACAGTGGCGATTTTTACCTAATACAAACAACCCAGGCTGCACCCCCCAGAGTTCCAATCCAAGAGTCCCAATAATGAAAAAAATAATATTCAAGGCCCCCGTGGGCCTCGTCGTTGCGCTCGCCACTTCTCATGTGCTTGCAAGCGGTTTTGCCCTGAATGAACAGAGCATCAGCGGGATGGGATCGGGGTTTGCCGGTCGCTCATCCTCGGCCGAGGATGCGAGCACCGTCTTCGGTAACCCCGCGGGCATGTCTCGCCTCAAGTCAGAGCAGGTCAGCCTGGGGGCGGCGACGCTCTTCGCGAAGAACGACATCAGCCAGACCCGCAGTACTTTTGGCGGCCAGGAAGACGGCGACGTCGTGCCCACGACCACTGTGCCCATGGGTTACTACGTCAAGCCCATCGATGAACATTGGGCGTTCGGCGTGGGTTTCTATGTGCCGTTCGGCCTGATTACCGATTACGGCAGCGACTTTGCCGGGCGCTATTACGGCAACAAAAGCGAGGTCACGACGCTCACGTTCCAGCCCACCATCAGCTATGCCTTCAATGACAGGGTTTCGATCGGTTTCGGCCCGACGGTCAACCGTATCAGTGGCGAGATAACCGGCACAGTACCCAACCCACTGAGCCCGGGTCGCAATGATGGAAAACTCAAAAGCAACGGCGACGATACGGCCCTTGGTTTCAATGCCGGTGTCTTGGTGCAGGCGACAGATCGAACCCGTGTGGGATTGACCTACCATTCCAAGGTCAGCTACCACCTGGATGCCAAGACCAAGGTCAGCAACGGCATCTTCAGTGTGATAGGGCTTAGCGGGCGCAGCTATGATGCTTCACTGGATGTGGATACTCCGGAGTCCGTGGACATCTCGCTGACTCACCAGCTCGACAATGACTGGACCTTGTACGCGGGCAGCACCTGGACACGCTGGAGTCGCTTCAAGGAACTGACCATCGAGAACACGGGCTTGCCACCTTTATTGAGCGGCGCGCTGGGTACCATCACAGAAGAGCAGAATTGGCACGATACGTGGGCTCACGCCATTGGCACGTCGTATCAGTTGAACAACCAGTGGGTGCTGCGCGCAGGCTTCTCGGTCGACCAGTCGCCCGCCAACAACACCAACCGTGGGCCACGTATTCCTACCGGCGACCGAAAAATCATCAGCTTCGGCGCCGGCTGGACGCCAGTGGACAACGTCACGATCGATGTCGCTTATTCCTATCTGTGGGAGGAGAGCGTACGGGTCAACGAAACCTCGCCGACCAGAGGTGCCTACAGCTCCAGGTACAGGAACAGCGCGAGCGGCCTGGGTACTTCCGTCAGCTATCGCTTCTGATCGATCACCGCTCTAAAGGTCGGGGGCGCGCGTGCATTGTCCCCCGACCTTCAGAATGCCGTTTCCCAGGGTAAAAGCAGCCTTGCTCAGACGCCCATGATGCGTGCCATGAGGCCTTGATGAAACCAGCGTGGCGTGGCCCAGGTCAGGACGGTGATTGCCTTGTTGCCAAACCCCGGAACGACACTCATGCGTCCGGCTTGCAGCGCCAGGATTCCTGCGCGCACAACAGGCTGGGGTTGCATCATCACCATTTTCAAAGCCGGTGTGAGCTTTTGTCTGGCGCTCTCTGCAAACCCGGTGTCCGACATGCCGGGGCAAAGGGCTGTCACGGCGATGCCTTCGTTTTTGAGTTCGCGGTGCAGGGCTTCGGAGAAACGAAGCACGTAGGCTTTTGCGGCAGAGTAAACGGCGAAGTTCTTTACGCCCTGGAAGGACAGCAGGCTTGCGACCATAAGGATGTGTCCACGTTGGCGAATTCGCATGTCAGTTGCGAAGAGGTGGGTCAGGGCCGTCACACTGGCAATATCCACGGCGATCATCGCCAGCGATTGGTCCAGGGACTGAGTCAGGAAAGGCCCCTGCAAGCCATGGCCGGCATTGTTGATGAGCACATCGATCAGGATATTGCGCTCGCTCAGTCGCGCGTGCAGATCGATGATCGCGGGGATCGAGGACAGGTCGACTTGTTCGACGAGCACATCGATGTGGAACCGCTCGCGCAACTGCGCCGACAGCGCCTCGAGTCTATCCAACCTGCGTGCTACCAGGACGAGCGATTTTCCCTGCGCTGCATATTGCCGGGCAAACTCTTCGCCAAATCCGCTTGAGGCGCCAGTGATGAGCACCCAGGAGCGTTCGTTAGGTTTCATATCGTTGTTCTCTGGTTGTGAGCTGAAGGAGAGAGGGGGCGCAAGTGTCGGGTTATCTGGTCAGCTCAGCGAATTGCCACCGGCTCGGCCTCAGGAGGTTGCCAGCCGCCACCTAGCGCCCTGAATGCTGCAACCGCCGCCCGTGCCGACTCCATGCGCGCTTGCGCCCGCGCATCGGAGACTTGCAGCAGCGTCGCGTCGGCATTCAGAACATCGATCAGGCTGGCTGTGCCTTTCTGATAGGCAATGAATGACGATTGGCGGGCCTGCGTCAGCGAGGTTTCGCCCTGGGTGAGGGTGCTCGCCTGGGATTCTCGATTCACCAGCGCGGAGAAGGCATTCTCGACGTCCTCGGTGGCGCGCAATACGGACTGACGGTAGGCCGCCAGCGCTTCGGCTTCCTGCCCCTTGGCCTGGTCGATTTGCGCATTGATGCGGCCAAAGTCGAAGAGTCTCCAGCGCAGGCCCAGTGCGCCGGCCGCCTGGCTGGAGTCGCCGGTGAACAGGTTGCCGCCGGAAACCGCTGTGGCACTGCCCAGTAACGCACTGAGGGAAAATTTCGGGTAGTACTCAGCGACGGCCTCGCCGATACGCGCATTGGAGGCGGCAAGACGGCGCTCGGCCACGATCAGGTCTGGTCGGCGGCGCAGCAGATCGGCGGGGGTTCCCATGGCTGTTATCTGTGGCGCCAGGGGGATGCTTCGTCCGTTCACCAGTTGCGTGCGATGGGTGCCGGGCGGCGTGCCAAGCATGACATCCAGCGCATTCATGGCGGCATCCAGGCCGGTCTGCAGCACGGGCACCGTCGCCTGGACCTGTGACAGGGCGCCCTCGACCTGGTGAACCTGATAGTTGGCCGCAAGGCCCTTGCTGTAGAGCAGTTGGACTTTCTCCAACAGATCCTGCTGTGTCTTGACTTGTTGATTGGCGATGTCCAGCCGTGCCTGCAGCCCGCGGGCGGTGATGTAGAGATCAGCGGTCTGCGCGGCAACGACCAGTCGTGTGGCCGCGACGCCAGCCTCGGACGCCTGGTATTGGGCCAATGCGGCCTCGCGTCCACGGCGCAGGCCGCCGAAGAGGTCGATTTCCCAGCTGGCACCCACGTTAAGTTCGTAGGCGTTGCCGTACCGATCGTATCCAGGCGTCGAGTTCAGCACTTGGCCAAGGGGTGTTTCCACGGATTGGTATGAGCGCGCGGCCTGGCCGTTGATGTTTCCAGAGGGCAATAACGCGGCATTTGCAGCACCCAGGCCCGCCCGTGCCTGGGTGACGCGGGCCGAAGCCTGGGCCAGGTCCAGGTTCTGCTCAAGCGCCTGGGCAATCAGGTCGCTGAGCACTGGATCAGCAAAGCCTTCCCACCACGCGACGAGGCTGGCCGATGTCGCTGCGGACCTCTGCTCGACAGACGCCTGGCCCAGGTAGCGATGCCCTGGCGCAGCGTCCGGACGCTGGTAGTCCGGACCGACCGTGCAGCCTGTCATCAAGCTGAAGCTCACCAGCAAAGCGGCGGGGTGGAGGGGCGACATTGAGACTCCTGGAGTCATGGATGATTTGTGACCATATTATATTATGGTCACATCCTGTCAATGAACACTCATAGGGCGCAATAGTAAGTATGTCCGTTAATCGTTAAGCGCTGCTGCAACTAGCACAGCGGGATGATCTGTGACGATTGACAGAAATAGTCACTGGATTGAGAATGAGGCTCTTGTCCTATCTGCCCAAAAGGGAACCTATGCTCCGGCTTCGACCTGTCACCTTTGCCGCTTGCTTGTTGCCTCTCGTCCTGACGGCGTGTGGCGACTCATCCACCGCTAAAGATCCACGCACGCTTGCGCCCCTGGTGCGGGTTTCTGAAGTCCAGGGTTCGTCTGATCTCTCGCGATCTTTTACCGGCGTCGTGGCGGCTCGGGTCCAGAGTGACCTGGGCTTTCGGGTCGCGGGCAAGGTGCTTGAGCGCCTGGTCGATAGCGGACAGGTCGTCAAACGGGGGCAGCCGTTGATGCGCCTCGACCCCATCGACCTTGGGCTGCAGGCGCGAGCCCAACAAGAGGCAGTCGCTGCCGCTCGGGCCCGGGCCAAGCAGACCGCCGATGACGAGGCACGCTATCGCGACCTGGTCGCCGCAGGCGCTATTTCCGCATCGGGCTATGACCAGATAAAAGCTGCTGCCGATACTGCCAAGGCACAACTCAGCGCTGCGCAAGCGCAGGCTGACGTCGCCCGGAACGCATCGGGTTATGCCGTGCTGCTCGCCGATGCCGACGGTGTTGTGATGGACACGCTGGCCGAGCCCGGGCAAGTCGTCAGCCCCGGGCAAACCGTGGTTCGACTGGCGCGGGCAGGGCAGCGCGAAGCCGTTGTGCAATTGCCCGAGACCTTGCGGCCTGCCGCAGGCGCCACCGCACAGGCGACGCTTTATGGCGTCACCACGGGGGCGGTCACCGCGAAGCTGAGGCTGCTTTCGGATTCGGCTGACCGCGTGACGCGGACCTTCGAGGCGCGGTACGTGCTGGAGGGCGCGCTGGCCAATGCGCCGCTGGGGTCGACCGTCACCCTTCGCATCGCCGAAGACCGCGCGCAACGGCAGGCGCTGCAAGTGCCGATCGCTGCCGTTTTTGACCCGGGCAACGGCACCGGCGTGTGGGTCATAGACGGGGAGCCTGCGAAAGTCACCTGGCGACCTGTGCAGATCCTGAGTTTGAGCGATGACGCTGCACGAGTCGCCGGCAAGCTCAATGTGGGCGAGCGTATTGTCGGGCTCGGCACCCATCTGCTGCGTGAAGGTGAGGAAGTGCGGCTGGCTCAACCGGGTGATGTGAAGGTTGCCGGGGGCCGTCCATGAGCCTCAACCTGTCGGCACTCGCCGTTCGCGAGCGCTCCATTACCGTGTTCCTGATCTTCCTGATTGCCGTCGCAGGCACCTTGGCATTCTTTCAGTTGGGACGTGCCGAGGACCCACCGTTTACGGTCAAGCAGTTGACCGTCATCACGGCATGGCCAGGCGCGACCGCCCAGGAGATGCAGGACCAGGTCGCCGAGCCGCTTGAAAAGCGCCTGCAAGAACTGAAGTGGTACGACCGCACGGACACCTACACCCGTCCCGGCCTGGCCTTCACCATGGTGTCGCTGGTCGATCGCACGCCACCTTCGCAAGTGCAGGAGGAGTTCTATCAGGCGCGTAAAAAGCTCCAGGACGAAGCACTCAAGTTACCGGCGGGCGTGATCGGGCCGATGGTCAATGATGAGTTTTCCGATGTGACGTTCGCGCTGTTCGCCCTGAAAGCCAAAGGCGAGCCACAGCGGTTGCTGGTGCGCGATGCTGAAGCGTTGCGCCAACGCCTGTTGCACGTGGCAGGTGTGAAAAAGGTCAACATCATCGGCGAACAGGCCGAACGCATCTTTGTTTCCTTCTCCCATGACCGGCTGGCCACCTTGGGCGTTTCGCCCCAGGATATTTTCGCCGCGCTGAACAGCCAGAACCTACTCACGCCCGCCGGCTCCATCGAAACCAACGGGCCGCAGGTCTTCCTCCGGGTAGACGGCGCCTTCGATAAGCTGGCAAAAATCCGTGACACGCCCCTGGCGATTCAAGGTCGCACGCTCAAGCTCTCGGACGTCGCGACCGTCGAGCGTGGTTATGAAGATCCGGCCACCTTCCTGGTGCGCAATAACGGCGAAGAGGCCTTGTTGCTAGGGGTCATAATGCGCGAGGGCTGGAACGGCCTGGACCTGGGCAAGGCCCTGGACGCGGAGACGGCCAGGATTAATGAAGGCATGCCACTGGGCATGACGTTGACCAAGGTCACCGATCAAGCCGTGAACATTGACTCGGCCGTCGGCGAGTTCATGGTCAAGTTTTTTGTCGCGCTGCTGGTTGTAATGCTCGTTTGCTTTC
>Ga0065714_10064494_pt1 | contig 48477 bp, 74 predicted proteins | sample MisRhiReplicate2_FD_59101 | JGI IMG/M metagenome (GOLD analysis project Ga0065714, IMG submission 59101) | Miscanthus rhizosphere microbial communities from Kellogg Biological Station, MSU, sample Rhizosphere Soil Replicate 2: eDNA_1 v2... | ecosystem: Host-associated > Plants > Roots >...
GCCTTGAGATTATTGCGAACGGTGTTCAGCCCTTTGACTGGCATCATGCGGCCCTCATTCGGAAAGACGGTGGCACCACTGCTGACAGTTGAGCAAAGGCGACCGTGCCCCACGGCGAGGGGGCCGCACCAGCCATACTGGAAGACTGCACTAGTGCAGTGGCGTATGAGGTGCCGCTACCGTCAGCGGTGATCATGCCGAATTGTTTAGCGCTGGTCAGCGGCACGCCGCGAACACTCACCGCCACACTCGCGCGGATTGCCAGCCAATAGGTTTTGCCAGCCTCGAATGTGAAGCTAACGGTCGCCTCCTTGATGCCCGTACTGGTAGTGGCCAGCGCTGAGGTCGACAGGAGTTTAGCGCCCGGCCAGCCGTTGGCGAGGCATTCGTAAATATGCAGATCGGCCGTGCCGCTGGCTGCCAGTGTCGTAACCACGATGCCGAGGCGATCAATGGTCATAGCGGTTGCAGTGCAGAACGGCACGGCGGCGATCAGCCCCGCGCTTGCGGCTAGCGTCGCGGAACCTGCACCTAGATAGGCGTTGTCGTAATAGACGCCGGTTATCAGCCCGCCCGAGTTACAGGCAGACTGTCGTCGTAAAGTTTTGACGTCCCCAGCCAAAGCGGCAAAGGCGGCGGTCAGTCTGCTGACTAGCGACACGGCTCAAGCCTTCGCCGCGTTGTATGCGGCCAGGAAATCGGTGTCGGGGTCGCCAATGCCCAAGTTGGTGCAGGCCTGCAGCATTTGCGGAGTTGTGAGGGTTTGCGAGGCATCGAAGCGCACACGGTTGTTGACTGCTGTTGCAAGGGCCGCGGCGGTAGACTCGTCGGTGACGATGATGTTCTGCAGCTCGAGTAGGGTATCGTAGGCCGCCGAGGCGCCGCCGAGGATATCGGTTTTGACCTGAGCAATCGCGGCTGTAGACTTCTGAGCCGACCAGGTCGTCGTCGTACTGGTTGTCGACGCGTCGTTGATCGCAGCGCCACCGCCGGCACCGGCCTGCAGGGCTTTGATGTCCGCGGCGATCTGGTTGAATGTGGCAGTCAAGCGGCTTACAAGTGACATGGGTTCACCCTCGGGCGAGTAGGTAGAGCGCTAAAAAGTCCGTTTCCGGTTCGGTTGTAGGCGCTCCGGCCTCGAAATCTGAAATCATTTGCTGTAACTGGTCGACCAATGGATCCCGCGGTGCGGTCGTCTGCTGGACCATTATAAGCTGGTTCAGGCTCGCAGGGGCCACGTCAGGCGCGACGGTGATCATCCCGATATCAACGTAGCCGCGATCGCTCGTCAGCACCGACACGCGGTAGAGGCCCGGCGGAACGGTAACAGAGTAGGCACCGGCCTGATCAGTCTTGAATTCAGCGTCGGCAGTGCGCAGGACGGATCCGGCGGTCAGCACAGAGGTAATCCGCACCGATTGACTCGCCCATGGGGTGCTGTCGGGACTGAGTAGGGTTCCGGTGATAATCATCAGGTCACCAGGCTAAAGTCAGGGCTATCGGCTTCGTCGAACGGGCTCATGTCCCAATTGGTCACGTCGCGAATCTCCTCGGCGCCAGCCACTTGCGGCGTGAGCGCAGACAGGTCCCCTTTGACGATCATGTCCCGGTATTTGGGCCGTGCGTCTTCCGTCCAATAGGTATCGCGGGCCACGAACTCGTTGCCGGTCGCGTCGCGGTGCTGGGTAGCTTTGCCGGTCCAGGTGCAGGCGATCGTGTAGGGCACGTCGTAAATGATCGTGCCACTGTAGGGGTCCTCCGACAGGAAAGGCCATACGGTGGCGATATTGCGGTAGCTCCAGCGCGCGATGCTCGACATCAGCAGCACCCGCTGTCAGGCTTGCCGATGAAGAACGCGCAATTGGCCGCAGTTGGGTCGGTCGGGATCATCTCGCCGAAGCAGCCGTATTTATCGAGGCCGGTGAGCAAACCGTAGTACTGTTTGTAGCCGTCCGAGAGTGTGCCGAAGGCGTAGGAGCGGGAGGCGCCGGAGGGCGCACGCTCAGCGGTGATGTACTTGTTACCCTGGGTCACGCCGAGCAGTGCCAGCAGGTAGTACTTCATCAGCAGCGCGTCGTCAGGCGATACGCCGTTCGCCGTCAGGCAGTCGTCGACCGAGTTCAGCTTGTTGACGATCAGTTGCAGGACCGGATCGGGGATCGAAAGCCCGAGCGAGGCAAGCCATTCTTTCGCAGCTGCTAAAGTCAATTCCACGGGCATCTCTCCGGCTAATGGGCGTAGCGTACCACGGCGTGACGAGCGGGTAAAAATAACGCTTGACGATAGGCGCAAAGGCGAATAGCCTAGGCTCATCAAATCAACAGCTAGGAGCAAGACGATGATCAGAATGTATAACGTGATTTGGGTTCGGGACGATAAAGACACTCGCGGTCGACTGAACGCTGCGCCCATGACACACGCCGAGGCTTGCAGCTTCAAGTCAAAAATTACGGCCTGCCCTTGGCGTCGGGTGTTACTTGAAGAGTGCTAGGCCGACCCAACCCGCAGCGCCCGGCTATTGCTGGGTGCGCATCAAAGGCGGCCGGCGTGACGGCGAGTGGATCCAGGTTCTACGGCGGGAGTATGAGAGCAAATGAAACGCACCGACGAAATGAAGCTCGGAGAAAAGCTGAAGCGCCCGCGTGACCTTCGCGACGGTGCAGAAAACGCCGAGGATCAATACGAGGAACTAATCGGCATTCGAATCGTCCCCAATCACTCCCCTAGCACGGGCCCCGTACTTATAGGCGAAGTGTCGTTCAAAGATAAAAACTTTTCTTGGGACGGCCCTGAGCTTCCGGATTTGCAGTTCCTACCGCCGCCTACAACCGAGTGCCCCAGCGACCGCCGCAAGGAGCCGATCGAGCGTTTCAGTATCGCGGCGCAACTCCAACTGATGAAAGCGCTCGCCATTCTCGGCTGGGCGGCATTTATTCTTGAACTGCTGAGGGTTTGAATGATGGCTAAAATCATGTTGCACCCAATCATGCGCAACTACTGGTCAATCGCGATCGTCGAGCAGACCACCGGCCGCACGGCCGTTATCCGTAACGGCTATATCGAATTGGTGAAGCTGTGATTATCGTATTTACGCTGTGCTTAGGGCTGTTCAACTGTCAGCCGATTCAGACTTTTGAAAGCAAGGAGGGCGACGTCGACTCGATTGTCGAGGCGAAACAGCGTTGCAACGAGCAACGAGAAAAGCTTGATCCTGAAGTTGACTGGGCTAAGTGCGTCCGAAGTTCTAAAAACCCCTGAACGACAAAACGGGCTCCTAGGAGCCCGTTCATTTTACAGCGTGCAGCCTTTACTCAGCGCCGCCAGCGGCAGCCGCCATCAACTCAGCGGCATCGGCGTTAGCCTTCTCGACGATAGCCGCGGCATCTTCCTTGGCTTTGGCGATGATCGTTTTGGCTTCGGCTTTCGCTTCCTTGACGATAGCTTTGGCGTCGCCGCCGTCGCCTTCACCCGACAGGTCTTCACCCAGTGGCCGTACGCGCGAGCGCAGCAGCTCGGAAGTAGGGAGGTTATCGTCGCCCACTTCCAGTTTCAGAACATCGCCGCGCTTGGCGTCCGGGTAGTCCGGATGGCCGACGAGCGAACCCAACAGCTCGAATTGCTTTTTCTTGGCGGTCATTATGCAGATGCTCCATAAGCCACACCGGAGCGGCCGGCTTGGTCTGCCTTGATCAGCAGGCCCGACGCGCTCCAGGTCATCCAGTGGTAATCCGCAAACGGCACCTGACGCGGAACCGGTACGGTGTTGATTGCCATGCCGGTCACTGGCTCGATGTACGCGCGGTTCAGCACGACGCCGACCATTTGGTTGCCGGTGAGAAGGCTCGAGGTCTTGATCGCGGCAACGCCCGGGGTGTCCTGCAGCATGGCGGTGTAGAACGAACGATCCATGGTCGTTGCGCCGCTGGTGCGTGCCAGGTTCACTTCGATTTCAGCCGAGATGTAGACGGTGATCGGGGCCGTTACACGGTTGTTCGGGCCGCGCAACGCCTGAACGAAGGTCAGCATCTGCGCCGACAACTGGGCGTAGGTGGCAGCCGCCGAGGTCATGTCCTGGGTCAGGACAACGGCCTTGGTGTTCGGGTTGGTCTTGATGCCGTACGCGCTGGCGCCCTGATAGTTGATCAGCGGGTTGCCGTTGATCATGTTTTCAGTCATCAGGCGAGTGACTTCGCGAGCGGCCGCAGCCTGGTTCTCGGCGATATCGTCGGCGCCGATGGTGCGCTTGCCTTCCAGTTCGCGCCACTGCACGCCGAAAGTCTTCTCATGGATCGGGATCACGATGCCGTCGTAATCGGTCGCCACTTGGCCCATCAGCTTGGTGCCTTGACCGGACAGGGTGGTCGAACCCTGGTCCATCGCGCCGATACGCTTGTAGGCAGCGACCAGTTTGCCGATGCCGACCGAACGGCTCAGGGCGTAGATGTCGTTGAACATCACGTCCGATTCTTGGCCGATCAGGTTGACCAGTTGGTTGTCCAGGTCCAGCCAGGCACGAGCGCTCAGATCCGGCAGGGCGTTGACCGCCAGGCCAGCGTTACGCGCAAGCGATTGGTTCCAGTGGAAGCCCAGTGCGCGCATCTGCTCACGCTGGTCGTACTGGGTACGGATAGCGTCGCTGTTCGCGTGCAGCTTTTTGGTGATGATCAGCGACATTATTTGATCCTCATGTCGATCAGGGTATCGACCGCGGCAGACGCCGAAGCGAACACCGAGTAGCCGATGATTGGGTCGGTGCCCACGACGCCCAGTCGCACACGGCCGGCTGCATCAGCGGCGAGTGGCGAATCGGCGGCGAGGGCTTGAGCGGCGGCAACGCGCACCAGGTACACGTCACGGCTGCGCGGGATGTAGGCTTGGCCCATCTCGTTGGCCGCATAGCTGTAGGTCAGGGTGTTCTGATGCATCGGGGCATTCAGGATGTAGATGAACGCAGCGGTTGCAGCAGTGCCGTTGACCAGGGTAGTAGCGGTGCGGGTCACGATGTTACCGGCTTTCATACCGGCAGCGGCGACAGGCAGCTCCAGGATCTGAGGGGTGTTTTCTTCAACCCCGCCCCGGTAGATTTTGCGTTTTGGACCGATATCGATAGCCATGCTCAATTACTCCGGCAGTTCGGTGGCTTTGAAGCCATCGGTGGTCGAGTTGCCCTGGAAGCCGCCGATGATCGGCGCAGCGCCTACCAGCTTGGCGTGGCATTCGTCGAGGGCATTACCGGTCAGCGCATCGGCTACGCCCTGGCCGAGCTTCTCGGCGACGAGCTTGCGCTTGTCGGCTTCAGCAGCGCGGCTGTTAGCGGTCAGGCTGTCGGAGATGGCCTTGTGGTTGGTTTCGAGCGCGGTGAGGCGTTCAACGATTGGGGCAAAGAGCTCTTTCAGCGCTTCGCCTTGTTTGTTGGCGTTGGCGGCCAGCGCCTCGTCAAGTTCTTTACGATCCATATCAGGAACATCCTCAACAGGTGGTTTGGTGTCAGGGCCCGAGTTTAACTGGTTTTTAACCCATTGCAAAATTCTATTGACAGCGGGGTTCTTATCGACCCATTCGGTTTTTTGCGTAACCGGCTTTTCGGCATCCGCAAATTGCACGACGCCCTCTTTGATCGAGTAGTCGACCGCGCTGGATTCCTTGTCGCGATGCACGATGGCCGTGCTGTCGTTGAAATCTTCAACCCACACCCATTTATCTGCGCCGCCCCATTTCAGATTGGCCGCATCACTCAGCATTCGAGAGAGGTTCCCGTAACTCGAAGCCCCCAGGACGTCGTTAGTCGTCAGCGGCTCGGCGTCCTCGATATCGGCGGTGTTGACCAACAGGCCTACCCCATCTTCAGGCGTTGCGGCACCGATCTCGCCGATCAGGATGGCGTCATGGTCCATCACCATCTGAGTAGCAGCCGCGCGGTACTTCTTGCCGTTGGCCGTGATGCCGTTCACCGAAGTGTCGGCGTGCAGGAAGATACCGGTAGAGGTATGGATCGGCTCGCCAGCGTCCAGGGCCTCGAGCAGCTTGCGACCGCCTTCAGTATTGGCGGCATACTCCTCGTCCAGCCATTTTTCGACGAACACTCGATTGCCCCGGCGCTCGACGTTGCGGTTGAAGGCGCCGACGTGAAAGGCGTTGATCGCCTCGGCGGTGTTGGCCGACACATAGGTGCCGTCGAGCGTCGGATGGCCGAGCGGCGCAAGCGTACCCTCCAGGCCTTTATAACTGGCCTCGATCTCCTGATGGGTGTACAGCAGGCCGTTCATCACCACCTCATCGGGCAGCGTGTAGCTCGGAATGACGGTGTGCTTGCGACCGTTGTGCACCACGCCGCGGCGCACGTCAGCGTTATTGACCTTGTAGCGCAGGTTGACGCGCACAGTCTCGTCGCCGCTGACGTTGTCTCGATTGACGTGCAGTTGCAGGCTCTGAACAAGCGCCGACGGTGGCGGGGCATAGACAGCGCGGAGGAATCGGCGCAGTGCTTTGAACATGGGTTGACTCTCCGGGGTGCGTAAGGTACGGGCTAAGGGTATCATACCCGCATTCCAACGCCACCGGACTCCTTGACATGGCAACGACCCACGAGCAACGCCTGCGCATGGCCTGTAATGCTGCGCTGAATCAGAACGCCATTTTTGGCTCGAACTTCCGCATGGCAATGATGCAAGGCATGGGGTCTGACGATAAGCGCAAATGCGCCTGGCAGGAATACGGCTGGAAAGAGAACCTGACGTTTACCGATTTTTTCAACCTGTACGAGCGCCAGGGCGTCGCGCACGGCGTCGTCGACCTGCTCAACGAGAAGTGCTTTGAGACGAACCCCTGGGTTATCGAGGGTGATGAATTCGACGAGAAGCGCCCGGAAACCCCCTGGGAAAAGAACGTTCGCCTTCTCGCCAAGAAAGCCAAGTTGTGGAAGGCCTTCAAGACGGCTGACGCCTATCGACTGGTCGGTCGTTACTCCGCCATTATTCTGCAATTGGCCGACGGCAAGGCATGGGACTCGCCGGTAGTCGGCGCGCGCCCTGTCATCAAGAAGCTGATCCCGGCTTGGGAAGGGCAGCTGACACCCGACAACATCGAGACTGACCCGCAGTCGGCCAATTACGGCGAACCGCAGTTCTGGCAGTACAAGGAAGGCGACGTGAAGCAGGCGACTTCCGACGACTCGATCGCGCCGCGTAACCTAAAGATCCACCCCGACCGGATCATCATTATCGGCGATTGGCGTGCAGGCTCGAGCTTCTTGAAGGCCGGCTATAACGCTTTTGTCAACCTCGAGAAGATCGAAGGTGGCAGCGGCGAGTCGTTTCTGAAGAACGCCGGCCGCCAGATGCATGTCGACTACGATAAAGACGTAAACCTCGCTCAAATCGCCAAAGACTACGGCCTCAAGGAGGTCAGTGAGCTCAAGCAGCTTTTCGACGAGGAGGCCAAGAGCCTGAACAACGGCGGCGATCGGCTGATGATCACCCAGGGGGCCAGGGCCACCCCGCTTGTATCCGTCGTGCCTGATCCGCAACCGCATTATGACATCAGCATTCAGACCGTAGCAGCGTCGACCCGCATGCCTGCCAAGGTCATCGTCGGTATGCAGACGGGCGAGCGCGCCAGCGTCGAAGACCTCAAGCAGTTTAACAAGCGCGGTCAGGGTCGCCGTGTAGCTGACCTCAGTGATGACAGCGATCAGATCGTCGAGCACTTGATCCGCATCAAGGTACTAGACGCAGCGCCACAGCGCGAATTTACCACTATGTGGGATGACCTGACCGAATCGACCCAGGCCGAGAAACTGGCATTCGCCGAGCAGATGGCCAAGATCAATCAGGCCAACGCCGGCACGGGCGAGCCGCCGGTCTACCTCTCGACCGAGATGCGCGAGGTCTCGGGCTTCGAAAATGACAACGATCTGCAACGGCAGCGTGATGAGTTGGGCGAGCAGATCGATGAAAACGTCGAGCCTGTAACCGTTCCGCCAGCAGCCCCTGCGGCGGTGGCCTGATGGCCCGCGCCCCGATCCTGCCGACTAATCTCGGCGATCCTACTGGCACCGCGGCTAAAGAGCGGCAGGCTATGGCCGAGTTCGGCCGCCGCATCGAGCAATGCCGCCGCGCCTATACCGACCTGCTCGGTCAGCTGCAGTTTGAAGAGGTGACGGTGAACGCCAAGCGCTACACCTTCCGCACCCTGCCCGCAGTGCTGATGCAGCTGCTCGACACAACCAGTAAATTGGTCGACGAATACCTGGGCGCCGATCGGGTTCGCAATTGGTTCTCGATCGGCTATGTGATCCCAGCCTACGAGAAGGGCAGCGCGCAGACCTGGCGAAACCTCGGCGTGCAGTCGACCGAATACGCGGCGACTCGCCCGACACTGCAAAGTCTGCTGCTCAGCGAGCCCTATCAGGCGCGCATCGGGCTGATCAACGCTCGCGAGTTCGAGCTCATGAAAGGCCTGAGCGCATCGGTCAAGGATAAGATGACCCAGCAGCTTACCGCCGGACTAGCGCAGGGCATCGGGCCGCGCGAGATTTCTAAAAACCTCACGGCTCAAGCCGGCATCGAGAAGCGCCGCGCTAACATGATCGCCCGGACGGAAATCAATCAGGCCTTGCGCACCGCGCGACTGGACGAGACGCAAGACGCCTCTACGCGGTTGAATATCAGGGTCAAGGTTCTGCACATCTCGGCGTTGAGCCCTACCACGCGGGTCACGCACGCCGCACGCTCGGGTCACCTGTACACGGTCGAGGAGGAACGCGATTGGTATGCGGTCGACGGCAATGCCGTGAACTGCAAGTGCACCACGAGCGAGGCGATTGTCGATGAGAAAGGGCAACCGGTCAGTAAAGGTCTTGTCGACCGGTTGCAGAAGGCGGCCGCAGCTTGGGAAGAGAAAAACGGCGCCGAGTGACTGTCACTCGGCTGAGAGGTTTGAGGATGTGACGGTCACAAAGTCATTAGCTGCGACCGAACTTCAGGTGAGGGTTCTGTAGTTTGGTACCACTCATTACCGGATCTCACCTCCCACTTAAACCCCTCTACCTTAAAGAATTCTTGCGTTTTCGGCCAATAAAAGCTTGCACCTTTCGGCACATTGGCCATAGCCAAGCTCAACGCTTGACCTTGCAAAGAAGTTACGTCTGTCTGAAGCGTGCCGTTCTGCTCAAACTCGATCAGCATGTCGATGCAATGCTTGGCCTTTTCCAAATCAGCGATCCCGCCCTTATCGCGGAAGCGCGTGATGTATTTGATAGCCGTGTGCTGGCAGGCGTCGAGGCCGTTCGCCATGCTGTATTCCATCGGCTGGATCTTGTACTTCTTATAGTGGTCGCCGCCCACCTGCACGTCTAATGCACTCATGCCGTAGCCCTCAATTGCTGTTTGATGAATGCCCGGCGCCGGTCGATCTTGGCCTGGGCTTCGTTGATTACCCGTTGTTTGCCGTCCAGGTATTTGCCGGCAGCCGCGAGGGCCTCAGCCTTGGAGGTGAATAGGCGGCGCGCTTGCCACAGCTCCCCCTTGCTGTCCTCCGCGAAGCTGCGCAGCCCGTTCCACGCAACCTGGCCGACCTTGGTAGCCTCGCCGGTCGCCTTGCTGAATGTCCAGTAGATCGGGCCGGAGGTCATGCCTTACTGCCTTCACCCGGCATGCGGGCGCCTGCGTTGTAGAGCTTAGCGGCGTGCGTGTAGGTAATCGGCGGAAGGCCGTCACCGCCCGAGGCTTTTTGAATTGCTGCGATGGCCCTATCGCGCTCTTCGGCTGCCAGTTGCTCGGCGGTGCGGATTGGGCGGAAGCAGTTAGTAAGGGCCAATCCGGCGTACATTTCATAGGGTTTACCGCGAGTAAAAACCGCTACTTCGCGACTCCCGTTCATTACGTGGGCAACGATCGTACAATCAGTGTCGAGCGGGGCATCCTCGCCACTTTTCTTCACTACCCGGCACACCGTGCCTACCGGCGGCAAACCGTCCTCGGGGCCGTTCCAGGTGGCCGTCTTCAGTACCTCAATTGGCCCGCTTACGTGTTCGCCTTGCCAGTACCACGCGGATTCTCGCCAAATGCACCAGCCGCCGCCGCAAACCTGTCGCAGATAGTGGGGCTGGCTGCCTGGAGTCCATACGTGCGTTGCGCCTTCAGGAATTTTGCTCATCTCAGTAACGCCTTTTCGGTTGATTGAGCCTGTAGCCTATTCGCCTTTACGCCTACTGTCAAGCAGGCAATAAAAAGCCCCACTGAAGGGGCGAATTCATCTCCCGCTTATCGCCATCGGTGGGGAGGCGCCGAGTGAAAGCCGTGCTACTGCGTGGCTCGACCCATTCCCTGACTTGTCCCGCCGCGTTACAGCGAGAGGGGCGTAGCTTGTCAGAGCGATGGCTGGGCCGTGGTCGCAGGTTATTCGTCTAGGGGTAGGGCGTCAAGTACTGAGATGAACTCAGTAGCTTGGCCGACGGCGATTTCCGCCATTGTCCGTGGCCCAGTAGCGACAATCTGCGGATCGGGATTGGCCAAGAGGCCCGCAAGGACGTGCACGGCGATACGCTCGAGGCGCTGTTTCTGTGATTCAGGTTTGCAGCTCATGGGAATCTCCGGTAGTTCGGGCATTAGAAGGGGTGCCGGTACTTCGATTGGGCCGAGTGAAAGGCCGGCAAAAATGAGCGGGCTAAACGGGGTCATTGCTCCGGCCCTCGTAAATGTTGATATAGGTCTGCGCCTGGTCGATAAGGTGCTGTTCGCTGAGGTCAACGCCCACACGGTCGGCAAGGCGGACCAGGTGTGGCAGCAGGTCCATCAGCTCGGTTAAGGCCGACTGGCTTTCAGTCAATCGCGCTTCATACCAAGTAGCAGCCTCATTAGGCGAGCTCCAGCCGATGTTGCGCCCTTGGTCCCAAACGTAGTTGTCGTTCTGCATCAGCCCTCCCTCCTCAGCACCACGCCATTTTTACCCTCAATCAGCAGGTCTTTAACCGTGGACTGCTGAGGGTTTCGCCACAAGGCCGTGCCCTCCTCGCGTGCGTTCTCGGCCGCTACCCGACGGGCGCAAGCCCTGCAGGCGGCACGGACAACCTGGCCTATGCGGCCGTCAGTTGATTCGATCAGGAAGAGGGGCATTGGCGGGCCTCGGCCGAAAGCTTTTTAAGTTCTGCTTTCTGTTCATCGGTAAAGACCACTTCAGAACAGTAGTCACCGATTTGATCGACATAATCGATACTTTCGCAGTCTTTAATATGCGCCATATATTTTTTAAGGAGCTCCAAATAGTCCATAACGCTTGCCTCTATCGGTTAATGTCCCCGAAGGCTATTCGCCTTTAGCCGATCTGTCAAGGCAGGCGCATGACGATCGCTTCGAACTCACCCTCGGCCGTAACCTGGGTGACGAAAGGCAGCTCAGGCATTGGCTGAATTTCGCCCGGCTTGTAGGGCAGTCGCTGCATCACCACGACATCTCCGTGCTTATCCATCTCAGCCTGTAGGGCTGCAATCACTTCGCTGATCAGTACCTGGGCCATCTCATCACCTCGAAAAATAAAAAGCCCCGCGCTTATGGGCGACGGGGCAAGGGGGTCACAGGGAGCGCTTGGTGTGCTAGGTGGTGCAACGCCCTCGCAACTGGGCCTTTTCGTCTAACGGGGAGCGGGGCGACAATCTCCCCTGAATTGCACCAGATGAACGGCCTAAGCGATGCAGTTCCGACCTGATCCGGGTGCGACCCTTATACTGACGGCCTCTTTCTCAACCCGTTCATCTGGTGCAACTCGCCGCGTGTGCGGCCCCTAGTCTTTGGCGCTGGTTGTTCTAGATCCACTCTTCTTCGGTTTCAAGCATCGCTGCAAATACCTCGGTTGGCGTTGATCGGATCGCCCGAAGCTTGGAAGACTTCGGTTAAAGCTCGCTGAAAGCATCGACAGGCGTCAACTTATCCGCCTATAGGCTATCTGTCAACGCCTTTTTCCCATCAGCATGCCAACCTGACGGCCTTTCGACTTCATCACCTTCTCCACCGCATAGCGCAAGGCGTCGATGTAGTGATTGTACTTGTCGACGATTGTGCGCGTGACCTCGCCCGTGAGCCTGTCCACCTTGAAGCTGTAGCGCTTGAGCTCGTTCTGCACCTGCTGACAGGCCGGGTGCACGATGATGCTGTAGGTCTTCAGGTGGTCGATGCCATCCTCCACGCTGCCCGGACCTTTCACCGCGCCTTCGATCCGCTGCAGGTAGTCGTCTTTCGGCAGGCCGTTCGGCGTTTTGGCCTTACCCAGGTGGCTGATGGACTCGGGCCGCGCGCTATCGGCGATCACCTCATGCTTGTCGATGCCCGGGATTCCCGCCTTGAGGAATTTAGCCGTGTCGTCGAGCTCTAGGCCGATCTTGCCGGCCTCCTTATCGATGTACAACTCGGTTTCATCCGGCGATATCCAGCAGCGCACCGCGGCCGTCGGGTCCATCGCAAAGCCGAAGTCGAGGCCGTGATAGGGGCCGTGCCAGCTATCGTCCGGCCGCCGAATACCTTCGACCCATGCGCCTGCAAAGATCTTCGACTCATCGTTGGTCAGGTAGGCGCCCTTCCAGATCCAATCGAATTTAGCCGCGTCGAATTTAGCCTTTTGCTTATCGCGCAGCTTGCGCAGGCCGATCGGGAACCATGGGTTGTCCTCGGCGTTCATCTCGACGATAGCGTAATCGGGATCGTTGGCCGCTACGTCAACCCGGAACCTGGTATCCGTCGGGCTACCTTCGTCTTTCGGGTTCCAGATCACCCATATCTCCGACTTAAGCTTACGCAGCACGGTGGCTTCGAGGGCCACCCAAGCGTCTTCGCTGATGTCCTCAGCCTCCTCGACGACCGTTAGATCGATGTTCGCCAGGGACTTGACGCTGGTGAGGTTGTTGTACAGGCCTTTGAACAGAAATTCTGTGGTGTTGATCGTCGATCGCAAATAGTCGATGCCGACGTCATAGGCTTTGGCTAACCATTCTTCCGAGGCGATAGCCGCTTTCAATTCAGCGTGAAACGAATCCTTGATAGACGACTGGATTTCACGCACGCACAGGATGCGCAGCGGCTCCACCACGCCCCATATGGCTGCCATCTTGGCGAAGGACATCGATTTCCCGCTCCCACGGCCGCCATGGGCCCCGCGGTAGGTCAGCGACCCCCGAGCCTTGGCGAACACCGGGACGAGCTTTGGCGGCAGCTTGACGACGGCGTTACTCATCGGCGGCAGGCTCCACAACTTCGGTCTGCGCCACCAGGGTGATCATCGTCGGCATTTGGGACAGCGGCGCCCCATTCTTGCCGGTCAGCTCCTTGCGATCGATCTGATAGCCGCACAGCTGCGCGTAGAAGACCCGTGCGGCCTGTTGGTCGTGCATCAGTACTTCGATATTGCCGTTACGGTCGGTCTTGGCCCCCTTGTACAGCGCGCGACCGGCCTCGGACAGATCGCGGGTATCCGTGACGATCGTGACCTTCACGCCCTGGCCGTGGCACTTAGGGCAATCGGGATGAGGGTCAAGCGTCGAATTGAAGCCCATGCCGCCGGCCCAATCGGGCATTGAGGCGGCCACTCGCTTGCCCTTCTCATTGATGCGGAAGCCTTCGTCTGCCTCCGTCACGGCCTTCTCGAACTCGAACTCGCGCCACTGATACCCAAATCCCTCGCCGTGGCAATGACGGCAGCAGCGGGCCTCTACGCGCGTCAGCTCGTTAGGGTCGGCGGTGGCGATCAGCCAGGTTTTGTGTTTGAGCTCTTCGGCGCCGACATGGAAAGCCTCCAGTCGCTTGGCCCGTCGGGCCATCGCCGTCTCATATAGGGCCGGCTTGAGATGGGGCTGCCGCATCCAGCTATAGGAGCACTTCCTCGCATTGTCCCGACTGTAGCCGGCGGCGAGTGCGCTGTTGTACGGGTCGAGCGTCTCTTCGTAGCGCAGAATAAATTCCTGCTCACGGGCGTTCAGTTCCTCGAACCGGTCTCGGTAGTCGGCCATCGTCTTAAGCCTTTAGGCGGTAAATTACAGCCAAATATACCATCCCTAGAGGTTCCGCGACTGCAGGGGATTGAATTTTGATCCCCTGCAGTCTACAGGCCACGTAATCCGCGGGCTCCAGCCATTTCTGCAGGGGATTGCAGGGGATGCAGGGGTGGTTTCGCCGCCGCGCCAGCTGGCAGCCCACGGCCTACCGGCGCTGCCCTATATTTATAATATCTAATCTATATCTACTACTTAAAGTAATACTCTGCATCCCCTGCAGAATCGCTACAGGCCACGTATTTAAAGGGCTCCAGCTGCAGGGGATCGATTTTAGCATCCCCTGCAAAACCGTTTTGATCCCCTGCATCCCCTGCAGATCAATTATAAATTTAAATCGAACCGGCCTAATCGATTATAAATTTTACAAATTACATAAATTACAGCAATAAAAAACCCCGCTCGATGGCGGGGCTATAATTTAAATTTCTACCAGTCTCCAGACTATTCGCTTTATTCGATCAGGCAGACCGACGAATTTCCGACCGTTTAACGCCCTCCCTTTCATGTCGCGAAGGAACCACCCAAGACGTTGAGGGTTCGGCCGACCGTGCTTGTCGGTGTTCACCAGCTCAATGGCCTCAAGCCACGAAGGGCAGGCAACAGGGTCGACTGGCTCGTGGGTGATCTGGTGAGTCGTGCGGCCCTCATCGCCGAACCGCTCAAGCCAGGCGTTCATCAGCATCTCGAGCTTCTGTACTTCCGGGTCCGCCTGTTGCTGTGCCTGCATCTCCTCGATCGGGTCACCCCAGCCCAGCCACACAACCGCACCACGCACCAGGCCATTCCACTCCTCGAACGACGCGTAACCGCCAATCTTGCGCCGCGTCTCCTCACGGCCGTATGCCGAATAGGTGATGAGCAGGTCGATCAGGTCACCGCGCAGGCTGTCCATATTGGCCCGGATCACCTCTACCGGGTCAAAGCCGTGCTTGCGGAGCTCCGGCGCCTCATCACTGCAAAGGTTGATCGGCAGCAGCCGGCGCACCATGTCACCACTGATCGACACGTTGTTGCCGTTGAGCACCCACATCGCCCGGTTCGGCAGGCGCAACATCACCGACTTACCCAATAGGCGGCTGTTGTACTCCTCACAGGTCAGCGCCATGCAAAGCTCACTGGAGGCGTCGAGGTAGCGCATTACGTTGTCAAACATGATGGTTAGCGGCCCCTGATCAAGGATCGAGGTCAGCACCTTGGCCTGCTCGGCCTGCTCGCGCCCAATGGCCGACATCCTTGGCTTCTCTCCGGTCAGCCAGAGCAGCGCTGAGGAGAGAAGCGTTTTACCGGTGCCGAACACCTGAGCATTAACCAGGAAAGCCGGCGCGGTCGGGAGGGCTGGACGGCACACCGCCGTAAACATCGCCGCCAGGCACACCGACTTGGCCGACTGATCGGCAAAAGGAAACTCTGCAAACGGCGCCCACACCCGCTGCAACGCTTCCGCCATCTCATCCGTCGTCAACAACCGAGGTGCCCGCACAGCCCCGCGCTGCACATAAAGGCCGGTGCGCTCGTCGAGCCCCTGCTGCGAGGCGACCGACCCATCCGCCCGCACTACCGGCAGCGGCACCGCGGCCTTAATCTCACCGACACCCGGGAACCACTCACGCTCAACCACACGGCGCATCAATTCGCCCGGCAACTTAGCCGGAGCACCCTTGCCGCCCTTCTCCACGCGCATATGCGTCTCAACTTCAGAAGCGAGGGTGTTCAGAGTGTGCTTGAGGATCCGCCCATCGCCCAGCACCGAGACCAATTGCTGATTGCGCTGGAACAGGTTAGGGAACGCCGGCAACGCCTTGACGATTGCACGCTCTGCGCTGACCAGTTTGCCGTCGTCAACCTCTATACGCTCACAGCCGGCTGCCACCTGCTCAGCCGTCAATCGGCCCACGGTCGCCCAGGTTGTGCGGGTAGCGCAGTTGTGCGCAATCCACGCACGCAGCTCGGGCGTATCGGCGCAAGCCGGATGCATCAGCAGCATTTCGAGCACAACCTGGCAGTTGCCTCCGGCTTTCCACGCCAGATCATCGAGCAACGTGCCCACATCACCTGCAGCCCACCGCGCGGAGAAATCACGGGTATCGCTGTTCTGCAGCTCAGCCAATAGTTCGGCCGGATCGGTGCTGCCCTTGAAGAGGGGCACCGGTTCGGTTGTCCAGTCGATAGCTCGCGGTGTCGCAGCCAGTACCGGCGGGAATGAGTTAAACACAGCAGCCGCATCGACCGGGGCACGTTGAGCGGCGGTCATGCCCGCCTCGTGCAACAGGCTGCCCAGCGTACGGGCGCCCGGCTTAAAGCTATCCCAGGTGTGCCATTTATCCTCAAAGGCGCCGTCATCGTGCTTGTCGGAAGTGGCCGACCACTCGCGGGCCAGCTCAAAGCCAATACCCTCGGCCCCCTCGGTGTGATCTTCCCAGTGTTTGACTGAGGCAATCGCATGCACCCAGCTGTGATAGTCCTCAGGATCGCGGCCTGACAGCGCCTGCATCACTAGCTCAACGTCATCGAGCTTGCCCGCATAGTCGACAGCCTCACGCGTTGCGCGCGGTTGGCGCACCTGCACGAGCCATTGCGGTATGGGGTCAGCACGCACCACCGACGGCAGACCACCGGCCCACTGATAAAGGCCGCCATTAGGGTGCCGGCTCGGCGGCAGCACCGCATAGCCGTTGTACTTGCCGTCGATGCCCACCGCAGGCTGACTGCTGTAACTGGCGTCATCGCGGCGAGGCGCCGCATAGTAGTCGTGAAATCCGCCGCCAGGGCTATCGACGCGTAGCGGCGAACCGATAGGCCCGTGCTGTGCCTGCAGCGCCGCAAAGCTCTCGTTGCCGCCGTTGCGTGGGTCAACATCGAACACATACAGGCCGCCGGCAGACGGCCGGGTGCCGATATTCGCGTCAGGGTGTGACGACCACCACGCATCTATCTGAGCCAGATCAGTGGTCGCCTCACTGGAGCCGTGGGAATCCTTGAAGGGTGACTTTGTACCGGCGACAAGTGGAAAGACGTGCCAACCCAAGCCGGCGTAATAACGGGCCCACTGGTGCAGGGGGCTCATACACAAATGCCCCAAGCTGCGTAGGTCGAAGCCAATCTACGGTAGGGCGCCCATTCAATCGCCATCGGGTAACGAGTGCCGGCAAAAACAAAAGCCCCGAGCAAGGCAATAGAAAATTTAGTTGCGGTCATTTCGCACCCCGCGCCCAAAGCATCATGGCGTAATTGGCCACGTCGACCCATTCACCGCCCGATTGAGCATTAACCATCAACCCTTTTAAACAGTGGTCAGTGCACCGCTCCGGATCGTCCCACCCCTCCTTACCCTTAGCCCGGGCCTGCGCCATCTTGGCGTGCATGGCAGCGGCGAATTTATCGACCGCCTCATCGTCGGGGTGCTGGTTTACGGCCGTGCGGGCCAGTACATCGGGCAGGTTATAGCGGATCGTGCGGGCGCCAATGCGGTGGAAGGGCAGCAAGCCGTCACGCGTCATCTTGCGAATGGTTTCAACATCGAGGCCCAGGGTCTCGGCCAGTTGTTCGGCGCTCAATATGCAGGTCATAGGGGGTCTACTCCGGTCAATTGCGGTCACGATACGGCGCCAAGCCGCACCGCCGCAAGCGGTATAGCTAAAATCAATCAGGCATTAAAAAGCCCCAGCTAAGGGGCTATCGCTTCAAGCGTCTACAGAGTTTGCACCTGGCCCCGCACCCTGACGCTCGATCGTCATCGGTCCAATAGGCCTCCAGCTCTCGGGCCGTGCCGCAACGGGCGCACCGCTTGGCCAGAATTCCTCCGATGTTGATCATCTGCCCGGTCATGAATCGATCGATGTCACTCACTGGCAGCAGCGCGCATATGGTGTCCTTGCGAACCCCATACAGCCGCCCGACCCTGCGGCGGGAACCTAGCCGGTACATATGGAATCGCAGCTCGGCCGGGGTCGCCTCGATACGCGTCACGATTTCACCCCATTCAGCGCTGCGGTGGCGTCGAGGCAGGCGCGAGCAAGCCACCCTTTCAGCGCGAATTTCTCCTGCTCCGCGGTCATTTCGTCGCGGCGCTGCACTTTCGCCAGTCCACGCATGCCGATGACTTCGTGCGTCCAGTTTGCGAAAGCTTGCTGCTCGTCGATTACCTGCGCAACCGGCGCTGGCGGGGCGGTGAACAACTCCTCCTCGATCTTGTACGGTCCTACGATTTCGGCAAGTTGTTCTTTCGAATACAGCACGCATGCCGGCCACCACTCTGTGACTTCACCTCCAACGGTTACTTTTGGCGCTTGAATTCGATAGTAGGCCGGCTCACCCCGCCCACTTTCCAGCTCTGCGAGCCGATCCCGCGCAGCCTGATACGTCGCAGCGGCGAACTCGGCCTCGGCTTCAAGCTGCGTTATCCGCGCTTCGAGGCGGGCGTTCTCGGCCTGCAAATTGTAGGCGACTTCGGATGCGTTCTTGATCGGTTGCCGCTCGACCGCTGGCGCATCAAGCAGTGGTCGGCTGTTCCAGTAGGAGCGTGCATCCGCATGGGTATTGAAAGTTTTAGTGAGGATGCGACAGCCCAGGCAACGAACTTGGGATTGCGTTCTACGGCCTCGATCCGTGTCATAAACGTCCCACGCCAGCGACACTTCGCTCGAGCCACAAAACGGGCACGGCAGCAGCTCCCGCGACACGCCGTCAATCGTTGGTTTATTGGTCATGGTCAGTCCTCGCCTCTTTGAAGGCCTCTCGGGATTTCAGAAGTTTGGCGTTGTAATTCGTCAGCCAGTTCAGGCAGCTCTTGCAAGTCACCTCGCTTTTTAAGCGCGTGCTTTCCCATTCCTCGCCTTCTCTATTTCCATTGCCCACACCACAAGCTGAATACGACCAATCTTCACCGCCTGCCGCTGCCCAATGCACCTTACTCATGACTCTCCCCCTCGGATTTTTGGTTGAGGGCGGCGTCTCGTTGCGATTTTCGCTCTGGATGACCTATCCGTAATTCACAATTAGGCAACCCCTCGCACGAATTCAGGCGGCTGGCGTCCTTGCAGCCACAAAATGATTTTTTGTATTCGGCCCATTTATCCTTCATGGCGCAGTTCTCCCGTCAAATTCTGCCTCGGGGCTGGCGGCGCGTGCGATGGCTTCCTTTGCGTAATGTTCAGCCTGTTGGTGATTGGTTGCACCCATACATCCGCAGTCAGCGCCGCTGCAACAAATTCGATCATCCGGTCTCGAATAGGCATCTAGCAGATTATCCAGCGCGGCTTTCATCTCCGTAATGCGCTGCTCGGCGGCGATCAATGCATCCGAAGTCCGGAGCAAGTCAGCATCAGCCGTATCGGCGCGCAGGCGTTGGGCGTCCCACATGGGCGCGATATTGCGCTCAAGGTCAGTGATCACTGACCAGACGTCTGCCAACTTCTGACCGCGGTTCGCCGCGTCTCGGTAGCTGTCCGCATAAACGAGAACTGGATTTTTTACTTCACTCATGACATGCACCATTGAATAAGTTGAGGGAGGCCCGTATTGGCCCATATGACGATGGCAGCGATTGCGGGTTGGCTCATGATGCGATCCACCAGAAGAAGGGCGCCCAAACGAACACCAGGCAAAACAGAATGCATTTAATGATCATGTCTGCTTCTCCTGCCGAGCGCGATACGCCTTGTTCCAGCCGTCAATCCAGCGCTTTAACGAAAACGAACACTTCTCTGCGTCGAACGGGTTTTCTTCACGCTTCAGGCCGCGCAGGAATGCGTCATAGCCTTGCTCAAATGCGGTCATTGGACACCTCGAATTCAACGGGGCAGTAGGGCGAATTGAACTCTTCGCTGTATAAAAAGACCAATTGACCAGAGGGCACGCGCCACGCATGAACCCACTGCACGTAGCCTTCAAGCATTATCGGTGTGATGTAATGAGACATTTTTGCTTCTCCCGTTGCTGACAATCACAGACTATTCCCCTTTGCACCTACCGTCAAGCTAAAAGGAACTCGGCTATGCCAAATATCATCAACGCTAGCACCGGATGGATGGACCTTTATGGGCTCAGCGGTATCGCTCCCGGCGCCCCACTCAACGTTCAAAATCAAGCCGGCCCCCTCCTGCAAATCCGCGAGAACACGGTCGACCCTATAGGCAAGGTCGTAGAGACTTATCAAAGTCAGGATTGCAGCGGCTCGGCAGTCCTGCAGGTTCGTAGTAGTGGCGGTCTCAACTTGTTCGTCCAGGAGCTGCCAGTATGACCATCCTAGACCCAGGTCACGGCAAACCGAAACCGGCCCCACAAGTTCAAGCGGACTGGAATGCCTCAACAGGCCCGGCGGCCATCCTGAATAAACCCTCGACGATGCCGCCCGCCCCACACCCGCACCAATGGTCGGCGTTGAGCAGCACTCCTACAACTCTAGCCGGATACGGCATTACTGACGCCGCCAGTTCAAGCCAGCTCGGGGCAAAATTCAACACGCCTACAGGCTCAACAGGGCAATACCTGCGCGGTGATGGTTCGCCGGCTGCTTTCCCGAGCACCATGCCCCCATCCGCCCATACACAGCCGTGGAGCACGATCACCGCGACGCCTACGACCTTGGCCGGCTACGGCATTACCGATGCAGCCACCTCGGCGCAATTGGGCGGCAAATTCAACACACCTACCGGAACGGCGCAACAATACGTCAGGGGTGATGGCAGCCTGGGCACCTTCCCGGCAGCTCGACGGATTGAGGCCTATGCTGGCACCACAAACGCCCAAGGACAGATTAGCGTCACCTATCCGACGGCCTTCGCGGCGGTTCCTCTCGTTCAACCTCCAGCACCTGCCGCCGCAAATCAGGTGTGGACAACAGTTAGTAGCACAACCACCGGCTTTACGCTTCAGCTCAATCAGCGCAACACCGTCACACTGCTATCGATCGAGGTTCTGCTCGGCGCTACTGTCCCGGTGGTAGGCACCGCGGCGACCGTATTGGTGGTAGCTCAGTAAGCTCGTCACCCGGCGCCGGCTCATCGCCAAGGAGGGCGAAATAGTGGTTTAGGCTATCGGTCGCGATAGTGACCGTCACTCGTGTGAGTGCATCAAATAGCTGACGGTCACCAGCAGCTAACAAGGCATCAAGCCTGCGAATCTGCAGGTCGAGGAGCTCGCGCGGATCCTCAAACCCACCGGCAGCGCACACCCTATCGAGCGCCGCTTTGATACCCGGCGGCAACGGAAGCACCAGGGTCGGATCGGCCTTGGCGCGGCTCGCCTGCTTGCACAGCTTATTGTTGTGGCGCTTGAGGTCGGCCGGCATGCCGTCGAAGGGCTCGCCGTTGCGGTCGCGTAATATGGTCGTCATAGGCACCTCAAAAACCGCAGATAGAAAGAACGCGCTCGTCAATCAAGGCAGCATATTCAGGGTTTAATTCACAAATAACGGCGTTTCGTCCATTTTTCATGGCGACGCCGGCAGTCGTGCCGCTCCCTCCGAAAGGGTCGAGGACGGTCCCCCCTTCCGGGCAACCCGCCAGGATACAGGGTTCGATCAGTTCGGCCGGAAAAGTGGCAAAATGGGCACCTGGGAACCGCCGAGTTTGGACCGTCCAGACACTGCGTTTACGACGCAATTCGCCATTTTCTCCCACCTCCCTGATCGGCTCATGATCAAACCAGTAATGTGACTTCTTTGTCAGGAGAAAAATGTGTTCGTGAGACCGAGTACAACGGTCAGTAACTTTTTCAGGTGTCGGATTTGGCTTGTTCCAAATAATTTCTTGACGAATTAGCCAACCGTTTGCCCTTAGAGCGAAAGCCAGCATCCACGGGATACCGATAAGCTCCTTTTCCCGAATACCCTCGAGCTTTGTCGCCCTCCGGAGGCACCCTACCGCCTTATCTGGTTTGCCGAATTGTTGACCAGAATGAAAAGTTTGCCCGGGCATCCCCCCGTTATGCCCGGTACGGTGGTTGTAATAGCTGTCTCCCATATTCAGCCAAAGCGTCCCGTCGTCTCGCAGAACGCGGCGTACCTGATTAAAAACTTCAACCATACCGCCCACATATTCTTCCGGTGTAGCCTCTAGGCCCAATTGGCCGTCGACGCCGTAGTCCCGCAAGCCAAAATATGGCGGACTTGTTACGCAACAGTGCACCGACTGATCGGGCATTTTTCGCATTGATTCCAGGCAATCGCCTACGTGCACAATCATACCAAATGCCATCCGTTGCAATGGTGGCAGGGCTCAACCAGGCGCCCGGCCCGTACGCCGGCAGCGCGAGCGGACTCAGCGGTCGAGAAGCGTTTTCGCGGGGCGCAGAGTGGTGTAACGGCGTGACGTACGAGGCTCATTGCACACGCTCGGCTTGACGCACTTGCGCCGGTTGCTCGTCGCCTTTGAGTGGCATGAGGTTGCGCTCAAGCGCCCCATAACCTACAGGAAAAAACTGATTCGGTTCGACTTCCCAGCCTCGAATGCAATTTAGTTCGTCAGCGTCCGCTACGCGATAATACCTCGAGCTACCTTCCAAGGGTGCCACTAGGTGTAGTGTTTTCAAGGTAACCACTGAGCCTACACACTCAGGACACGTCAGCGAGCTGATTACCAGCGCCAAATCACCCGGTTTAAATTCGTGTGCCATAAATAAAAATCCTCTGTAGGAGTGAACTTACAGAGGATAGGCTATTCGTCTTTGTGTTGTGCGTCAAGCTATTTTGCCGCGGCTGCCTTGATCTTTTCAGGGCTGCCATATTGCTGGCCGATCTTGAACTCTGCCGCCAGGCAGTTGTTGCCCGAGCGCTGGGCCAGGGCCACCACCTCCTGCCGCAGACCGTCGACACTGCCGAAATAATTGCGCAGGGTGCCGACGCTAAAGCCGGTCTCGGCGGCCACCTTTGGCAGCGACAGGGAGTACAGCCCATCGGCGACTGCCTTGCGGTAGGCGGTCTGCACAATATCCGCGCGGTCGTGTTTCTTCCACAGGTTGGAGAGCGTGGGCACCCGCTCACCTGGCACCAGGGCCAGCCGGTCTTTAGCCTCGACGATTTGATCGATCAGCTCGGCCATCTTGCCCTCGTTGATCAGCCAATTGGTGGTGCGCGCCACGTCCTTACCCCAATCCGGCTGGGCGGCGAGCTCTTCGGCTACAAGCTTTCGGGTAATATTGCGATACCCGACTCGTCGGGCGACCGCTACAGCGGCATTGAATACTTCGGTCGTCATGATAGAGACTCGCTATTGCTCATTTGGCGCAAGACTATTCCTTTATGCGTCAGGGTTCAAGCCTTAATACAAAATCACTCACGGCGAAATCCGCGTAGGTGATCAGCCTGGGATGCCAACTCAGCCAGTCATCACCGAACATCTCGACAGCGGCCTCCAGGTCCGGCAAGCCGCAATCTTCGCTCGGCGCCGTAGGCAACTTGGCCGGGTGCGCTCGGTCGTATGGCGTCACGTAGACGGTCATTGCTCGCGCTCCTTGAAGTGCACGGCGACGGCCTGCTGCGTGTAGAAGAGCGCGCCGCAGTTGCAACGGTGGCCGGTGGCATGCTTGAGCAGACGCGTGTAACCGAGCTTTCCGCAGAACGGACAACTAAAACGGTCACCATAAATATGGGGCACATCACGGCGCTCGGTCTTCTTGAAGTTGCCGGCGACATCCGCCCAGGTTGGCCCCATCATAATTGCGGCGCCTGATTGGTGAGTGCCGGAAAGCGAACGCCCGCCGGTAGTTGCCCGGTGCTGAAGCCCGCAATGCCCCCGGCTGCCGCTACCATGTTGATAGCGCGTAACTGGGCAATCTCGTGTTTGTCGTTCGGGTTATAGGCCCAGTTCGCACGCTTGCACTCGATCATGCTGAACACCGCGACTTTGACAGGCTCCAGGGTCTCGAAGTCTCGAAACCAGCCCGATTGCAGCCCTAGCAGGTCACCAGTTTTGCAGACATTGTTCAGCTGCGCCGAGTCATTCAACCAGCCGTATCGCACCGGGACTCCGCGCTCGTCGGGCAGCGCCCCGTTGTTGTTGCGGCCGAGCAGATACCCGGCGGTCGGCGCGGCCAGGCGGATCGCCGATTGTACATACGCCTCATTCTTACCGGTCAGCTCGACCGGCGTGTCGGGCGTGAAGCCGAACAGCTGAATGAATTCGGCCCGGGCATGGTCGCTGACGTCGTGACGGTTAAACCAGTCGTGTAATTGGCTCATTTTGCTCTATCTCCACGGTTGGACGATATGAGCCGGCGCTGTCCAGGTTTCAGGCGCCAGCGTGTGTATTTGTTGCAATCCGGGCAGTAAACAACCTGACGCGTACTGAGACGGACAACGTCAGGGTTTCCGCACTTGTAGCAGGGCGGGGTCATAACAAGCGCCCCCGGTTTTCTGAAAGGTATTTCGCCGCTCCTCGAGCGTTGCCCAAGTAGTCCCAAGGACAATGGTAGGCGTCCTCCCACTTACCACTTAAAGTCAGCACCTCGACGGCGTAGCTGCGGTGTTTTGGCCACCGCTCAGGTTTGTGACGCACAACGCGAACCCCGTTCGCGTATTCGCTATAGACCTTGTCGGCAGCCGCCGCGGTCATTTGCCCGCTACCCCTGCATCATTCTTATCAAAATGAGAGTAGATCAGACTGACAGCGAGCCGAGTCCACAACGAAGTGAGCAGGTAGGCCCCAGCAGTTACAGCAAACCCGGTGAAAGCTGCCAGCACTACGGTAATCAGTAAAGACGACCAGCTGATCGCTTTAGCGAAAGCCCCCGGACGGTCTTTAAACCAAGCCGCCTTGCTTTCCTGCCAGCAATCATCGGTAGGTTTCATAAGGAGTACAGCGGTCATAGCAACTGTCGTGGTAAACCCGACTGCCAGCAGCACAGCCCACATCAGAACCGCGGCTACGCGTGCCAGGTCGGCGCTCTGCATATAGGCGGCGCCACCGAGAATTGCGGGAACGCCGAACCAGATCCAAAAACGATTAAATGCTTTCACTGTTGTTGCTCCTATTGATTTGAAGCCTGATCGTATTCGGCTATGTCGATGCCGTCAAGCAATAATTTCTCGGCGATGCGCAGCCGCAGGACTTCGGCGTCTGCACGCTTCAAAGCCTGAGCGCTGACCACGTCCACGCCGAACAGGTGGAAGAACCGCCGCTGCATCATCGAGTCGGTGTCCCCCTGGTGCTTGCGCCAACCGCCCCAAAAGCCCATCACCCGGCGCAGTTCGGCAATCTCGGCCAGTTTCTCGCCATGCTGGCTCATCAGCTTGGAGATGCCGATATTGGGCGTGCGCACCTGCAGCAGGTACTGGTTGTATTGCTCCAAAGGCAGCAGCTCTTTGCGCACCGTGGCGTAAAGCTCTTCCAACTTCTCTGGCGTTAGCAGCTCGAGGTCGCCCTCGACGTGCTCGGGATCGGTCCGGGTTTGGGGTTCCGGGAAAAACCCGCAGTGGGGACAGGCTTTATAGATCCGCTCGTAGGGCTGCGCGCAGGGCAGCGGGATCTCGGTCAGGTGTCCGGCGGCCAGCATCGCGTTATTGGTCCAGCCCACATCACGGAATGCAGACCAGGTAGGGCCGGCGGCGTTGGCCAGGCGCAGACCAGGGTTTGCGCACACGCGGTAGGGCACTGTTTCACCGGCAACTGAGCGGCGGCTTGATCGGCCCAGTTGCCATACGCGGTGCGGCGCTTCTGGCGGCCCATTGAACCGAATAATGTTCGAACCATGGTCGATGAGAATGCCGAAGGGTTTAGGGCTAGCCGCGATACGCGCCCGGCGCCCGGCGCTGTCGAGAGCGTCATAGCCGATCTTCTGCTCGTCGGTCAGCAGCAGGCGATAGAGTCGGCCGACCATCTGCATAAAGCGCGGCAGACTGGCGGTGCCGGTCCCGAGAATTACCACCTCAAGGGCGGGGAGGTCGTTGCCCTCCCCGAAAATGCCCACGTTTACGAGCATCTTGAGCTTGCCGGTTTCGATATCCTGCCCCGCCTGATCGCGTATCTCCGGGTCCGTCTCGCCGTCGAGCGCCAGCGCCGGCACGCCGATATCTCGGAATCGCTTTGCCGTCTCCTCAGCCTTAGCACGGCTCGACACAAAGCAAATACCTTTCTTGCCGGGTGCGTACTGCATGTATTTTTCGACGATATCGCCAACCAGGTCGGCGTCCTCCTCGGCGGCGATCAACTTGGCCTGCACGAACTCGCCCCCGGAACCGATCGCGATATTCTCGTAGGCAACTTTGCAGGGCACCGAGTAAATCTCGTACGGGCAGAGATACCCGTCCTCGAACAGCTCCAGCAGCGTCGGGCCCATCACCATGGCGTCGAACAGGCCGTCACTGTCGCGGCTCAACCCGCCACCGTCCGCCCGTGCCGGCGTGGCGGTAACGCCCAAGCCTTTTACTTGCGGATGCGTGAAGATTTGCGCGGCCTTGGCCCACTGGTTGCCCTTGCCGTTGGGATCGCCGTCGCCTTGCTGGTGGTGGGCCTCGTCGCACACCCATAACGTGACGCTGGCGAAGTATTTGGCATATTGCGCGGCCTGCTTGCCGGTGGGGATACGCCACAGGGTGCCCACGCTCGCCACGCTGATCGGCGCATTGGTGTTGTGGTGGCAGACGCCCTGCTTTTTAAGAATCGACTTGATGATCGTTTTGCGGTCTTTCGGGTCACAGATCAGTCGAAAGGGGATTGCGAACTCATTCAGCGTCGCGGCGATCTGGCCCACCAGTTCTTTGCGATGGGCAAAAATACAGGCGGCGCCCTGGTGCTTGGAGATGATCGAGGCGATAAGCCGAGTCTTGCCACCACCGGTCGGGATGACACATAAAACGTTCTGATGGCCGACGTCCCACTCGAGGTAAATGCCGGTCTCGCATTTCTGTTGGTAGCCGCGAAGACTGACGGGCGTCCGCGTCGCCCCGGCCAATAGACTGGCCTTGAAGTCGAATGCACTCATTGAAAAATTCCCCATTGACAATACCGTCAAGGATGAATACCTTGCAGTCCTCAGTCAAGCAAAACAACCGAGGAATCGAAGAATGAAACGAATTTTAGGATTGGCGGCGCTGCTCGGCCATGCACTTGGTGCGGCGACCGGTATTACGTCTTACGGTCTTCGCCGTCAGCGGCCCTCGGCTAACCCGTTCGCCTACCGGGGCATGGCGCCCGAAGTGGGCCGCTACTGGCATCAAGGAATTGTCAATGCTGACGCTATTCAGAAACAACTTATCGTTTCTGCGCATGCTAAACGCCAACCCCGGGCCGAAAAGCTGCAGCGCGATATGGCCGCGAGCACCAACGCAAATTGGGCTCACGGCATCGGAAAACGCGGTGTTCATCTTTCCCCGGTTCCGCAGCTGTGCGGGCGCCTCAACCCCTTCTACGTCAATAAGTGAGTAAACCGACCATGCAAATCACCATCAATCCTGCAGACGAAACCCCGAGCACCCTGCGCGCCGTGGCGCTCATGCTCAGCTCGATCGCTTCCGATCAAGACGGCGGCAAATCGACCGCGGTCTCTGTTGCGTACGACGTCAAGCTCGATCATATCGCCGTCCTGCCGGCCAACCCGGGAAACGCCCACGATGCGCCTGGTGCCTGCGACCAGTCGCAAATCCCGCCTCCGCCGCCGCTTGCTGGTGCGACTGCGCAAACCGACGCCAATGGCTCACCGACCGAACTGGACGCCAACGGCCTACCGTGGATCGCCGAAATCCACTCCACGAGCAAGAATAAAAATCAGGACGGAACCTGGCGCTACATCCGCGGCGGTGACCCGGAAGTGCGTGCACAGGTAGAGGCCCGCGTCCGTGCCGAGATGGCCGGCGGCGCTCAGGCATCCGACGACACTCCGCCACCTCCACCGCCGCTGAACACTGCGCCGCGCGACGATACCCCACCGCCTCCGCCACCTCTTGCCGAGCCGCAAGCCGATGCGCCGCCGGCCAATCAGGTAACCATGCAACAAGTATTCAGCCGTGCCAACAAAATGCCGATCGAAGAGCGCAATCAAGCGCTTGAACTGGTAGGCCTGGCCTCGATGACCGAGTTCCTGAAAGCCGTCAAAGCTGATCCGTCCATTGCCGGTGCCTTGAATGACGCACTGTCAGCCATCTCGGGGGAAGAGTGAGCGCGCATAGCCGCCTAGCTCCGTCGAGTGCTTTCCGCTGGGTTCCGTGCCCGTTGTCGGTAGCGCTCGGTGAACAATTTCCGGCCCTGACGCAAGACCCGTCAGGGCCGGAGGGCACCGCGGCGCACGAGGTTTGGCTGATGATGCTCAACGGCATCGAGCCGGCTGTAGGTGACTCGACATCCGAGGGCATCCTGATCAGCGACGAGATGATCGAGGGGGCCCAGCAGTTCGTCGATAAAGTGCGCTCGATCGCAGAACGGCACGACGCCATGGGCCGGGTCCGGCTTGAAGAGCGCGTAGAAATGCGCGGGATTCATCACGTCATGTTCGGCACGTCGGACGCATCGATCGACCTGCTCGAGCTGTGCGGCGAGTGGCACATGATCGATTACAAGTTCGGGCACCGCGCCGTAAGCCCGTTCGAGAATCTGCAACTGGCCGCGTATTTCTACGGTGAGTGCGAGCGTCTGCAGCTGACCGATGAGCAGATCGATAACGCTAAGGTGTTTTTCCACATCGTTCAGCCGCGGTGCTTCTACAACCGGCCGGCCAGTCAGACGTGGGAGACGACCGGCAAAGAGCTGCGCAAGTTGTGGGCCAAGATGAAAGAGTCGGCGCTAGACGCCATTACGCACGAGCTCAGCGCCCGTCCGAAAGTTGGACCCTGGTGCCGAGACTGTCCGGGGCGCCGTGCTTGCCCCACGCTGCGCACCAATGCCGGGGCGAACATCGACTGGATCAACCGGAGCTGGCCGACCGAAATGCCGCTCGACGCTGCAGGCCTAGAGCTGAAGTTTGTCGAGGCGGCGTTGGCGCAACTGGAAGCCCATGCAAGCGGTTTGCGTGAGCAGGTGCAGCACGGCATTGAAGCCGGTCAGCATTGCCCGGACTGGGCCATGTCACCGCAGCCGGGTCGTGGCAAGCACTGGCTCGTACCGCCGGAGGATATTTTCGCGCTTGGTGACTGCCTCGGCGCTGATCTGCGCAAGAAGCAGGAGCCGGTTACACCGAACCAGGCTATCGATTTGTTGAAAAAAGCTGTAAAAGGCTTTGACGCATCACTCATAGAAGAATATGCTAAACCCAACCCCGGATCGGTCAAACTGATCGCCCGGACTGACACTCTCGCACATCGCGTATTTGGAGCAAAATAAATGGCTTGGACTGATGATTCTCACGTAATTACCTGTGACGGCATCGTCATCTGGGAAGCGTTGACTAACCCGGATATCAGCGACAAGGACGGCAGCAAATCATGGAACCTGCGTATTGCCGTCGACCCGGCTGCGCCCGAAGTGGCCGAGCTGAAACAGCTGCACGAGAAAGCGCTGCGCGAAAGCAAGAAACCCGGCGTTACTCTGCAGCGCCCGGGCAACAACCCGATCAGCGTGATCGATGCGGCCAAGTTTCCTGAAATTCCGTCCCACTGGGTTTGCTTCAGCGCAGGCACGAAACAAGGCGCTCCGGTCGTGATGAGCATCGACGGCGCTGAAATGCAGCCGATGGCTTACGGCCCGCTGATGTACAACGGCACGAAGGTACGTTTGCTGGTGCACGCCTATGCATACGACAACGTGCAGAAGGGCGTTAACTTCGGCCTCGACGGTGTTCAGATCATCGACGGCACCGCGCCACGCCTGAGCATCGGCGCTGCGGGCATGTCGAAAGACCAGGTCAAGGCAGCATTCGGCGCCGTAGTTGGCGGCGGTCAGCAACAGCAAACCCCACCGCCTCCGCCTCAGCAGCAAGCGCCAGCCGCGCATCAGCCGCCGCCTCCACCGCACACCGGCTACATGGGCGCCGATCAAACCCCACCGCCTCCGCCACCACCTGCCGCAGCACCTTTCCCGCCTGCCGGCTGGTATGCGCACCCGCAAGCACCTGGCAGCTTCTATAATGCTGCTAACGAAGTGCTCACCGAAGCCCAGTTGCGCGCCCGGGTCGGCGCGTAAACTTCAACCGATATCCAGCGGCTCCTACGGGGGCCGTTTTTCGTAAGGGAATAGCCATGCTCGCTCCTCCGCCACCTCCTGCGCTGCCCTACGGCTTTCAAATCCCGGTCGGCCCGGGTATCAGCACTGTCATTGCAGACTGCGACTTCGAGACCTATAGCGCCGCCGGCTTCCACTGGTGCGGCCCCACCCTTAAAAAACCGCTCGGCTATTGGACCGGCCCGCCGGGTGCGGCACAGGGCAAGAAGGGCCTCGGCGTGATCGGCGTACGCGTCTACGCGGAGCATCCCTCGACCGAGGTGCTGACATTCAAATACGACTTGAAAGACGGCCGGGGTAAGCGGGGATGGAAGCCCGGCCAACCATTGCCCCAGGACCTGTTCGACCATTTTGCCGCCGGTAAGCTTTGCGAGGCGCACAACGCCGGGTTCGAACAGACGATTTGGGAACAGGTCTGCGTTCCAAAATACGGTTGGCCATCGATCGATCCGAAGCTCTGGCGCTGTTCGGCTGCCAAGTCGCGTGCATTCGGCCTGCCTTCCTCATTAGCCGATGTGGGGCAGGCCCTGAAGCTGGACACACAAAAGGACGCTGACGGTAAGCGCCTCCTTAAACTGTTCAGTTGGCCCAAGGATCCGACGAAGAAAGATCCCCGCTGGCGCGTACTGCCCAGTGAAGAGCCGGCGGACGCCCTGAAGCTTGACGACTATTGCGAGACGGATATCGCGGTCGAGGGCCACGTCTCGGCGCGCTGTCCCGACCTGCCTCCGCAGGAGCTCGCCTATTGGCTGGCTGACCAGGCCATCAACCGCCGAGGTATTGGCGTCGACATGTCGGCCGTGCGCGATTGCATGGCGGTCGTCAACGAGGTGCTAAAGGCCTATGACGAGGAGATGTTTAACCTGATCGGCCTGCGCACCAGTCAGGCGAAAAAGCTTGTCGAGTGGATGGCCGATAACGGCGTGCGCGGCAGTGATGGCCGGCCGGTGAAGTCCCTGGCGGCCGAAGAGCTCGAATTCCTTTACGAACAGCGCCACAACTACGCGCATCCGGTCGGCCGCGTGCTGGAGATTCGCGGGCTGACAGCCTCGGCCAGTGTCAAGAAAGTTTTCTCGATGGCCAATCACGCGAGCCGCGACGCTCGGCTGTGTGACCTGTTCATTTACCACGGGGCCCGCACCGGGCGCGACACCCACGCCGACGTTCAGCCCGGCAACCTGCCGAAGGCCGGGCCGGACCTGCGCTGGTGCGACAATCAGGGGATCTGCCGCCGACCCTACGCCAAGCACCTGGATAACTGTCCATGGTGCGCCTGCTCGGCGGCGTTCAGCACAGAAACAAGCCCCGAATTGCCGAACGACGAGGGTAAAGAACGCGGCTGGTGCTACCAGGGCGTCGAGTACGTGCTTGAGATTTTAAGCTTACGCTCCATGTCTGCCCTCGAATATTTCTTTGGCGATGCGCTGCTGTGCATCTCCGGCGTTGTGCGCTCGCTCCTGGTGGCGCGCGAGGGCTACCGGCTCATCTGTTCGGACTACGCCAGTATCGAGGCGGTCGTCTCCGCGGTGTTGACCGGCGAGCAGTGGCGTGTCGAGGCGTTCGAGCGCAAGGAGGACATCTACCTCCACGGTGCCGCGGGCGTTACCGGTAAGACCTACGAGTGGTATCAGGCCAACGGCTTCAAGAAGCACCCTGATCGCCAGAAGATCGGCAAGCCGGCTGAGCTGGGCCTGGGCTTCGGCGGTTTCAGCGGTGCACTGTTCGCGTTTGGCTTCGAGGGCGAAAAGAAAGAAGCCGATCAGGTGTGGATGGCATGGCGCAAGGCCAGTCCGGCATTCGAAGAAATGTGGGGCGGCCAGTATCGCGGCGTGCCCTGGGCGCCGACGAGCCGTGAGATGTTCGGCCTTGAGGGTGCGGCGGTTCAGGCGGTATTGAGCCCCGGCAGCGTGCACGGCTATCGCGGCATCACCTACCAGGTTATCGACGACGTGCTCTATTGCACGCTGCTCAGCGGCCGGCGCATGGCCTATCACCAGCCGCGCCTATGGTACGGCGCCAAGCGCGACGGCTGGGTCGAGTGCTACTCGCTCACCTATATGACTTGGAACACAAACGCCAAGATGGGCGCAAAAGGCTGGGTGCGGATGGAAACCTACGGCGGCCGGCTATTTGAAAACGTTGTTCAGGCCACCGCCCGCGACATCATGGCCCATGCTGTGGTCAAGCTCGAGGCGGCAGGTTACCCGGTGGTCCTGCGCGTGCACGACGAAGTAGCAGCGGAGGTACCCGATGGCTGGGGCTCGCTTGAGGAGTTCGAGGCGATCTTGACAGACCTGCCCGAGTGGGCTCTCGGTTGGCCAATCCGTGCCGCCGGATGGGAGGGGCAGCGATACCATAAAGACTGACGAACGGTATGCATAAAGTCTTTGACAGGGAAGTTAAAGACGAATAATCTAGCTCTATCGAAACGAACAACGGAGCAAGACGAGATGACTCACAGCCAAGCCGAGCAATTCAAAAACGAGCTGTGGTTTGTAAAGATCACTTGCCCTGAAGTTGGCGTGTACGTCGTCCATGCGCAGAGCTGGCTTGTAGACTGCTGCGTTCACCAATTCACCAGCTACGCCGAACTGCGTGCGTGGGCTGCAACGTACTGACCAACAGGGTTTAAAAATGACCAAACAGCAAATCATTGAAGCAATCAAGAAGCTCGCCAACGACGTGACCATTGCGCCAAGCGAACGGCAATCGGCGATGGAAGACATAGAGTTCGCCGCACAAGATCAGCGAGAGAAGCTTGAAGAACATTGGGACGATTAACCAACCACGCCCACCTCAAGCCCATTAACTGGGGCTTTGCCAGTACAACCACAACGCTAGGAGCTTGAACCATGTACGCCGTCGTTACTGCAATCCTCATCGCTACAGCGCCCGGCACCGCGCCGGAAAGCAAAGCCGCGTATTTCACCGCCGAAGGCCCGGAGCTGTGCTATGCGGCCGCCGACAAGCTGAACGATCGCGACGACTCAACCCTCTACGTCTGCAAGGTGGCCGAATAATGAGCAAGCTGATCCTTACCCGCAAAGGCGGGCAGTGCGTGCGCCTCGAGATGTTCCCGGGCCTGTTTATGACGTTGATTGTTGCTTACGTCGGCGGCGATCAGGTCAAGTTCGAGCTGACGGATCCACTTGGCGGCAATCTAGTTACCCGTGTGAATGTCGGTGAGGCGTTCCCGGTCAGTTACCACGACTGCGGCCCAACTGGCCCCCGCACCGCGGCGCTGACCATTGCCGTTATTTCGATCAACTTCCGTAACGTCAAACTCGGTTTCGACGCGCCTCTCGACATCAAGATCGTGCGGACCGAACTACTGGAGCGTGCACAATGATTACCGACCTCGCAATTGACCAAGCGCTGATTGAATTGAAACGTACCGAGTACCACCTGTTGGCTCTGCGTTCGGAGCGCCGCATGGCTTTGGCAGAAGGCAAGGTAGCGTGTTCCGCCGCGGGCCGTGGCGACTGGACATATTTCCGCTCAAAGCACCACGCCGCAGCCAAGCGCGCGTCGATGGACCTGACCCGTAAACTGGCAGCCTTGAGGGCGGGACGATGAGCGCGCTAACTCTGTTACTGGTCGTGGGCCTGTGCAATGCCGCTGACGGCGGCGACCGGGTATGCAGTTACATGGACGTCACCGCGCGGATGGAAGTGCGCAGCGATGCCGAGTGCTACGACCTGGCCGTCGAAGCCAACCGCTATAATATCGAGCTCGGGGAAACGCCGCGCTACAGCTGCGTTACGCCGGCCAAGTTTCTGACACTGGTGGGCGAGAAGCCGCCGGTTCGGCCGGTGGTAGCCGCAAAGCCTGGGAGGGTGTTGTGAGTGGACTTGTGATCGCAGCGACTGGCCACCGGCCGAGCAAACTCGGGTGCGGCTATGGCAATAATATGCACCTGCCTTTGACCCAGCTGGCATATGATTACTTGGCGCGGTTAGGCCCGGATTCGGTAATCTCGGGCATGGCGCTTGGCTGGGATCAGGCATTTGCTGATGCAGCCCTATTGCTGGGCCTGCCGGTTCATGCAGCAGTGCCATTTAAAGGTCAAGAAAGCCAATGGCCGACTAAAGCTCGTGCCCAGTGGCAGCGAATCATTGACCGATGCGCGAGCGTTACGGTTGTCTCCACGGGTGGTTACCATCCCGAGAAAATGCAGGTCCGTAACGAGTGGATGGTCGATCGTGCAGACCGCCTTTGCGCGTTATGGGACGGCTCGACGGGCGGCACGGGCAATTGCATTCGGTACGCCGCAAACGATCCCAAGGTAGTAATCGACAACCTTTACGATCAATGGTTATTGCGCAGGCCGTCATAAGCCGCCTCGCACGCAAGCCCAGCTATTCGAGCTCGTTCAAACGCGCTGCTGAGCTCTGTGAGTCGGCCCTGACAGCTTCCGTACATGTCGGAGAGCACCATTGCGGCGCGGGTTGCTGACGCGCTGCTGACGGGAGTGCCGCTAGCCTTGCCGGTTCCACTGAGTCGGGCTTGCAGGTTGGCGAGTTCGCCGCGCAGCCGCTGAGCATCAGCAAGAGCCCCATCAGCATCAGTCCGGACTTTCTCAAGTGCTTGAGTTGCATCGCGCTGTACCCCTGCCGCCCAATCTGCACGGCGCTGTTCTTCGGTTCGTTGAATACGCTCGGCATCAGCCCGCGCTACCGCATCAGCTGCGGCGATCTCGGCGACCGATTGATCCCATTTGCCCTGCACCTGATCAGCCCCATGGTGGTCACCGTGAAGCCACACACCGGCAACCAATAGCACAACGCCGATCGGCTTCCAGTATCGCAGCACGAGCGGCCACATTAAGCATGCTCCAGCGCAAAGGCCCAAGACTCGGTCCACTTCTCAGGATGCGGTTTGCCCGGTCGCCAAAGGCGATCAGCGTACATCGTCCAGCCAGCTTCCTTGGTCGTGGGCATGGCGAAAGGATCCGTGTAGATGAGCATGGCGGCGAACGCTGCGCCAATAACATCGTCTGTTTCCATTGCTTTCCATACGGCCATGCGCTCAGGCTGAACGCCGCGCGCTTCACACACCGATCGAGCCATTGCCTTGGTGGCTTTGTGATTCAAAACGCCGTTGATGGCCGCCAGCCGCCCGTTCTCGAACTGCCAATAGCTGCGCGCCGGGCCGTTGTTGTACTGGAAGCGGGTAAGGTAGGACGTTTCCTGATAGCCGGTGGCGGCGATGAGGATCCGGCGCTCGCGACTGTTCAACTTGGCCGGAAGCAGATCGAATGCGGCTTGGACGGCGGCTTTTGGATAGCTCATTGGGCCGACCTTTCTTGGCGAGGGGAAACCATCTTGGCGACATTACCCCGAGCTTTTGCCACCAGTCCTAACACTGCTCCCCAGCCGGCAATATGCAACCATTGGGGTGCCGCAAAGGTCGGGCTGATTACTCCGGAGATTATGAAGACCGCGAAACCGACGGAACTACCCGCCAATACGATGGCGAGTATCGATACCCCCCAGCGCTGTCGGGCACCCTTAGGGCGATAGCAATAGATGATCAGGAATGTCGCTACGTGGATACAGAAGCGCACCCACATCAGGATCGTATCAAGGTCCATCGCTGTTGCTCCGTTGCTTAACGAACGGGACATAGCCGAGAATATCGTTTACCCATTTCGGCAGCCCGGCCTTGTTCTCTACCATTGCCCCTGCTGCGGTGAATACTGTCGCAATGAGCGCTGCAATACCACCCGACACCAACATCGCCTGTTCGTTCCATGGCGGCCCGCCAGGGTAGAAGAACACCCCGCCGCCGAACCCCATGCCACAAGAAAAAAGGCCGAGATAGACCTTTTGCCCAAGCGTTGTGGCCGATGGTCGGCTGAGTAAAAAGCAAGTCCCTATGAGGGCTCCAGCGACCGCGAAAGGGTTGATGACCCCGCCGATCGCGCATAACCAGGCCCAAAAAATAACCGTGCATTGTTCGCGCATGGCGATCATCCCCTCTGGTTTAGGGGATGATACCACGCTGCGGGCTGGCGCAAAGCTATCGGTTTGTCAGAGGTTATTGGCTACGACCTTGGAAACCGCGCCAGTCAAGTCATTTACAACACCGGTAGAGACGATGCCCGCGCCGATGTTATTGGTGACGTTGAAGACGTTGCACGTTGAACCGATCTGGACCGTGTACTTACTGAAGTTGCCAGTGACGCGGTCTTGGCGGTTATCCGTAAAGCTGAAGCGGGTGCACGCACCGAACTCTACAGCAGCCCCCGATTGATTGTTGTTGTCGCGGATGATCACGCCGTCGACAGTAACCCCAACGCACCCTTGGAAGTTCATGGTCTTGCCCTGAGCCAACTGCCAGTTGCCGCCAGTAATCGAAATCCCCCCTATTGAGCCGCCCGCGTTGGAGAACGCAAGAAGCTGATCCAATGCCGGGTTCAAGTTTCCGCCCGCCACATAGCACTGCACAAAGTTGATGTCATCAACCACGGAACCTACTCCGCTGGATGCAATGTAGATATCCTGATTCGAGTTACCGTCCCATTGGCAGTTTGTGAACCAGATGTCGGCGATACGGCTGCCGCTTCCCGCCAGTAGCATGACTTTCTTGTCCGACTGATAGAAGTCACATTCGTTGAATTTGATACCGGCAATCATGTTGAAAGGTGCGCCGGTCGAAAGGCCAACATCCGAGTTGATCTTGACCGACGCATTACCCGCAACACCTTCATTCGAAACGAACTGGCAATTGTTGAAACGCAAATCACCGGTAAAGTTACCCGCTTGACGGATCAGCAGAGCATTCGAAACGCCTGCAACGGTAGTGGCCCAACCTGAACAACGGTTGAAATCGATCAGCCGCGCGTGAACGATATCCCAGCAGTTTGTAAAGTTTGTCACCACCACGTTCTCGATCACGTTGCAGTGAAAACCCTCAGTGCGATAAGTGCCTAGCGGCGTGCCCACCGTCATGCCGGACGTTGCCCCGCCATTGCCTGCTGGGTTGTGCGCCACCCGAAAGTCTTTGACAACGAAGTCACCGGCCTGCTCCGTAGCGATGTTCTGCCCGAGCAGGTAGAAGACTGGACCGCTCGTAAAGGTCAACAGCGGACGCAGCCGGGTGCCGCCAATTTCGCCAGAGCCTGCCCCGATAAACCGCAGGTTGTTGGTTGCCCCAGGTTGAAACGAAAACGGCTGACCGAAGGCGTAGGTTTTAGCCATTGCGTTTAGGGTCAGCGGCCCCCCTTGGCTAGTCGAAGTGTTGATCAGGCAAGAATGTGCCGCTTGGAAAGCAGAAACGTCGTCGTTGACACCGTTGCCAACAGCGCCCCACCATTCCGGCCACACGTTACGAATGCCCGTTACGGGGCCGGTGCCATAGAACAGACGCCCGAAGCCCACAGAATGAAAAGCCCCCTGAAATGAAACAGAGCCAGTGCCCGTGACAAACACACTGGCATTGGTTTCAAAGGTGACATTTTTACCCGGCCCGAAAGTGATAGGCGAGTTAATTCGAAACTGACCCTCAGGGAAAATAAGCTCACTGCTGGCCGTGGCATACGCAATCATTTGAGGGACGGCATCAGTGGTGCCAGATGCGTCAGCACCGAAGTCGACCAGAGTCAATGGGCGATTATTGATCCGCTTCCACAATGCGCCATCATTGGCTTGGATAATCGTCCCCCCGTTTGCCGGACCAACGACGTCCGACAAATCGACACGGAAGTACCCGCCCCCACCTTTGACGTTTGGGTAATAGCTCTGCACATATACAACCGGGCTGCCAGTTTTAGGCAAAGCCTTCAATGCAGCGATGCTGGCCACGGTGCGCACGGAACCGTTTACGAGGGTGGCGCCGAGGCTTCCACTGGTGCTTGCCAAATCCGCTTTCAGCGTGGTGTCGCCCGTCATGACAAACTTAGGCGCATCCGTTGCCCAGTTATTAACGGTTGTGTACGGCAATACCAGGTCAGGGCCAGCGCGCCAATAAACGCCCGCATGGGTGAATACCTGGTTACGCCGGGTAATCGTCAAAGGTCCGTTCAAGTCATAGTCGCCGATATCCTGAAAGCCACTGGACAACAGGAAGTCGTCAAACGCCTGTTCCATACCGGCCATGGTTTCACGGCGACGACCGAAACGGTCGGTAGTGCTCGGCAGCTCGGAATTGACGTAGTCGTCAATCACCTGCGCGTTGTCGTACAGGTCCTTTGGCGCCGACGAAGGCATAGGGTTCAGCGTATTGTAAGTGGTCATGTGTTCCCCTTAGTACCAGCGCCCTTCGGCCTGTAGATAGATTGTGCCGCCAGTGCCGGACGAAGAAGTGTTCCGGGTGCTGTAGGAGCCCCATGCCGAACTGGAGGGGGCGCTGTCCATGGCTGCCCAGCCACTACCGGCGTTGTCTGTACCGGAGCACTGCACGCGCGGCGCTTCGCCAACAAACGCAAAAGGGAAGTTCCCTGCGCTGATAGACGAAGACGCGAACAATGTGCCTCGAGCTGTGGTCGAACCGGTCGCCATGGCCAACGTTTTAGTCACTGTCATTCGGCTGTCGGCGTACTTCACATAGACGCCTGTCCCGCCAGCGGTCCCACCTGTTTCAAAAATAGCGCCTGTTGGCGTGCCGCTACTGTTCCCGACGGTGCCGAGGATGTTCGCCCGACCATAAGCCCCTGCACCCAGTAATGCAGTAACGAGGGCGGCGAGTGATGTCACGCCCGTACCGCCCTGTGCGACCGTCAATGCAGTAGTCAGCCCGGTGATTGAGGTTATGTCACCATTGGCACCACGTGTTGCGGCGCCGAGTGTTGTCAGCATGGCGGCAAAAGTAGTGTCGTCGAGCAATGCTCGTGCTGCCGCCGTGAAGGTCGCTAACGACAGGGCGCCGGGACCGGTAAAGTACGGCAAACGATCAGCGGCCCCAGTGAGGGCGTCAAGCGCTGTCGAGTTCGAGCCGTAGAGCGCCTGAATGGCGTGAAGGGTTTTCCGTTGCACGCCAAAGCGATCCGGTTCAGCGGACGCAGTCGAGTTACAGAATCGATCAAGCGCCTCAGCATTATCGTCCAAGTCACGCGGATCGTCAGACGGTACGGGGTTTCCAGTGTTGTAGGTCATGGCAGTGGCCAATCCTCGTTGATTGCTGTGTCAAAAACCTCGGCATAAATTTGCCATTGGTTCAGTGGCCATTCGCGATTGACAGCGAGGTCAATAATGCCCGCCTCCAAAATGAAGTCAGGGAACTCACCCCATCCCGATGCTAACGCTGGGCGCTCTCTGAGCTCCAGTTCGGCCGAATACGTCCAAAGGCTAGGGCCGACTCGGTCCGGGCCGCTATACACATCGGTGAACCGGCAAGTGTAAAGGTCGTAGCCCATAGGGTGGTCGAGCGGGCATTCAAACCATAGTGACCCATCGACCAAAGCGTCGCGCCACCAGGCCTCAAAGGCTTGACCTTGAGAATCAGTAAACAGCCAGGTCACGCCTACCGCTTCCGGCACACTGGTGAACTTACGCCGCTGTCGGGCCCGGCCGCTCGCCAGATCGGAGCGCATCAGCGGCGAAATCAATTGGTACTTTCGGCCGGAATGTAGGCCCCGCGGCAAGCCTTCTGGATAAACTGGGTTCATGGCGCTAGGGCATCATCCGAGAGGTAAACGCGTTCATCATAACCCACCGCTTCAACCGACGCCTCCTCAATTCCTTTTGGCGAAACAGAGGTAACCAGTACTCGATAAATCCACGTAGTTACCGGGCCAAAAAGCAAATGAGGGGGCTCAAGATTATTTTCCCAGTCTGTATCGGGAGTGAAATCTGGTAGTGGAATGCTCAATCGGTAATCATCGATGCGAGTAGCCGCATAGGGGCCTGAGAGTGTGCCGTCCTGTCGACGGATTGCGACTGCGTATGCCCCCCCAGCCGACCAGTCAAGTGGCTCTGAGGAGGTCAGCACGGCTATCAAGCCTTGCACTAGATAGCCTAGAAGCAAAGCTGACTGGCCGTACCCCGGAATGTCGGCAGACACTGCACAATAGGAAAGGTAGCGACTGTTCATTGCGTCGCCAGGGGTCGAAAAATTGAAAGTATCTCGGCGGTACTCGTGAATCCTGCGGCGCCGCATGCCGAATTGATAGGCCTTATTGCGATTTGTCACCCCGGGAGCGGTGACCTTTTCAACTCGCCGACCTTGAACCGGATCCGTCGATAAGCGGCAGTAAACCACCTCTTCTGTCCAGGTGCGGGCGTCCGTGTAGGTCACCTCTACACCGTCAAAATCATTATCCGATTTAAGTTCCGAGTCCATGTTCAAATCGTCGATCATGTTCTGTGCACTGTACCCATGCTCAAGGGTCGCTCGCGCTTCGTCACGAACTGGCCTGATAACGCCGCGGTCCAGGGTTAGTTCGGCGAAACCGCAGCCTAAAATATTGTTCAGGACTTCTTTCACCGTCGATTCTTCGGTGATCGCCATGTTGAACTCGTCAGCGCGCATCGACCAAACACCGTCTGAAAGCCGATCAAACTCGGCAAGATCGATATCGACGTCAGTCAGCCCCACGGACTTGATAACGTACATGGCCGCCGGAGAAAGCTTACGGGTCGGTACTGGTGGGTTCCAATTACCCAAGCTATGAACCGGCAGTATGCGCGTCGCTATGACGTTAATCTGGCTTTCAGACTGCGCTGAAATTCGATCGGATATTTGCACCCGGCCACTTATGGTTGTGCAGCCAGGGTAGGTCACGGGCGCGAGAATATTGCTCTTAAGAGCTAGCCATTCGATCCTATTTCGCCATTCCACCTCATCAACCAGGGGATAGGTTTTACGCAGGCGGAATTCCGGACGCATCAGGTAGGGCAGCGCTATCAGTTCAGTAAAACCGATCTGATCCGGCGTTACGTCGGTCACGGTTTTGGAGAGCGTCGTCCATCCACCACTTATTGCCACGTCGCGGTACTGGATCTCATAGGTCGACGTCAGGGCATAGGGGCTGCCCTTGGCGTTATAGCCCACCAGGCCTTCAGGAAACCAGATATCGATCTCTACCAGCCGCGTTAGCTCGCCTACTGGGCACGCGGCGAAAGGCCCCCGCCAACCGCCTTCTAGGCTACCGGAATCCAGGCTGATCGACCCTGAACTAGTCGTCAGGGCATTGAATCCCGGGAAAGAACTATCAGGCGACCCGGAAGAGTCGAGACGCTGCACCGTGATACTTGAAGAACTCTTGGCAAGGATCTTGAATCTTAAACCGACAGGCCCGATCGCCGCGTCGCCTGTACCGGTTACCAATCCATTGGCAGGTGCGCCGCCGGGGAAGTCGAGTCGTAAATTTGTGCCATCCCAACTATTGATCACATACTGGCCGGCATTGGTCCCGACTACCTCGATCGACTGACCTACGACCGGCGCGAGCATGCTAAGGGGGCCTGTGATCACATCGCGCGCGCTGCCGCCGCCGTCGGTTACGGTATAGGGGTAGGGCGCGACAACTTTGATTATCAGCCCGACAGTCCAGTCGCTAGGAAAACCCCCAGCACCTGCAGGGATACTGATCGTGTAACCGCTAAAGACCAGCGAGGCAGCCGCTACGGATGCGGTTAGGGAAGTGGAGGCAGTCAGCTCAAGACCTGCGGCCCCTGTAGAGCTGGCCCCGACCTCCGTTGCGGTGTGCCACCAGCCAGCCGACGGACTCGCCCCTACGTACGCCCCTGGCGGGTAGATCTGATATTCAGCCTCAGCGCCCAAGGCCAGTAGCGCGGTCTCGCCAATCTTCACATCGAGCGCGTTGATCTGGAAGGCCCCAACGCCGATGTTCATCAGGAACCGAGTTTGCTGAGTGCGTTTATCGGAGAAATATTTGTGTGGTGGCACGAGATAGTCGGGGTAAATGCGCTGCGTACCGAAAGACTCGCGCACGACTTCGCCCAATTTTACTTTGTTACCGCGAACACTGCCCTGCGAAAGGCCTTCACCCTGCCCGGGTGTATTGGGCGTTCCCGGCAGCTTCGGCATCAGCATGCCGAACACCGCTTTTACCCCAACAAAGAGTGCCGCAGTAATCGAAAAAGGGTCCGTGCCTTGAGGGACGGCACGTACTTCGAGACGATCTCGGGGACGAAAATAAGTGGCTGGCCATTCCTGCTCTGCGATTATTTCATCTTCCAGCTTGATCAGCGCCGGCATGTAATCGCCAGGCTTGTAGCCACCGGTTTTTACACAGTAATCGTTCAGCCACTCGGCAATCGACATGCGGCGGTCAGTAGTTCGAGTGTCACAGGGGCCGCCGTCAAGCAGGTTCGGGTAGATTTCGATCACGGTAAAAGGCCACCTTGTAATAGGTCTGCAGGAAGCGGTCCAAGTGCATCCACCGTACACCGCTACCGGGGTTTGTCTCAATGAGCGCAATCCTACCATCTATTTCGAGCGCGACCGCTACGTGCACCAGAACGCCGGCCTTGAATACCGCGGCCACGTCGCCGGGCAGCAGGCCGTCACAAGGCTCTAACGGCCCTGACGTGATCGACCGATAGAGCCTCTGCATGGCCAATGGGTTATCGCGGTTTGCATCGATCGGCCCGTCTAGTATAGGCAGTCCCAGCTCCGCACGGATCAGCAGCACCAGCCCCCAACAGTCGAACCCGTGCAATTCCCGGCCGCCCTTCACATACGGAGTAAAAAGGTACTTTTCTACGTCGATCATGTTAAGTATTTGATCCCGGGGGAAAAATCGGTTGTATACCGAAAACGCGGCCATGCCGAAGCGATTAGGTTGAAGTAGCCGCCTTGCAATTCGACCGTAGGACCTTTTGCACTGAAACTCAAAACTTCCATGTCCATTGGACGTTCGGCCGGCGCGGTGGGATCTGATTCAAGGTAGACCCGGTAGGTCATCAACACCTCGACGCCTGCAGCCTTGGCAGCATCAAGGCGGCGTTGCGCCTCACCTCGCACATTATCAATCGCCACCCCCAGCACCTGCGACCCCTGGTTGTCCTTCTTGGGCAACGTGGCATCCAGGCCGCTCGCTTGAAAGGTGATTACGCGACCGTCCTCAAGCTCAAAAACCTGATCAAAAAATCCCGCACATAGAAATAACGAGTCCGCCCACGCAGAGGAGCGCAGCTCAATGGTGGGGATTTCAACGTCGGTCCCGCCGCTCGACCGGAGAATATCAAGTGGATTCAATTGCCCCTCCTACTGGTGCCGGTCACGTTATTAACTGCGTTGCCGAGTTTACCGCCGCCCATTACATCGCCCACTGTAACGTCAATGATGTAAGCGCGGTCGGCCTCACTGTAGCGACTCGTAGCCGTAGCGGCCTGACCGGTGTAGTTGTTGACATTGACGATCGGCGCGGCTGCGCCACCTCCGCCGGCCATCATGTCCTGCGAATTCTTGTTGCTGACCACTTCGCCGCGCTGGTTGGGGATCATGTACTGTTGCCCGCCTGCCGTGAAGATTTCCGGTGCCCCGCCTTCGTTTACGCGATATACGCTGTTGCCCGACACCGCGCCACCCGCGCGCCGTCCGCCACCAAATGATTTAGCGAGCAACATGGTCGCCAGCAGGGCCGCGCCCCCGATCACCGCCGCACCGCCGAACGATGCGATAGACGAAAGGCCCGCAGCAGGTGCCATACTGGTCGACACCGCCGTACCGGTAGTGGCCGCCGCAGTAGTGGTCTCAGTTGCAATGGCTGCCGTAGCGCCAGATTGTGCGGCAGCTACTGCGGCAATGCCGCCAGTTTGGGCGTTTGTGGTGCCTTGTGCGGCGGCAGCCATCATGATTTGTTGCTTAACCCAGTCGGCGCCCATTTGGACGAAAGCCCCGACTACCGTGTTCAGCACAGTATTGGCGATCCCCCCGAGAGCTTCTTGCAGGCTGCCGGTGCCGGACAATATTCCGGCGATACCTTGGGTAGCCGACTGGCTTAGGGCGTCGATGCTGCTGAGCAGAATTTCGTTACCCAGCGCCTGAGCCTTGAAGTTCTCTTCTTGCAGAACACGCATCTGCTCGGCATGAGCGGTTTCGGCCTGACCCTTGAGCTCCAGATACCGAGTATCGCTGAGCAACTTCTGATCATTGAGGGTCTGGAGCTGCTTAAGCTGATCCTCGTAATTCTGCGACTGTGCAGCGATTGGGTCTGCCTGTGCCAATGCGGCCCGTGCACCCTTGAGGTCGTACAGGGCGCCGGCCATGTCCCTGATACGCTGTACTTCATCAGGGGTGGCAAACTTGGACAGGCTGAGCTGCGCAGCGTCCTGAGCAGCCTCGCGCGCGGTCTGTCCAACGTTGGCGATCGCCTGACCCAATTGGGCGAACTGCTTTTGATCGGCGTCGGCAGCGGTTTGGCGCTCCTTGGCAGCGCGGCGAATTTCGGCCTGGGCTTTTGTCTCAAGCTTCGAAGCTTCCGAGGCGCCCTCGCGTTTGGCTTTGGTGCGGGCTTTCTCGGCCTCGCTCAATCGGTAGTTGTCAACAGCCAGCGCTACGGCCAGGTCTCGTTCCTGCTGAGTCGCGGAAGTCCCGAGCTTTTGTAGTGCTGCGATCTTGGCGCGCTCTTCCCCTTGCGCACGCAGCAGGGCATTCTGCTCGCCCAGTTGTTCGAGTGCTTTCTGGCCCTCGGTCGTGTCGGTCTTAGCGGCCCGAGGTTTCGCGCCCGGCCCGGCGCCGGATTCTCGTTTCTGTTCTTCGACACGTGCGTCCTGCATCGCCTTGATTTCTTTGTTCAAGGCATCAATACGGAGTTGAGTAGCGGCCGCCGTGGTTTTCAAGCCGTTGGCGACCTGCACCTGATACTGCTCTTCGGCGATCTGACGTTCGCGGATCAGCGTGTTGAATTTTTCTTGGCCCTGAAGGTTGCCTGCCAGATCATTGGTCGTGCGCGCGATCGAGTCCAGTGCGCGGGCCAGTCGTTGGCTTGCGCCTATTGCTTGATCGAGTTTTGACAGCGCAGCGCCGAAGGCTACGCTGACTGCGTTACCGGCATCCGACGCGGATCGCGGAATCTTTTTAAACTCCTCGTCCACCTGCGGAACGCGCTGCAGGAGCAAGTCGAACAGCTGCTCAGACGAAATTTTACCGTCGAGCATGGCCTGACGAAATTGACCCATCGACATTTTCGAGGCCGTCGCCAGTTGCCTGATCAGCTCCGGGGTCTGCTCTACGATGCTGTTGTACTCTTCAGCGCGCAGGGTCCCGCCGGCCAGGGATTGGCCTAATTGCCGCAAGGCGCTCGCGGTCTCTTCAGCGCTTGATCCGCCAATCTTGCCGATCTTTTGCAGGGTGCCGGTCAGCACTAGAACCTGATCGTTAGTTGCCCCGAGGCTTTTCAGACTGGCCGTCAAAGTCTCCCACAATTTAACCGTCGCCGGGACCGTTTGACCGGTCTGCGCGGCGATCCGCAACAGCGCCTGATAATTGGTAGCCGCTTCTGTGAGAGAAGGGCTCAGGCGCGTTACTCGGGCTTCCAGCAGCGTGAACTGTTCGGCCGTCTGCCCCCAGGTCTTGAGGGTTTGAACCGTAATGACGCCAGCAATGACCGCGGCCAGTGGTGTAAGCGAAGTACCGAAGTTTCTCGTCTTTTTCTCAACAGAGCCCGTGGAACCATCAAGCTTTTTATATTGCGCATCGAGTTTTGCGAGGTACGACTGGTATTGCGCCGCGCTCAGCTGCCCCTTATTAAATGCTGCGCTGAGCTGGTCTTGCATCTCGTCGAGGCGCCGGGTAGCGGCAACGACCGGGTCTATCTTCCCGAGCAGGGCGCTGAGCGCGGCGGCCTCCTTATCAGTCGCGCGGGCCGTTTTATCCATTGTCTTGGCGTTGCGGTCGGCCGCCCGGTCGGTTTTGTCGAACGCGGTCTGCAAAGTGTCGAGGGTGTCTACGGCGCGTTTGCCGGCGTCGATAACCTTGTCGGTCTTGGCATCGACCTCATAGAAGATGGAGCCGGCATTTTCGGCCATTTACTTTTTCCCCGAGCGCAGAGCGTTGATTTTCGCAAGTCGCGTCAGTGTAGCGTCAACGTCGCCCACGGTCATCGGTTTAGGGCCGGGCTTCGGCGGATACTTGGCACGCATCACCTGTACGAAACTCGTCATCGTCATGTTCCACGCATCTGACTCGCTCATGTTGAGATGGGCGATCGCCGCAGCCACGTATTCCGCCGCCTTGAATTCTTTCATTGGCTCGCCCACTCGCCCGGACTCCGGCTCAACGTCACCCATAACACCGTGACGGATCAACCCCTGCGCCAGGGCCACGATGTCGTAGAGCGGCATCTTGCCGGCTGCGTAGGCGATTCGGCCGCGACCGGTCGGCACCATGCCGCCGATCAAATCGCCCAGGTCCTGGTCCCCTGCGCAGGCATAGAGCACGGTCAGCGCCCACTCGAAACGCGCCTTGCGGAACTTGCTCAGCACATAGGCGTTGTCAGGCTCAGGGCTGAGCAGTATTGCGGTAGCTTCAACGATATCGGCCGGCGTGCCGATTTGGGACATAGAAAAAAGGGACGGGCGCAATAGATACGACCGTCCCCCTGCTTCTATCCCGACTTCGCCGATGGCGGTCAGGGCACGCATTTACACCCCGACGAGCCAGGCCGTAACGTCGGTAGCCAAGGAAACTGCCAGGGTCACCGCGCCCAGTAGGTAGGCACGATAATTCTCGAGCGGGATGGCCACGAGGGCACCCGCCGCAACAACAATCGATGCTCCCGCCGCGGTGCTGAACGCCGAACCGGTGCCCGGCACTTTGACAGAGGCCGGAGCATCGGCGCCGTCCAGGGTCAAGGTAACGCTTGCGCCGGAGGCATTGCGAACGTACAGCACCTGCTTATAGGCAGGATTGTAGGTCAGGGTATTGGACACGCCGACGGCGATAGGTGCCACGACCGTAAAGCCCACGGCTTCGCGTGGGCGGACTGCTGGGATATTGGCCATTATGGAACCACCGGAGTGTCAGTCACGATCAGGCCGAACGGCGAGTTGGCCGCCGAGGCTTCGAACGAACGGGTAACCAGGTCGGTAGTTGGCGCCGACAGCGAAATGTTCGTGATGATCATGAAGCATTCGTAGGTCAGATCCGGGCCAGTCAGGCGGATCCACGCGTAGGGCTTGCCGCCGGTAGCCGTGCCTTGAATCACGTGCTTGACGAGCATGATCTGGTTGAACCGGCCAACTTCGTCGGCAGCGCGCGCATTCAGGTCGCCGCTCAGCGAGTAGTTGAGGTAGCTCGCCGCGGTGTCCTTGATATTGCCGGTCGACGAGTCGTCGGTCGAATCGAGCGTGTCCCACTCAACTGTCTGTTCTTTGCTGGTAAAACCGCCGATTGGGATGTAGTCGCCCGAGTCTGGTCTGACGTCGCCACAGCCGATGAAAAACTCCATCGCATAATCGACGCCCGTCAGGGGCTGGTTGGCACATACTGGCATTTTCTTGCCCTCTATCTGGATGTTCAGTTATGCCCGAGAGGGCGCGTATCATGTTAACGCATCGGCGGCAAGCCGTCAGCCTATAATCAATCGCAGGGTAAACTCGTACCAGACACGTTCCTCGACCGTAAAACCGGGGCCGACCGGGCCGCCAATCATCCGAAACTGCACCACGTCACAATTGCGGTTGTCGGTCTCAAGGCGGTCGCGAATGCCGTAAACGATCGAGCGCAGCGGATTGGTGTCGGCATTGCCGTTACGTGCACTGAGCAGGATCACCCGGACGGAATCATAGTGGATGTCGAGGCTGTTACTACTCGACGGTTGCATCGCGGTCAGCACACAGAGCCGTTTACCGACATTCGTTGCATTGTCGCGCCAAATACCTTGGTGCACTTCAAAGCCATAGCTCAGCCACGCCGGGTCGTCTTCCAGCCAATTTTTCACCGCTTCAACTGGAATGGTCATAGCTGCATCTCTCGCTTGATCGCATCTTTGATCTCGGCCAAGCCGTCACGCTCGAAGCCCTTTGTCAGAAACCCCGGTTCCGCACCGTTGGCCCCCATGCTGTTATCCCACACGTTGCCCAGGGTCGCCGGGCTACGCGGCGTGTTGGTCCCCTTGAGTGTGCCCGGCTTCTCGTGCACCGCTGCTGCGTAGGCGGCCGTGTAGCCGTAGCGGCCGGTCCAGCCGTCACCCGTACGCTCGACACGGCGAAATCGACTGTTTACCAGGGTGCTCAGCGCCATTGGCGTCAACGCGTCCGCATAGCCGCCGCCGATAATCAGCACGGTTGTCAGGCAGTTCTCGGTCATCGGCCCAGCGATGTCATCGAAAACCGCCTTGAGATTATTGCGAACGGTGTTCAGCCCTTTGACTGGCATCATGCGGCCCTCATTCGGAAAGACGGTGGCACCACTGCTGACAGTTGAGCAAAGGCGACCGTGCCC